>Ga0070753_1001441_pt1 | contig 13358 bp, 16 predicted proteins | sample VirMetDEL_Aug_31_FD_77441 | JGI IMG/M metagenome (GOLD analysis project Ga0070753, IMG submission 77441) | Aqueous microbial communities from the Delaware River and Bay under freshwater to marine salinity gradient to study organic matter... | ecosystem: Environmental > Aquatic > Marine > Coastal... | reverse complement strand
GACAGGTTTGGCAACCAGATCGGCGTCAATAGCACCAATTTAGCGGTTGGCTCGTATTATCACGACACGAACGGAAACAATCTGGCAGGTGCTGTTTACTGGTACACCAGAGATGGCGCCAACGAAGTAAAACTAACATCGCCCTCTCCAGTTGCTGGCGGATTGTATGGTCGTCGACTGGTCTTAACCGAGAACAGATTATATATTTCGGAAACGGGCTCTGCTACAAGGTATATCCACATCTACGACGTCTCATCTGGGACGCCTTCTCTTATTAGCTCTGTAGCCAGTACTAACTACGACGACGGTGCCAACTGGGGCTATTCCATGCACGCCAATGACGATAGGCTTATTGTATCTGGTGCCAGCACTCCCACCAATTTCCACGTCTTTAATAATTATGGTGGTCACCTTGCATCAATCAACACTGGCAACGTTGCATTTGACGCTGGAATTAACTCAAACCTTTACACTACGCCAACTGGCTTCTTCGTCACGCAGGACTCTGGCCGCAGGGGTGCGGGATATTCCTTTGAGGGAGCTGACACTGCTGGTAAATATCCTTCAATCTCTAACGGTGAATTGTCTCCTGGCTACATCCTGACTGGGTTTAAGCACGATGCAACCACGGCAACTACTACTGTAAATAATAACTTTACTGTTGGCGGAAATCTTACGGTTACCGGAACTACTACTACCAGCAATACGAACACTTCCCTGACTGTTACTGGTCCCTTTGTTGCCAACGACGTCACACAGATGACGATTACTGGTACTTTCCAAGCCAATAACTCAATCACTGTATCCCAAGATGTAACTGCTAACAATTACTACTCGGGAACCCAGCGATTTCGCGGGGACACTAGCGACAATATTGCAATTGGCCGTCAGGCATTCAACAGTAATTCCAGTAGCGATTCGAGCGTCATTATTGGCGCATTGGCGGCAGACGCAGCTTCGGCAGTTAACAATACTGTAGTCATTGGACATAATGCCGCTGGTGTTGCTACAACTGGCGGTCAGTCTGTAGTCCTTGGCTCGGAGGCGTTGGCCGCATCTCCTGGGATGCCTGCTGCTGTCGTCCTTGGGTATCAGGCTGCCAGTACCATGACCACCACCCCGACGCAACTGATTGCTATTGGTGGAAATGCCGCATCCTCCCCTTCGGTTGGACTGAATACGATTGCCGTCGGCTATGGGGCCATGGGCGGTGGTTTTGCTATCCCAGGCGATTACAACATCGCAATCGGCTACAACTCGATGTCCCGATGTGAGGCGCCTTCAACTGGTTACAACGTCGCGATTGGCGGCGAGGCCATGAAGTACGTAACCACAAGTCGCAGTGTTGCAGTTGGTTATCAGGCTGGTCTGGGTCTGCAGGGTAATGACAATACAGCCATCGGATATCAGGCGTTAGCTCTGACTACCACTGGGGACAAGAACACCGCGATTGGCATGTCTGCTGGTCGCTCGATCAATACTGGCGTCGACAATACTTGCGTTGGCTATGCGGCTGGTTACGCGCTGGATTCCTGTAGTAACAACGTAGCCCTTGGTCGTAATGCACTGGCTCAAAACGTGCTTGGCAATTCCAACACGGCTGTCGGCACCGCTGCTCTGAACGCTTGTCTTGGCGGCGTCAATATTGGTATCGGCAGAAGCGCTGGCATTTCGATTACCACTGGCAACGGAAACATCGTGATTGGCGGTCATGGTGGGTCAGGTTCCTTTAAGCCAGTCATTGAGCCAACTACTGAGAGCGATTTAATTTCCCTCGGAAGCCGTGAAGTTGCCAGGTCTTATATGCATACTGGCTGGACCACGACTGGCGATCAGCGTGATCAGACCAATCACACGACTGTGCCTCACGGACTGTCATTTATTAATCAGCTAACTCCTTACTCATACCAGTACAGCAGCGACCGCACTACCCCGACTGCCTACGGTCCAGTTCGCTACGGCTTCAAGGCTCAAGACATCTTGACACTGGAAGGTGGATCACCAGTCGTAGTCGACAACACCGACACCAGCAAGCTGGGATTCAATGCGGACAGTTTGCAGGCGATTATTGTGAAGGCATTGCAGGATATTACTAATCCTCCCGTATACGCTAATAACGCGGCAGCCAAGACTGGCGGATTAGTTGACGGCGACATTTACCGCACTTCTGATGGAACCTTGAAAGTCGTGTTCACATAATATGACCACTAATGTGCTGTCGGCATAATATTCCAGCCGAAAAAAGGATGTGGCAGCGGATGAGTCGTTTCTCGCGAATGCCGCGAAGTATTATCGCGCTGAGAGCCATCAGACAGCCGCCTGGAAGGCTTTGGAGGCGTCTCTGGAGGGAAGTGTCCTGGAGGCGTTTAAAAGGGCGTACAGGGGCTTGGAGGCTATGGAAACGAGGCCTCCGCAAATTGTTGAAGATTCAGAGTTCCCATTAAATGTACCCTATTTCTATCAGAGGGACAGTAAGACGGGGCACGGAGAGCGAATGTGTTTTTCCAGCTCCATGGCAATGGCGTTGGATTACATTGATTGCAATCCAATTGAGGGAGATGATGATTGGTATCTCCAACATGTACTTCGCTTTGGCGACAGTGTTGACTCGAGCGCTCAGGTAAAAGCAGCTCGTTCATTGGGTTATATGGCTGAGTTCCGCATGGATGGAACGCAAAGCCACTTAGAGAAATTGCTAAATGATGGGATTCCTGTTCCGATAGGTATCCTTCATCGCGGGAGCATTGGGTCGCCCACTGGTGGCGGTCATTGGATTTGTCTAATTGGGTATGACGATGATGTATTTCATGTACATGATCCATTTGGCAAACTCGACCTTTTAAACGGCGGGTATCCAGATCGTGGACCTCTTGATGGCAAAGGCGTCAAGTATTCAAAAGAGCACTTGATGAGGAGGTGGTTGATTGCGAGTTCGTGCGATGGCTGGTTTATGGATCTCAGAGGCAATTAAGTTTATGCCTAAGCAGATTCTTAGTTTTCTCCCAGGGTACTACTGGGACGGTAGTCATTTGCGCTCCACAGGTTTAGCCTTGGAGCCATCTCAGCATGTCGATTGCGAGACGGGAGAGGTAATTTACTATTGCAAGCCCCTGTTCAGCTTCAACAGTAAGATTGGTCTTTACATTAAGCGCTCAGGCTTAAAGAGAGCTATTGAAGAAGGGCACAGGTAAAAGAAAAGGGCAGCGTTAACTGCCCTCCCCTCAACCACAGCACACCCCCATGCGCTGGCAAAACCGCCCTGGTTTTGCTCTTGCAGTATAACGGATTTACTCTTCGTCGTCTTCCTCTCCGGCTTGGTAGTAAAGACCAGGGACTGATTCGACGACATTCTTAAGGTATGCGTGTACGTGTACCTCTTCCCACTGGCAGTCTTCTACCAGTGCTTTGCCAATAGCATTTAAAGCTAGTGTGTGATGCTCGGTCCAGTCACCGATCTCTACAGCATGTTCTTTAAGCTCTGTTGCCTTGGCTAGCAGGGTCAGTTCCATGGTCTGCGTTTGCAGGGCCATTTGCTGTTCAGTTTCTTCCAGCAGATCAGAATATAGGACTCTCATCAAAAAATATCCAGCTTTTGCTACAACTTGCTGGTGAAAGATTCCGAGATCAAGCAGCAAATCAGTCAGGCGATCATGGAAGGTATCAATAGCTTGAAGCCATTGAGCTAATACCTTGGCATGTAAACCAAAAAGAAATCGCCGCACTAATCATCATCCCCTCCGCTTAAGTTTAGCGAAATATACTGTCCTTAAATGCGGAGTTTGAGTATAACACATTTAGTTTTCCCGCATCATTAAATGGCTCATAGGTCTTCTCAAGGACTTCTCCTTTGTATTGCCAGATTGCTTGGCCTCCTCGGCGCTTGACGTGGTGGATTTCAAGCTGTGGAACAGCGACTTCACCAAACCTTGCTTCAGGTTGTTCTTTAGACTTTTTAACGATCCAAACAGCATGAGCAACATGGCTGAGGGCGTCAGTTCCCCTGATCTGCTCTAGGGACGGTTCTGCATTCAGCCTTTCATCCATCCCGACGCGATTCATCTGAGCCAAGACCAAAAGGTCTAGGTCAAGTTCCTTTGCGATTGAGGTCAACTTGTAAGCCCGCTCTTCAAGCATGGCGGCAGTATCAGAGGGAGCGCCTTTATGGCGACCCATGCAATGGAAGTGGTCAATCACAACAAAGCGAAGTTTGGGTCGTTTTGCCTTCATCATCCTGATTGAGAGGCATACGCTGTCGACGTCGGATTGCCAAGGTGCTTCGACGAGAACGTTACCGTTAACATTAAGCAGATATGTGTTGATATCAAGCAGAGTTTGAGCAGTATGCTCTGTGTTCCCGCTGGGGCTTAGCAGGTCAGAGACCTTGATGGATTGTTGCAGCTCCCTCCTAGCTTTCAGGTGATAAGACATAGCTGCCCCCAAGCGAGCATTGATTTGACTCTCGCCAAGCTCAACAGAAACATAACCGCATTGACACCCTTGGATGGCGGCTCGAGCAGCAATGGAGCAACCGATAACGGTTTTACCGACGCCTGTTCTTGCAGCCAGTACAAAGATCCTGCCATCAGTGTTGGTGTCGTCGCAGTGACGTATACCACCTTCCATGTCTGCATCGATGTCTGCGCTGCCGGTGGTGTAATGGGGTAGTTCTGGTGCAGTGCTAGTCAGTAAATCAATCAGACCAGGGCCGTCTGCAGTACCGATCAGGCATTCCCTGAAGTCTGTGATGTTGTCAGCCTTGGTCATTTCGCCATGGGCTAGGCCATCGACAAGATTGACCTGCTCATGCATGTAGTCAACAAGCTTCTGGGGATCGAAGCCTGCCATGCCAGCCAGTTGAACGTTGTGAGCCATCTCGAGACTGATGGCTTTCATGCGATCAGCTCTGAGCACGTCAATTGCGATTTCGTATTGGCTATCGGAGTGGCCGTATTTTTCAACGAAGCCTGGTTCTGCTAGCTCAGCAAGTTGAGAATTGAATTCCACCATGGATACCTTGCGAAGCTCTTGACCAAGATCTCCGTAAGATTTGATAATGGTATTCGGGGCAAGTTCTGTAACAGCCCTTCTGCCTAGGTAAATCTGATCGATCTCGTTTGAGATTGCTGCAAAGATTTCATTCGACCAAAGCCTTGGCGGGATGATCGCCTTGTGCTTGACACCCAGCGCTTGCCTAAGGATTGCCCATTTCTCACGAGCATCATCTGGGGAAGAAGACAAGACACGTGAAAGGACAATTGCTTCCTGGTCACTTTTAAGAAACAAGTCTTGATGAAGTTCGGGTCTGATTTTCTCGACGAGCTTTGCCACTTGCGGCACGCAGTCCAGATTCGAGACTTGGACAAGCTTATTGTTTTGGATCTCAACGAGACCAAGGTCTACTGCTTGACGGTAGATCTCGGGAAGGTTTTCGTATTTGATTTCGTTCATCAGCCCAGCTCCATGCGACGGCGGCAAGTTTGAGGAATACCTGATTCGTCAATTAATGGGATGTCGATATCACGCATTGTCCAGTCAACGACTTCATCCCCTCTGGTCAGTATCCAGATTTTGCAATAGAGGTCGTCAAGAGTCCCCAAGAACTTCAGCTGCTCCTCGCTAACCAAGTCAGCCAAGGCAGTCAAAGCCCTTTGACACTTTGATTTCAGGATACTGTGAGAAGTGATTTGATCCTCGGATAAATCTTCTCTTTTTAGGTACTCCTCGACCAAGGGGTAGTACTGGTAGGCGCGAATCAGATCTGCTTCTATTCCGAGGGGGAAGTCGGTTACATCGATTTTCAGTGCCTCTTTCCAGTTTCGTTCAAGAGCAGTCCGCTTGAACTGATAAGAGTTTTCATTCCAGTGTTCAACCACCAAGTCGCTGTCATCCCATTTGAACAGTTTCTCTGGCGGCATTGTTTCGAATATATGCTGCCCCTCGTTGTAAAGACTTTGAACATTTGTGAACTTGTTGTCATCGATATCTTCACCTCTGCCGAACACTGCCCCCATGGAACCTTTGCCTCTGAAATGATTCATCCACCAATCGTCCTGAGCGACCGCTAGGAGGACGTTCCTGAACAGCACGTCATAGGAATCATGCTCAAGACCGAAGCGCTTCAAGTGTAAGCAAACGGCAATCATCCCTTGGCTATCCCTGTTCTTGAGGTCTGGCCAGTGAGCGGGTTTCCATTTGTTCCATTCTCTTCTGGCAAGAGCCCAGCGATCAGCAACAGACATCGACTTGGGACGCCGAGGCATGGCCAAGATCTCGTCGATGATGTCTCTTTCTGAGATTCCTTCGTCTTCATCTTCGACCAGGACGACGTCGAGCCCCTCAATCAAGTCGTCTTCTTGGATTTTCTCGATACGGCTGTGAATCATGAGTCTTAAGCCGTCTTCGGCAAGGCTCAAGAGTCCAAGGTCGAACAAATCGTCTCTGTATCTCTTGAAGGTTGATTCAGGGACACCAGCCGCCAGAGCTAGTTGGTTCCAAGTCCTGAAAGGCGTCTTGTCTCGACTTGGTCTTATCGAATACGCATGCAACCGAATCCAAATGAGTAGCGCCTTGTCATCCAGCTCCTCGCTCATGATGAGACTCATTGGAACCTTCACGAACTGTCCAACATGCCCCTGTTCGGCGGTCACAGCGGCTGGGGAATAGTTCCTGCTCATGGGCTTTGGGGGTGCTCAAACAGTGTACGAGGAATGGCCGGGATGGACCCTCTGAAGGTTCAGATTAAAGACCAATTTGAGCCAAGTTTGCTGAAAATGACCCCTGCCAAGGTCCAAAATGAACTTTCTCTCTATATATGATTTATTTCTAGAGTGTAGAAAAAGAAAATATTATGAATTTTCTATAGGGCACTTGCCAGCAGGAAACCTTCGGTCAGTTGCTGGTGGCTGATGGCTCTGAAGACCGGTGGGATGTGGCGTGGATGGGAGGAAGAAGTCCGAGACGCTTATGAGATGGGTGGGAAAGCTTTGGGCGAATTACTGACCAGAAAACCTGAGCTGGAGGATCAAATCTGGAACCTTGTGGGGAAGCCAACCGGCTGGCCAAGGCGTTGGTTGAAGGGATTTCGGCAAATGTGGATTCGTGAAAACCCAGACCTGGCAAGGCTTTTGATCAGCAGGGCATCTACAAGGGCATACGACCGGAGGCGGTCATGTGCTAAAAAAGCTCGGTCTCTTGCAGACGCTCATCGGTTGGCATCTGACGAAGTCAGCGCTGCCCTGAGGAAGCGAAAGCTTGAGGAACCCTGAAGCCGTCCGACATACTGGGGTGTATCCCCTGTATTGAGATGGCAGAAATTCCGAATCTGGCTGGCGTCGCAACCAAGGATTTGGTTGAGACAATTGGCTCCGGAAGTTTTAAAGCTGCTTACATCAACTGGTCGCGGACTTTGCAGCTGCTTCGGCAGAATGCACCTGGCTGGATGGTGGAGCTTGTAAAAAACGAGCAAGGTGGTGTCATCCACCAAGCTCCTGTTGGCGGATTCCTGATGATCCGCTTTGCACACATTGATGGCTCCGTTACCCCAGCGGTCTGTCAAGCAATCATGGATAATCGCAACAATGCGATTGCCTATGAGAAGATCACTGCCCGCGATGTAACCGACACACATCGAAGGGGTGCCTGCATGGCAGCCGCGATGGTTTTTGGTCTTGCGGCAGAATTGTGGGCAAAAATGCCACTCGAAAGTGGCTGGGGTCAGACCGAAGATGATCAGCCTGCGACCAGTGCGCCAAAAGCTAAGAGTGCGGCTAAAGCGCCCAAGGCTGTGGAAAAAACTGCGGAAAAGGGGAAAACCGACGAGGTGACCTTTCGCGAGAAGTGCCTCACCCGTGGGCTCTCCACCGTCGCGATCGACGCCCTTGTTGGCAAGCTCAACGGTGATTACGCCACCGGAGTCAAAACCCTTAACGCAAAGTCCGACGAGGACATCATCAAAATCAACTCCCTCTACGAAGAGGAAATGTATTGATTTAGATGTTCATGCCGAACATCTAGCTCAATTTTTTAATGGTGTCGTCATAAGCGACTACACCTTCGAGGTCTGAATCGGTAAGGTCTTCAGGATCTTTTCCGATTTGGGCCTTTTCTTTTTTGATTTCTTCCATATAGTTGAAGGGATTCCGAAGGAGCCATGCCTCGATCCGAAAACGCCCTCGATTACTGGATGAACCAAGCCGGTCGCCATCCGGTACTTAGTAAGGCTGAAGTGATCGAGTTGTCCCGTCGAATAAGGGAAGCCGACAGCGAGAATAAGAGGATCAAGCTGGTCAACAAGCTGTGCGTGCACAACTTGAAGCTGGTCATCAAGGTTGTAAAAATGTACGTTCGCAGGCAGAACGGACTGAGCTGGGCGGATGGCCGAACAGAAGACTTGATGCAGCAGGGGTACCTGGGTCTTCGCCGGGCGGCAGAAAAGTTTGATGAGACCAAGGGTTACACATTTGCGACTTATGCCTACGCATGGATCAACCAATCACTGGGCAGGTACTACCTAGAGGACAGCATCATTCGCGTCCCAGAGCACATGAGGCGTGAGCTTCATTACTTCTTGGTCAATGGTCATGCCCGCAAGGGACACGAGACTGTCGTTGAGCGCTGGGGTGAGGCAGCAGGAAGGGCAATCAGCACGGCATCCATCAATGAGATGTGCAAGCACCATGGTGAGCCGGACGAAAAAATCAACGTGTTGCCGATCGAGTCAAGCGTGTTCCATCAGCCTGAGCACCATTACGAGCGTCGACTTGACCTTGAGTACGAGATCAAAAAAGCTGGTGTGAATGAAGAAGAGACTAATTTGATTTTGTGTTACATCATGCATGGAAGCTTGGATAAAGCCTGTCAAGCCGCCAAGTTGCCTCGCAGTCGATACACCATGAGCAAGGTCAATAAATTAATTGAACAAGTAAAGCAATCAGCCAAGTCCGCTAAACTGAACTAGCCTACAAACACTCATGGCAAACATTTCAATTAGCGGCACAATCGCTTGCAAGGAAGGCACTGAAGCCGTCCAACTCAAAAAGGTGGGCAATGATCTCTCGATCGGCACCTTCTCTGTTCTTGACAAAGAATGGGTTCCTGGTAAAAAGGACGACACTCAAAAGGTGGGTCAGTTTTACCGCGTGGAAGTCGTTGGTAAGTCTGCAGAGATTGCTGCTGATCGCCTGAATCGCGGTGACGCTGTTACCGTTCATGGTCAGCTTGTCCAATCTGAGTACAACGGCAAGACCTATTACACGGTCAAGAATTCTCGACTGACTTACTTCTATTCGGGCTCTAACGAGCAAGCTGGAAGCAAAGCAGCCGAAGCAGTCTTCTGATCGGAAGACTTTGGCAAGCGCCGGCCTAGCTGTGAACTTGCACGAGTCTGAGAGTTGCCCGTCAAGTGTTGGTCATCTTATTGATGACATTCCGCGACTTACTCAGGCTCATGTGCGATCGTTCGTTTGGCCAATCCTGCTTTTTCGTGGTGCTGTAAAGAGCCACGAGGTTGTTCACGCGATCTCACCTCTATGCAGCATTTCAGACATCAGAGATGGTGTTTGGGATCCAATTCTTCTTGACTACAGCGAAGAGCCTCGGCTTGAGTCTTTAGTCAGTGAAGTTTTAGGGGAGATGACTGCCGAAGGTCTTCTGAACTATCGGGAGGACCTAGATATCTGGGTTCTCAGTCTCGGTGAAAACCGGCGAAATGTTTCAAAGATCATCGGCGTCGTCTGCTCCCTGAATGCAGCAATGCCTAACCACATTCTTTTGGACCTCGGTATCAGCGAGCACAAAAAGCATGGGTAGGACGCTTAAAGATGGCACTTTCAAGCCAAAGCCCTCAGCACAAAAAGCCGCAGACTGGATGGGTCAGGACCCTACGCCGCTTCCTGTTTTCAGAAGAGGCACAACGGTCAAAGTATTTAACGGTTCTGGTTGGCAAACTGCTGTAGTTGAAGACAGCACATCCAAAAGATGTCAAGTTTTCATCAAGATGGGGGCTAAGCGAACCACCGTCTACGACCGTCGTAACATCAAAGAGGGATCATGACAAGCTACGAGGAACAGCGTAAAGAGCGTTTGGCGGAATCTGTCTTTGAATACCTTGGAGACGGAATCACTAATCCCCGCCTACTTCTTGATGACCTTGAATCGATCTTGAATGACGAAGTCAAGTGGTCAGAGGGTGAGCTGACCAGACGGTTGACGGCACTTAAATCCTTTCATCGCTCTTGGAAATGACTTACGACAGCATCAACCCAAGCCACTACCGTGGGGATCGCAAGCACGAACCCATTGATGTTATTGAGGACTGGGGTCTCAATTATCGCTTGGGTAATGCTGTTAAGTACATTGCACGCAACGGCAGGAAGCCTGGCGAGAATCCTGTAGAAGGACTTAAGAAGGCGATTTGGTACATCGAGCGAGAGATTCAAGCCCTAGAGAAACCAAGTCGCCATCAGGTCGTCTATGAAGACGTCCTAGAGGATTATGTGAATTGTGCTTTGCAAGGTTCAGAGCTTCGCATTGACTACGATTCTGTCGTTGATGACTACTACAGCAAGTAGTCGGCATCATTATCTAGCTGAGAAAATATCTTGGAATCGATCCGGCTTGTATTTCCGATGCCCTTGTTCAGCAAGGCTCGCCCCCGAGTGACTCAATACGGGGTATTCATGCCGAAAGATTACCTTGATAAGCGAAAGCAAATGATTGCTCTGATCCAAGAGCAATACACTGGGGAGCCTATTGAAACGCCTATCAGGCTAGATGTAGAGCTTTTCGGTGAAGGTCGAGGTGATGCCGATAATATTATTGGGTCTCTCATGGATGCTGGCAACAAGCTTCTTTGGGCTGATGATCGTCTTGGCATTATCTCTGAAATAAGTGTTGTCTGGACCAGGACAAAAAAAGCTGACTCTAAGTGGATTGTAGAGATCACTCCGCTAAACTAAACTAACTGCTTAGTGGTTAGTGGAAGTTATCTACAACCAACCGGATCCTGAATACCGCAAGGCTGAAGGGCAAAGCCAGTCGCACCTTAAATGCATATTGAAGTCCCCTGCTCATTACGAGTCGGCGAAGACTTTCAGCATGATCCCTACCCCAGCGATGGAAATGGGAACAGCACTGCACTGCCGTGTTCTTGATGGCGAGAAAGCTTTTCAGAGCAGCTACATCCAAAAACCCAAAGACATCAACCTGTCCACCAAGGAAGGCAGGGAATGGAAGGCGACTGTAGGTAAGAAAAAAATTCTTACTACTGGCGGCAAGGATGATCCTTGGAATTCCGTCGAGGGAATGACAGAGGCTCTTCGGAAGCTGGACTGGTTCAAGGGGACTGATAAGGAATACATCAAGTACAACGAAGTCTCGATTTACTGGGACTGGCTTGGGGTCAAGTGCAAAGCTCGCCTGGATCGTGTTCTGGTGGATGAGGGAATCGTCCTAGACCTTAAGACGACTGATTCTGTTGATGCCACAACGTTTCAGAAAAAGGTTGTAGGTCTTCAGTACGACTTCCAAGCTGCTTACTACGCAAAAGCTGCTGAGATCGCTTATGGCAAACCTTTCCGCTTTATCTTTGTCGCTGTTGAGCGCAAGGCTCCCTACTGCGTAGACATGTTTGAGGTAAGTCCCAATATGATGCGTGAGGGTCTCACCAAAAATCAAGCTGCACTTAAGCTTTTGAAAACTTGTGCAACTCTTGATCAGTGGCCGGTCCCTGAGCCTTCAATAAATAAGCTAGATTATCCGCGCTGGTACACGCCCTACGGCGCCAGTTCTTCCCCGATTCTGGAGTTGCCATTTTGAAATTCACCCTGTCCACAGAGACTGGTGATGGTTATTACCGTTACTGGGTAGAGGGCATGCCAAACATGCCTAAAATCGTCACTGGGATGTGTGCCTCAGAGGAAGAATGCTTCCAAGCTTATTATGAAATGAAGGAACAGTCTCATGCGAGTAATTCTTGATCTGGAGGGCCATGTTTGGCACTGGAAAGTCGTCGGAGACCCGAATTCACCCACTACTTACGAGGGTTCGTCGGCTTCATTATCTATGGCTTTTGATGATATTGAAGACTCGGTCCAAGCCTACCGAATGCAAAGGCTGCGTTGGGACCTCGGCAAAGGAGTCTCTTGAATAAGGAAGTTCACACGGCTACCTTCCTGAGCATTACACCTGATGCTGAGAAGCAGATTGTGTATCAGGCCAGGGTTAGCAATCCAAGGAACCAAGACAACCCAAGCAGCTCCAAGCTGATTGCGTACCTGATCAAGCACAAGCATTGGTCGCCATTTGAAATGGCATCTATGCAAATTCAGATTGACACCACTCGTGCAATCGCAGCCCAAGTGCTTCGTCACCGTTCATTCTCATTTCAGGAATTCTCACAACGCTATGCTGACGTCAATGCTCTTGAGCCTGTTGGCTATCCTCATCTTCGCGTGCAAGATGTAAAAAACAAGCAGGCCAGCCACGATACATTGGCTCCTAACCTTCGTAGTTATTATGAGGGTCGGATCAGTCAGTTATACAAAGAGGCAAGCCGCTTGTATCAAAACATGTTGCACGACGGCATTGCTAAAGAGTGCGCTAGGAGTGTCCTACCCTTGGGAACCCCGACGCGGTTGTACATGTCTGGCACCATCCGCAGCTGGATCCATTACATCGACATTAGGGCTGGCATCGAGACTCAGCTCGAGCACAGGTTGATTGCACAGGAAATCAAAAAGATCTTCTGTGAGCAACTTCCTGATGTCGCAACCGCTCTCGGCTGGGACTCGGAATAATATCGGGAATCGCATGACGAGATGTCATCGGACCCGGATAGCTGGAAAGAGGCCAAAGCAATTGTCCTGCCTGGCAAGATCTACGACTACCGCAGAGGGTATCGCGTAAGTGAAGCTGGGCAGCATGAAAACGAGCAGCAATTCCGTGCCTTTCAGGTTTATCTGAACCTGGGGGCTCAACGTAGCCTAGAGAATACTTCTAGGTTGACTGGTCACAGTAACCAAGCGTTGGGGAAGTGGTCTGAGACTTGGAACTGGCAGCGCCGTGTCGCCCAGTGGGATAAGGAGCAGATTCGTAAGCACTTCGCAGAAGCGAATAAGATTGAACGCTCTCGCCACCGAAAGGCGATTGAGGAATTCAGGAAATCAAACGAAGAACAAGCCAAGACGATGATGGAGGTTAGCAATAACCTCATGGATATCATTCAGCAGCGATTAGACAAGGCGCAAGCAGAGGGTGAAGATATCCCGATGCATTTAGTGTCAGGCTTGATGCGTGCAGCGGCAAACATTTCAGAGCAAGGTAGACAGGCCTGGGCAACGTCACTAGGCGTCAATGAGCTG
>Ga0070753_1001439_pt1 | contig 13363 bp, 16 predicted proteins | sample VirMetDEL_Aug_31_FD_77441 | JGI IMG/M metagenome (GOLD analysis project Ga0070753, IMG submission 77441) | Aqueous microbial communities from the Delaware River and Bay under freshwater to marine salinity gradient to study organic matter... | ecosystem: Environmental > Aquatic > Marine > Coastal... | reverse complement strand
TCCGTCCATACGTAGACGTCAGGGAGCTCGAAGTGCTGTTTGTCGTCTATGAGCGGACGGTTCCTCTCGAGCCATGCTCTCAGCAGGCCTGCCTTGGAGTTGGCGTTCTGGAGATCGTTCCGGCAGACCTCACACCCTTCAAACAGCCCTCTGAGAAAGGTGACACGGCTCATGAGTTCCCGAGGAACGACCAGAGGCTCGGATCTGCCGCAGAGGCACCTCCACACAGCAGCGTCAGCGTGGTGCTCTATCTGCCAGTGCCCACGCCTCTCGACCGCCGTAGGGATGCCTTGTGGGATGTCCTGTGATGTGCTTGGGAAATCGAGCAGCCCGAGAAGAGCCAGTGCTCGTACTGAGGTTTCCATGTGCTTAAACGCACTATACATGCACTGTAACAGATCGGAGTGCCCTGGAGGCATGAGTAATCATACTCAGCACTGAGCGCACGCAGAGACTGGTATGTGCGGATTCTCTGAGAATTTTACCTTTATATAAAAGGAGATGCTCATCAGGTCTGCTCTCGGCTCGGCTTATTTAAAAGTTTTTATTCGGTCGGGTGTCGGGGGAGTCGATTTGCACCATTTACCACATATACGATTATCAGACTCTTATTAAGTTTCGAACTACCACGAATTTATATTCTCGAGAGAAGTACAGAGTCGTAGAGAATCGCGGTCTGTAGGGTTTTTTCCTAGGTAATGTTCGGAGAGAACGATCGTGGTAACGACTGAGGTTAATGTTTGTGTATACTCGTAGTAACTGTTAAGAACATCGTGTCCAAGACGGACGTCGAGATCTCAGAAACAATCTCCTGGGAGCAGCTGCGCAAGGCGTCGTCTTTGCTCGGAATACCAGCCTGGAAGCTAGCTGAAGACCTAGCGGTCCATAAAAAATTAGTCAGCAGTAAGACTAAAAAGTAACTATCTGAAGTTTACTTATACGTTTTTAGGTGCGGTAGAATCGAGATTACAGGAGGGTAAGATCTAGACTTGTTCAATGGCTCTTGATCCTTGCCCGGTTCACGGGAGTAATTACCGTGCCCTACACGAACACTCGTTCAAAGGCATCGTCGATGTCATTGACGAAATTATCGCAACTCTGAGTGGCGTGGGAACTGCTTCTTTCTCTCGGTGTCCCGTAGGTTATACCTACAACTTTGAAGGGGTAGTTCGTGCGCTTGAAGACTTAAATCTGACTGCAAGCGGGATCATTGCTGGTGCGGACATTGTTGCTGGCTCTGGGATCAGCATCGTTTCGAGTGGTAACTACGAGATTGTTTCGAGCTTAATTACACAGTCCCTCCCTGGTTCTGGCGTTACTCCTACCTACAGCGGCGCCGCTACGATATTTGACGTAAACGTTGCTGGCACCGGTAATAACTCTGTCGAATACGACGGTACCCTTATTACGGTTTCTGGTTCGAACGAGGGTGCGGTTGCTGTTGTTAGCGGTCTCGTTGGTGGCAATGGAATCAGTATTACTGCTAGTGGAGATACCGCGATTGTTTCGACTGACCTGATTGGGCAAGGTTCGGTAAACTTTGCTTACAACGGTGTCGGTACAGGAGTTATCTCGGGTCAAGCTCAACAGCTGCTTGTTGCGGGTTCTGGCACAACAGTTACTACCAGTGGTGATTATCAGATTGTCGACGTCGGAATTCTTGGTCTGCCTGGTATCGGCGTTACTTACTCTGGTCCCCAGATCTTCCTGGAGAATAAGCTAGCTCCTGGTTCTGGTACTGCAGTTTCGACTAGCGGTACTTATAAAGAAATTAACGTCGGTTCTCTTGGAGGAACAAACGTCACTGTTGGTTACTCCGGTTCCTTCGTCACTTACAACAGCACTGCTGAGGCTGGTGCCGCTGTGGTTACGGTTTCCGGCGACCCTGGCGATAACTACCTTGCTGGCTCTCTTTGGTTCGACACGAACGAAGGACGTCTGTTTATCTACGCTTCGGGCGGCGATGTCACTGAGCCAGACTGGTACATCGCCAATGCTGAAGCTCTCGCCATTAAGAGCGAAGTACCACCTTCTGGTACTGGCGGATTCAACGCGCCTCCTCTGGACGGCAGCCTTTGGTTCAACACCCTCATGGGCTCGTTGTTTATCTACGACGCTGCTACAAGTGGTTGGTACGAGTCTGCCGCATCCCGTACACCTGTTTACGGTGATACGGCACCTGTTAGCGCAGTTGATGGCACTCTGTGGACTGAGCCTTCTACCAGTACTATCCGTTACTGGAATGGCACTCAGTGGACAGATATTGCGGCGGGCGTTTCTCAGGGCGAAACTATTGGCCTGATCATGGGTCTTAGCTAACCTCTGATCGGTTTTACCGCCTCAAATGTCTAAACCCAAAAACGTTCAACTGATCGAGTCAAAACCCAAAAAGACAAAACAGGGACAAGGACGCAATAGCCTCAAGAATCATGGCCGCAAAAAAACTCGCGGACAGGGGCGCTAAAGTTAATAGTTAGGACTGGAAGTAGCTGTGCTTTTATCGTTTATTGCTGCTGAATCCATCGCTCTTGGTGATGCGGTCACGATTAGCACGACCACTTCCGGTCAAATTATTCCTGCGCACCCATCTGGAATTCCCTCCGCGACTGTGATTGGCGTTGCGGTCGATGCTGTTGCTGCAGGCACTCTCTGCCGTGTGGTTTCCGATGCAGGGGCACAGGCTTTCAGTGGTCTTAATCCTGGTCAGCGGTACTTTGTAAGTCCAAGTGGTGCTTACGCTGTTGATTACAACACGTTTGTTGTTGAATTTAATCAGATTGGTGTCTCTGGTTCTTACCTAACTCAGATAGGGACAGCTATTAGCTCTACAACTTTAAAAGTTTCTCCGGTCGAGCCAAAATATGTTGTCAGTGGAGCTCTTTGATAAGGTGTAGAATATGAAGCAACGTAGGGTTGTGATCGGTGTCAAACAGGTCGATTTTCAACCGAAATTACACCAGTTATCAAGCTGACGGTACTACTGTATACCTTGCTAATGGGCAGGGCGTTGTAACCAACCCAGCTCCCGAAGCAACGCTTATTGCTGGGGGAAGCTTAGTTGCTGGTGAGTGTGTTTCGGTAAGTGGAAATTACGTTGTTCCTGCTACTGCGATTAGTGGGGCGGACGTAACGCAGTTTTCTCCAATTGGTTTTGCAAGCGCAGCTGCCACAAACGGGAGCTCGGTTGTAATCAATTTAGACGGCGTGGTTACCTTGAGTGCTAGGAATATCACTGCCGAAACTTCACTTATACCTGGGCAGTACTACTACCTTTCTAAATATCAGGGAGAAGTCGTTCGCTATCAAACGGCTTCGGGAACTGTTACTGGTTCCGGTTCGAATGCTTATGCAGCCGCTACCCCAGTTGGTTTGGCTTTAACGTCAACTCAACTTAGTGTAGAGATTGCCCCACCGGTTCTTCTTTATACTGGAGGCTAGGAGACTAGATCATGGTTTTAAGAAGGCCAGTTGTCTTAGTTAGTGGAGCCTTAGCAGAGCTTCCTTTTGGTGACAGTATTATCACCACTGCTTCTGGTGGAGTACTTACTGCTGGTAGTGGTTTAGTCGGAGGCGGCAATACTGATGCCACTATTCGTCTAGACGTTGCTTTAACTGCCGCAGCAAGTGGTTTAATTTTTGCTGGTGACGAATTAGCTATTGACGGTGTTGCGTTAAAACGTTCAGAAGACGCTTTAGCTTCTGGTAACGCAGCTTTAAGTAATGCTACTGCTGCTCTTGCCTCTGGTAATGCTGCTTTAGTTGACTCTGCTGTAGCTCTTTCATCCGGCAATGCGGGTCTTGTAGAAGCTGCGACTGCAATTGCTTCTGGTAACGCTGCCTTACTTGTTGCCGAATCGGCTTTAAGCTCAGGTAACGCATCCCTAGCTATTGGCGTTGCCGCGCTCGCTTCGGGCAATGCGGGTATCGTCGATAGCGCTAGAGCCCTAGCTTCAGGTAATGCTGGGATTCTTCTCGCCTCTACGGCTCTTGCTTCAGGTAACGCTGGTCTAATTGTTTCCGTCGAAGCTCTTGCTTCGGGTAACGCTGCCTTAACCGATAGTAATACCGCACTTTCTTCCGGTAATGCCGCTCTTACCGATGCTGTAGCCGCTCTTAGCTCCGGTAATGCCAGCCTTTCGATCTCTGTAAACGCGCTTGCCTCAGGCAATGCTGCGTTAACTAACTCATCGGAAGCTCTTGCCTCAGGTATTGCCGCTGTTGAAGTCTCAGTTGCTGCACTGGCTTCCGGTAACGCTGCGCTTTTTGATTCTCAGGCAGCTCTTGCTTCTGGTAATGCCGCTTTAGTCGACTCGGCATCTGCCCTGGCTTCTGGCAACGCAGCTGTAACCCTTTCGAACGTCGCTCTTGCTTCGGGTGCAGCTGCCCTCACCGTGGCAGATAAGGCGCTTGCCTCAGGTAACGCAGCTCTAAGTTTCTCTCAGAGTGCGCAAGCTTCAGGTAATGCCTCAGTTGTTATTTCCCTTGATGCTTTAGCGTCTGGTAACGCCGCTTTAGCAACTGCTGCCGCTGCTCTTGCCTCGGGTAACGCTGCTCTTGCAGATCTTGCTGGTGCTGCAGCCTCTGGTAACGCTGGTATTGAGCTGGCAATCATCGCACTTGCCTCTGGTAATGCTGCGATTGTTGACGGCTTAGTAGCTCTCTCCTCAGGTAATGCGGGGATCCTTTTAGCTCAGACTGCCCAGGCCTCTGGTAATGCTGCGATTGTTGACGCCGCAGTCGCTCAGTCCTCCGGCAATGCCGCACTGGTTCTTGCTAATACCGCTCTAGCTTCTGGAGACGCCGCGATTGTCGTCGGCAACACTGCTCTTGCTTCGGGTAATGCCGGTCTTGTCATCGTCCCCGTGGCTCAAGCTTCCGGAAATGCAGCACTCGAGGCTTATGCAGCTAACCCTGGACTTCAGACCGGTGAAGCCATCGGTTTGATCATCGCCCTCTCGTGATATGACTGCTCGTCGCGGCCTTATTTACTCCGGTGGCTTCATCACCGAGCACACCGACGAGGATGTAATCCCTATTGTTGGCGACTTAATCACCGGAAGTGGCTTGGGCGGTGGTTTAGTTCCTTTAGGTACAGATGGTTTTGTACAGCTTGTAATTGCTGGTCTCTCTGGCCTCTTATATACAGCTGACGGAAAAATCGGACTTGATGGTCTTGATCTTGCTACGGGTGATATTGCGACTGTCTCTGGCACCGCTGCTATAGCTTTTTCCGAGATTGCCCTTGCTTCTGGTCTAGCTGCTTCTGCTGCTAGTCAGACTGCCCTTGCTTCTGGTAATGCTGCTATCTCTGAGGCTCTTACCGGACAAACTAATGCTAATAATGCACTCGCATCGGGAGAGATAGCTCAGGCGTCCGGCAATCTGGGTATTCCAGTTAATGAGGTTGCACTTGCGTCCGGCAATGCAGCAATTGTTGATGCTGCAGTTGCCCAATCTTCGGGTAACGCCGCACTTGTAAACGCCAACATCGCCGCAGCATCTGGTTTCGGTGCTTCTTTTATTGCAGGTTCCGCACTTGCTTCTGGTAATGCGGCGCTTTTCAATCTTGAGTCGACTATTGCCTCTGGAGCAGCCGCGATTGTTGATTCTCAGGCAGCAATTGCCTCTGGCTCTGCTGGCATTGTTGTTGCCGACGTAGCCGTTGCTTCTGGTACAGCAGCTCTTGCTGATAGCGCCGTTGCCCTCGCTTCCGGTAATGCTTCCTTACTGAATGCGAGTACCGCGTTTGCGTCAGGCAGCGCGGCAGTTACTGACGCGAGCACCGCACTTGCGTCAGGTAACGCAGCTGTATTCCAAGCCATTCAGGCGCAGGCTTCAGGTAACTTAGCTCTTGCAAACTCGGTCGAAGCCATTGACCGTGGTAACGATGCAGTAGTTAAGACGTCGTTCGTTTTCGTTATTTCTGACGATTCGATCGAAAACTCGATTGAGGCAATTGCTTCCGGTGCAGCTGCAAAAATTATTGCTCCTGTAGCTATTGCTTCGGGACAAGCTTCGTATCCTTTATCGGTAACCGCGCAGGCTTCTGGTAATGCAGCGCTTGAGTTAACTCCTGCAGCCGTCGCTTCCGGGAACGCTTCTTTAGAGGTTGCGTCTATTGCTCTTGCGTCCGGAAACGCAGCTTTAGCTCTTGTAAAAGCTGCCCAAGCTTCCGGTAACGCAGGTATAAGTGACGCTCTTTCAGCTATATCTACCGCTGGTACTGCGATTGTCAGTGGTTTAGCTGCAATCAGCACCTCAAACACGGCGATTGCCAGTGGTCTTGGGGGTATTAGTTACGCTGAAACTGCAACACTTAATGCAGAAGTAGCACTAGCTTCAGGTAATGCCTTAATTCAAGACGCTGACACTGCGTTAGCCTCGGGCAATGCCGCTCTTGCTCTAATTATTAATAACCCTCCTGTGAATCAGGGTGCGTTGATCGGTCTGGTTATGGCATTGAGCTAAAAGCTCAGTCGTTTACTCATTTTTTCGGCAGCGCTCCTGAGCCGTTTGTGGATTGCTTGTAGTATTATCAGCTGTTGGTATGTTTTAACTTAATTTTTATGCAACCTCACGCAACTGATACTCCTAATTTTTGCCCAGAATCCTCTTTATCCTCATTTATTCTGGAGTATGATGGTTATTTTACTGATGATTTAATATCTCAAATACTGTCGGAGTACACCTATGACAACCCTGATTACGTTGTGTCTGGCATTAATCAGGATGGTGATTACGAGGTTAAAGAAGATCAAAATCTAAGGTCTTCTCGTACGTTATTGATTTCTGCACCAGAGATAAAAGCAAAAAACCCTTCTGTCCGAGAGAGTATAGATGCTGAGATCTACAGTATCTTAAATAAAGTTATTAGTGAGTATGTTAATGACGTGATGCCTTTGGCCCAGGTCAATTCTGATTCAGGCTATGAGCTGACCTCTTATGCAAAAGGCTCTTTTTTTAAAGAACATATCGATGCGTTTTATCCCAAGAGAACTTTTTCTTCGTTTAGTACGGACAATGTCCGTAAAGTAGATGCGGAGACGAGGCAGCTTTCTGTTTCTATCCAACTAAACGAAGATTACGAGGGAGGTGAGTTAACTTTTTATAATAAAAAACATACAGTTACAAAGAAAAAAGGACTAATTACTGTTTTCCCGTCGAATCACTTGTTTCCGCATCAAGTAACCCCCGTGGAAGAAGGTGTTCGATATTCAATCGTCACTTGGTTCTCTTGATCTTTTTACCCGTTCAGTAGTAATCGGTTCTGCTAAGATTACTGTAATCGTCGGATGCTGGTCTTATGGCCACGTTTTACAATCGTGTCGTCAGAAACGTAGACACGAGCAAAGTTGTAGCATTTCAGTCTTCCTCGGATAGTACCATTATCCTGAGCATGCTGTGTGCTAATACTGATGGAGCTAACCCTGCTGACATCACGATTCAGCAAGATAACTCTAGCGATACTATCGAAGCATATGTTGCCTATACACTTCCTATCCCCGCTGATGCAAACGTTGATGCGATCAGTAATAAAATGATTCTGCCAAGCGGCAAAAAAATCGCTGTTTCCGCTAGTAGCAGTGGCAAGCTTGATGTGATTGTTAGCTATGTAGAGGTCTAATTATGGGTCAATCAAACTGGAGCGCTTCCTTATTTTATACGGAAGACGCAGACCCTTCTTTTCTTCCTTATCGTTTTAAACTCCCGGATGGGAGTTCTAGATACGCCTCAGATTGCTCGCTTGCAGATATACATTTAGCAGGGTTTAACGGACCTGTACCTCAGCCTCCTATCCCATCTGAGGATACGTTAAAGACCGCGTGGGATGTTAACTCTAAATCATGGATTTTCATCCCTAAGCAAAATATATCAGCTGAGACAGAAAGCGAGTTGTGTCTTGCTGATATTAAACAGCGTTTAACTTATTGTATGCCAGACGGGCTACTAGATGGTCCTGAAGAGTATAAGGAGGCTGTTTATAAGTATAGAGGGTATCTTTTTACGCTTGTTCATGAGTGTGAGATGCATGGTCGTTTATTAACTTATAGTGACTTAGCTGTCAGCCCACCGGATACCTCTATCTCTACTTGGGAAAAAGTAAAACAGAACCAGATAAATTATTTCGAAACAAGAAAACATAAAATTCGTCCTCTTTATGAATCTCAGGGGGCTATTCCTTCTCCGCCTAATGTTTTAGTATCGGGTTTTTGGGACGTTAACTCAGTCCCAGATGACTGGGTGCTGGGTTTTGGACCTATAGAAGCTTGGACTCTTCAGAATAATATTATCCCGCCTAGTGGATATAAAATATCTACACTCCATATTAAACCCTCGGGTTACTACTACATAGTACCGGCAGATTCTCCCTAGTTCGACTATTATCTATGTAGTTTTCGTTCCGCTTTTTTCTCTTTCTCCACCTGTTACTGACCAATGCCTAATAATAAAAAAATTGGAAATCAGACAGGTAGTGTTCCACTACCTACTTCTTCGTCTGCTGGAGGTAGTTTCGTTTCTAATGAAACTGCACGTTTCCTTGCTTTGAACTTGTGGCCTAAACCTACGACTGGTTTAGCTGCTACAGCTGGTGATTATGTTTTTGCATTATCGGAAGGTACTGTTACGGCGGTTAGTGGGGTCTGGGGTTTCATTCCTGCATATGGAATCGAAGCGTCCCGCTCAGCGTATTCGATCCTTTTTGACCGAATTGGTACTAATTACGGTAATGGTGATGGCACCACTTCTTTTAATGTACCTGAGGTGTGGGGAGATTACGGATATCTAAAAGGAGCCTCTACCCCTTCCGGTGTTACTGCATCTGGCTGTTTACCTTTTCACAGTCATTCTATTTCATGTAAGGTAGCATATCCTGCTCAGATATGGTATGTACCTCAGGTAAATCCCACTAACCCACGAACAATTTATACATCTATTGACGGCGAACGGACAAACGAAGCTCGTCACAAGGAGGTTGTTCCTCTCATTACGAGCGCTGAGACCGTGGGGATACCCGTTGGGTGCGCCATTCAGTTTATGCTGCCTAGCACTCTTGCATCGCTAGTTGCCGTATTACCAAGTTCTGTTCTTATTGCTAGTGGACAAGCAGTCAGTCGTACTGGGTATGATGAACTGTTTGCAAGATTAGGAACCGCTTATGGTTCGGGCGACGGTTCTACAACATTTAATATCCCTGACCTTAGAGGGGTTTTCCTGAGGGCACCGTCCGCTAGTAAGGCTCTGGATCCTTTACCTTATATTACTGGTTCAGGGTATGCGCCTTCTGCGACAATTAAGCACCGCCATTCTTTTGAGGCCTATACAAACGGTGTTGCTCAAGGTACCGCTGGCGGCAATAGCGGTGACGGTGATATGACAGCACCTGCATCGGGTCCCTCTAATATCGGCTCTGTCGATGGTCGAGGACGCAATTTCCTCTGCTTAAATTGTATTGTTGCCTCAGGCACTATTTAATCATGCTTGGTCAAATTGTTTACTCCAGCCACTATCGCGGACTGTCGTACATCGACGGTACCAATAAACAGTTTGTTTATTTAAACGGTCAAGTACTTGACCGTACCTCGTGGCCCTTGTTAGATCCGTTTTTTCCTGTAGGAACTTACGGAAGTACCCTTTCGGAGATCGTCCTCCCTGATCTTACTCATGTCTATTGGCGAGGCATGGATTTGGGTAGGGGAGCGGATGTAGACAAAGCAAGCAGAATCGCTACTTCCGGTACAGATCCAACGGGGGATAATTTAGGTGCTTATCAAGATGCTTCTATGCCTCTGCATACTCATGCTTTTGGTACGTGCCCTAGCTCCAGTGCTTATATTAATCAAAGCGGTTTGGGCGGAGCAAATTTAACCCCGGGTACACGCAACACGGACACTACTCCACAGATTTACGGGAGTGGTATTTTTGCTTCAGGGACCGCTGCAACAAGCTTTGATCTTGCTTCTGTTACTTATTTTCCTTACTTAGGGGCTGATTAATTTATTTGTTTTAGTAAAAGTTAAAAGCGATTGAGATACGCTCTTTTTCGTCCGTTTTCGGCGGCATTACGTAATGAAGTAAATGCCCTGGAAAAAAATATAATGAGTTAGCTTTTGGTCTAGCTTCTACTGATGGAGGCTCTTTATGCCTAAGAGGGGTTGCCGTGTCCGGGCGGATTACTGTAAGTAAGCCTGGGTCTATTGGTACTTGAGCATAGTAAATGGCAATATACTTAGCCGCACCGTGGGCATGAGGCACATTAAATTGATTTTTTTCGTTTATGTTTACCCACCACTCGTAACTACCGTTTAGCGGTGTCGATATACCTACAACTTCAGGTACGATGTTATTGCATATTTTGTTTACTGTACTGACTAATTTTTTTAGTTCTGGTAAGTCTGTTTTTGTGTGTAACTTACTCTGCCAACCTCCGATGTTGCTTAATTTTCTACCCTCGGGGTCTTCTTCTTTTAATGAGAAGCATTCTCGACTAATTTTTTTGCTATCGACTGTAGGCTCGCATAGCATCATAAATTGAGGAAATATAAAATCTACTAAGAGACTGTTGGGGTGTATAAGTTCTTGGTTTTCCATTAGACGCATGCGTACGCTAGCAGTATAGTACCATAAGCCTTTGTGTTTTTATTTCCGGTGACTGAGAGGATTTTTCGTGTTCGGAATGTCTTTAGCCAAGATCAAATACAAAAAACTTTAGACCTTTTAGATGACTACAGAGAAAATCCTTATAAACCAGGATGGAAATACACTACGATTAGTTTCCCTGGTTCTTCTAATATTTTTTGGAATCTAAAGCTCAACCAAGATACGTTTTTTACAGAAGAATTATTTACCACCGTTAAAGAAACCGTAGAAACAAAGTTTAATGAACTTGTTGAGTTGTATGATGTGTATGCAAACGGACATACTGCCGGTGCACAAGGTGATATGCATCGAGACGGTCCTGATAATTTCAGAACTTTTTTAGTGTACTGTAATCGAGAGTGGGCTGTTGAGCACTGTGGAGGCACAGTATTTTTTGATGACTACAAGAATGAGTACATAACACATCAGTTTATTCCTTTTGATTGTATCTATTTTCACGCAAACATCGAACATTTTTCACAGACAGTTTCACATAGTTTTAGAGGTTTACGTACTAGTGTCGCCTTTAAGCTTAAACTTGTTGCCTAGATAGATATCCAGGTTCTGTCTTGCTTACAGCTAGGATCGATAGTCTGTACCATTGGAAAACTAACAGAAAACCTTTTGGTTTGTGAAACAGCTAGATGAGGGTAGTATTTAGGTATTGTTATAGTGTCTCCTGGGCTGAGTACTTCATCTATTAAAACTTTTTCGTTTATTGTTAGGTTTGCTTGTTTATTCACATCTCTATCTTCTAATTTAGGCCAAACTTTGAACCGTGTCTTTCCTTCACACTGAACTATATAATTATCAGAAGTATCCCAGTGAACTCCGAAAGGGTGTGCAGTTTCTGGATTTAAACAAATATATATGTGTGCATCTGCTTGGCACTGATAAGTTTCTTCCAATTGCTTTGCTTTTTCGTTTAATTTTTTTGTAAATCTTGACGCATCTCGGAGATAACAAACATAGTGCTCTAGCATTTTTTTCGATAAGCTTGGCGGCCATGTGTTAGCGTCCGTTGTCCAATGGTCGTGAGGCCATTCCACCTCTCCGCTACCTAACACAACGAAACGCCTTGTGGTTATGAGTGGCCTGGTGTTGAAGATTACGCTTAATTCGTCTCTTGTGAGTAAATTTTCACAGTCTCCTCTCTTTAGGACTGGTTCGCCGAGTCGTTTTGTTTCCATCGTGGTAGCATAGCGCCACTAAGCTTATTACACTCGTGGAGTCAGCTCTTGTTAAATCTTTGGGTAATACTTACAAGGTCTTACCTGAATTTATTTCAGCAGACACTATAGAAAAAATTAAAACAAGTTTTTTTGATAGCTTGGCAGTCGGTGACAGTAGCTTTGGCGTCATTACCCCAGAAAATCATGATTGCGTTCAAAACGCTGTAGGTATTTATATGCATAGCATGTCTGCTATAACATTGTGCAACAAAGCGAGCACTGTTAGTGAGATTACCGGTAGAGACTGTTTACCTTCTTATTGCTATACGCGTCTAACAAAAACAGGAGGGACTTTAAATAGCCACAGAGATAGGCCTTCTTGCGAAATTACCGTTAGTGTTCACATTAGTGGTGATAAACCTTGGTATTTATCTATAGAAAATATTGAAGGCAGTATGGACGATATTTTATTAGGTCCAGGGGACGCAGTCATTATGGATGGCTGTAATCATGAACACATAAGGTTAGGTAAGTATGAAGGAACGGATTATCTACAGATGTGTCTTCACTATATATTCATTGATGGTGATTCTAAAGAGTGGGTTTTTGATAGTGCTGCCCTATCCGAAATGAGGTCTCTAATTTAATTAAGGCAGGTTGTTTATACTGGAGTCAGCCGCACTCACGTTTGTGAGCGAACGGGACCTTATTTTTGATCTCACATGTTTACAGAAAAGATCTGCACGTAAGAAGTTCCGACGACAAATATTAGATGAGTGGGGCTGCTGCGCCTACTGCGGCAGATCAAAACCCTCGACTCTTGACCACGTTGTCCCTAAAGCGCGTGGCGGCAAGACGACTAAAGAGAACTTGATTGCTGCTTGCGGCGCTTGCAACCTAGAAAAAAGTTCACAGCCTTGGTTTGAGTGGTATAGAGCTCAGGATTTTTGGTCACCAGAAAGGGAGGATAGGATCTTACGCTGGGTTAACCAGCCTCAAGTCCTTCCTCCCGTTTTAGTACCTACTCTTTGGTCTCAGCAGTTACTTCCGCTGACCGCGTAGTTATTTCTTCGCGGTTTTGCTGATGATACCGGCAATCATTTCGATCACCTTGTAGACCTTGCCGTAGATCTCGTTGTCTTTCGGCGTTGGGGTCACGTTGACAATCGCAAGAGCAAGAATGTGCAGGGCACCCACGACGCCTGCTACTTCTGCCCAGTTGTTAAGGAGGTATTGGAGCATTTGTCTGTTCCGTATCTATTAAAATTATACGAGCACCTTTAATACGATGCCCGCGATTCTGGAAGATGCTGTCAAAAGCATCCTGAAAGAAAATCCCGAGATGAGTAAGTCATCTGCCTACGCGATTGCCACTAAATCGCTTCAAAAATCGGGTGATCTAAAGGAGGGGACGGTTGAGGCCACTGAGAAGGGCAAGCGTCGTGGGGAGATGTCTAAGGCATCCCGCGCAAAGACCCGCGCTAAAAAATACAAAACCGAACGTAAGATGGGTCGTAAGGAAGAACGTGACACATCGAGTCGAAACTGATGGC
>Ga0070753_1001437_pt1 | contig 13366 bp, 9 predicted proteins | sample VirMetDEL_Aug_31_FD_77441 | JGI IMG/M metagenome (GOLD analysis project Ga0070753, IMG submission 77441) | Aqueous microbial communities from the Delaware River and Bay under freshwater to marine salinity gradient to study organic matter... | ecosystem: Environmental > Aquatic > Marine > Coastal ... | reverse complement strand
GTACTAGAAAACGGTCCACCGGACCCGCCATCATTGTCAACCGGCTGCGCAACGATCCACTCAAACGCATTGCCAGCACCGTAACTGTTCGTTGTGGAGTACTTGCTGGAAGCAAAATCGACACCGCGACTCAACGCATACAGCATGTCCCGGTCATCTTCGTACCCGAGTTTTGACAACTGGCCGCGCAACTGGTCAGCGACTGGCTTACCCTGCACGAACTGCGCCTCATACCAGTCCTTAGCGTCACTGGCGTTCAACACCAGTGGCTTCCCATCCTCAAACCCGACAAGAACTTTCTTGTCTTCATCGGTTTCGTCATCAACACCGAAAGCGTCAGAAGTAGTTCCATTGAAGTTACTGCTATCAATGGGTACACCCGGTGTCGCGTCGATGACATCAGGGATGCCGTCACCATCAGAATCAGCCATTAGTCAAATCCTCGTCATCAACATCGCTCAGTTCCGGCATGTTGCTCAACCACCTCTCGGCAAACGCCTGAAACTCAGGGCTAGCGTTATTCACAAAGTCGTAATGCCACTGGGCGTACTTCTCTTTGCGAGCCATTAAGTCAGGCTTCGGGCCATCAGGTGAGTTCCGAACACGCTCATAGTTATCGTAGAAGTTTTCAGTGACCGCCACCCAGTCCGCGATCTCACTCCACTTAGAGCCAGCCTTAGCGGCCTCATCCATCCACGCCTGATTGTCCGTAGCAACCTTTAACGGTTTAAACGTTTGAGTCCAGAAGTTGCTACGTGCTTCATCAAAATCATTCGACCACGCCGGGAAAAGTATACGCATCCGGGTGACTTCGGCCTTCATCCAATCCTTCAGGCCAGACGTACGGTAAGCCTCCGACGAAGTCGACTTCAGATTGTTTTCCTCAATCACGTGGTCGCGGAACGCAACAAGTTTGCCGTACTCATACCAACCCATGCGACGCTCAGGATCCGCAATGTAATCCTCAGCCTCCTTACCCTGAATCATTCCCTCAGTTAATCCAGGGAAGCGACTCGTGCGGAATATCTCCGCAGTCACCTCGTCATAAGCGAAGTCATCGTCGCCGTAACCAAACGACAGCATCCCCGCTGCGCCAGGGTTTCGACCACCAGCCTCGTACATCTCGTACATCAAGTCTGCGTGCTTACGGAAAACATTCAAGTCCGGTCGCGTAGCAGCAAGACCAGACGTGTACTCATTACTAGAACCGAGAAGTGCAAGAGCACTAATGCCGCCATTAGCCTCAATGAACATCTCCTCCGTGAGACGCTCATTGCCGTCATTCAACTCCAGCATCTCTTGATACTGCTCAGTCAATGCGCGAGTAACAGGATCGAAAGTCACCGAGATCGGTGCTGACTCCTGCACGAAAGCCTTAATGAACGACGTTAACGCAGTCGCCTTAATAATCTCCACAGGCGTAGGAACTGGCGTTCCCGTACGTGCCGCCTCACTCACCGCGTAGCGCGTGTTCGCAGCAACATCACTACCGAACCTCCGACCAAACAGGCCATCGGGGTTCTCCATAAGCCCCGTAACGCCATCAACCCCGCTCTTTATGTACGTCGGAACAATCGCATTCGCCATCGTCATCGCCGGGTTACTACCCTCAATCGGGCGACCACGGTAAAGAATGTTCTCCTCATACACGCTGTCACCGACAGCGTTACGGATCCCCTGATCGATCTGCTCCCCGTACAACTTCCACGGGCCAATCGACAACCCCTGCTTGATCGCATCGGACAGCAGCATCGAACCGATCCACGAGATCGACGGGTCACCCAGCATGAACTCCATCTGCTTCGGGTTCACCGTTGTGCCACCGCCACGCGGATCTGAGTACAAACCCATGTGCTGCCTGTAGAAACTCTTCAGATTCTTACCCGCAAACGGGATCATCTCCAAGTTGTCGTACAGCGGGAAATTCAACCTGACAGGCGTTCCCTTAGGGATGTCATCGATCTCCATGTAGGAGTTGCCGTCGTTATCTGTGTACGGTTCAAAGCCATCCATCATGTCGATGACACTGGAGTACCACATCGCGTTAGCGGGGTTCTTCATCAGCAACCGTGCCGCGACAACCTGCGAGTTGTAGTACGCGGACGGGAAAGCCATCAAGTAGCGCATGATGTAGCCGCTGTTCGTCAACCGGCGAGCCGAATACAGTGTCTGCTCAAGCCGCTCAACGGCGGCACGGTACGCCTGCTGACGCAACTGCAAGTGAACCATCTGATCTGTGACATCGAACCCTGCACGCTTCGCGGCAGCGGCCTGCTGCTGAATCTCATCAGCGACATACCGCATAAACAAGCCATTACGAACCAGACGGTTCTCAACGCCGGAGAGAATCTTCCAGCCAGCGTCTGTCACCGACGTGGTGATACCACTGGCGTACGCGCTAACTTTGCCTGCGCCCGTGTTGGCTTCGCGCTTAATCTTCTCACTCAGGCTAGAAGCAATGTCTGGCCCCATGATGTTCTCGGGAATGTCAGTGCGCCCAGCAAGAAACGCATCGACTTCCTTCACCGTGATGTCACGCTCAAGAATGATCTTGCGCATCTGCTCATCGGGATACATGCGAAGGATGTCACCGCGAGTCGCCTCAACCCACGCCTGCACACCAGCCCGTGACTTGTCCGGCAGGCGAGGAGTCATACGCCGCAAATACTCGCGACCATCTGGAGTCTCATACAGGTAACGCATCAGGTCGGGAACGTCAGAACCGCGCAACACGCGGCCACTGAACTCGTCCAACTCGCTACGCAACTGCTTGTTTGCGATCTGGGCTATAGCGTTTGTGTAGCCTTCCCAGTTATCACGACTGATCCGCACCCACTCTGCGCGGGCACTCTTAATACTGTTACCCAACTCGGTGCGGCGAGACGCAGCGAAGCCATCCTCAAACGCACTAATGGTGGCGATGTAGGCGTTCGCGCCTTTCACGTTCGGGTTAGACAAACCTGGGATCGTGATCGTCTGACCGTCAAGGTCGAAGGAGAAATCATCCTGACCGATACGCTTCCGCTTACTGCGGATCGTGGACAGTTTCGTTTCCTTATCCAACAGATCCTTGCGAAGAAGAGCCAACGCCGGGGCGGCGTTCTTCAACGTAGTACGACCAACCTCAATCTTTCTCAGGTTGTCGTTGTACTCCGACATCACCCGCATGTACTCGGTCTCGCGAGCAGCCAAGCGATTCTGAATCCTCTGGCGAGCCTCAGCAGTCATTGCGTTATCAAGACGCTTCCGCGTCTTCATCAGCAACTCTTCCTGCCGCAGACGCTCCTTAGCCAAACGGTTCAAGTTCCGTTCCGCCGTGGCGACACCAGCACGGTCAACCTCAAACGACTTCACGGCATTATTGAAATCGCCCCGCGCCCGCTTCAACGACTTCTCTTTACCCGTGGCACTACGCACCATCCAGCCAGCCTGAGTCGCAGCAGACTGCAACTTCAAACCACGGTTATAGAAGAAGTTACTTAAACCCCTACCCGATTCGCGGACACCATAGATCGTTTCCAGATCCATCGACGCACGCATGTACGGGTCAACCATTGAGTTCTTCGGAATGTACGCCAGACGCAGCAAGTTCAAGTTGCTGAACGTCATGTTCATCAAGTCAAGGAACGTGTTGAACCCCATCGCCCCACGCTGCATCGTCAGCGAAGCCGACTGGCGACCAGAGATAGGCGGCTCACCCAAGTAGTCGCCCTTACGGTTCGCGTCACGAACCTGACGAGCGACCTCCATCTCAAGCCGCTTAAAGTCAAGGACCGGGAGCGTGTTCGGCTCGTTCGCCCGAATACCCAACTGGACAACGTTAATGTTGCCGTCCTCGTCAGGGATCAGTTTGTACTGGTCAAGGAACTCACGAGCGGACTGCCGATTACCGGCAGTGTTCTTGTACCAATCCTCAAACTGCTTAACCAATCCAAGGTCGCTCTTGTCCTTAACAGACTTGATACCCCGGACCCCGTACGCCTCAGCCATATCCATGATTACGAGGCGTTCCATGCGGGCGAGGAAAGATGCACGGTCAGTGTCCGTGACCTGAGAGTTCCAGTCTTGGATCATGCGCCGCTTGAACTCTGCGCCCTTCCTGCCCTTCAGGAAATCCAGCCGGTTCAACTCGGAAAGAATGTCGTACACGGCTTCGTTACGGCGCGGGTTCGTGATGTTGATGTGTCCCTGCGGGCGACCCGAACTAGCCCACGTGATCACACGCACAGCCCGGTCATACGGAGAAGACTGGTAGACGCGAGTCTTCCAACCGTTACCATCGGCGCGGCCCAACAGTTCAGCATCGCCAAAGATGTTCATCGCCTTAGCGCGAGTCCGCGTCGTGTTCAGTTTCTCAATCAAAGCCAACTTCGTTGGCTGATACGACGACAGGGCAACACCAGTGCCCTTCTCAGCACCGAAACTATCCAAAGCATTAGCGAGGTCAACGTCACGTTTGCGGATATCCGCCAGGATCGATGCGAGACGACCAGCCTCAGCGGCATCAGGAAGAGCATGGATCTGCTGCCAATCCGTCAACGGATCCATCCGCACGCCATAGTTATTCAAAGCGTCAGCGGCGGAAGCCTGCGACTTAAACAACCGATCAAGTGCGGCCTTATCGCCACGCTCCGCCTTCAAATAGTCAGCGACATCCTCGGCCCTGTTCAGGCGGGACACAATCGTTGACGCACGATACGGGTTGTTACTCGCTGCAACCAGCGGGTTGTTCAGCAAACGGTCGCTGCTGGTTTCATCAACAGCGTCCTTCATGAACTTCGTGGTCGCGTTGCTGAACATCCCAGGGTTCGCACCCGAGTTGATCTCCTCAACGGACTTGTCCAGTTTCGCGTTGAACTGCTTCAAGTCTTCAGCAGAATCAATGGTGCGCTTACCGAAAGCAGCCTTGCGAGCACCACGCCACGCAACGCCAGCACCCTTGCTGCCGATAGCCATCGCCGACAAGTCAAGGCCCGCACTGATCATGATGCCGGTCGGATCATCCTTGAACGCGGCATCCTTCTCAGCCACATCAAGGATATCGAAATCCTCATCCATGTACGGGCTGTTCTTCAGATACCGCTCCGCAACGAACTTGCCAGCAGCAGACGGGCCTTCACCCGCAGGGTTGATCTTCGTGCCACGCAGCAACAGCGACGTGAACGGCTTCGCCCACGCCTGACCCAAACTCACTTCGTTCGCGTACTCGCGAGACAAACGCCAGTTTGTGATGAAATCATTGTCAGGGTTGCGCTTGGAAACCTGCGACAACATTTCCGGCGACAGCGCAGCGGCCTCTTCGAACAGCGGCTCAATGAATGTGTCGTCGATGAACTCGGTCACCGTCAGCAGCGGGTTAATGATCGACCCGAGGAAAGGAGTTTCCGTGGCCTGCTTCAGGTAACCGCCGACCTTCTCTTCCACGTCGCCGACACGAGTCGACTCCGGGCGAGTAGCACGATCCTTCTGAATCAAAGCCTCAGCGTTCTGAAAATGCTGCTGCTTCGTGAAATCCTCAACGGGCGACGGGGCAGGCTTATCAGCGGACGGCTGACCCGGAACAAAAAAGCCCTGGTCATCTTTAGCCATCAGTTTGTCCCGTCATCTGCTTCAACACCGTGATCCGGTCGTCGTCGTTCTCAAAAGGAAACATCGCCAAGTCCCAAGCAACCGGAGCGAGATCAAACCCCACATACTCAAGGTTCTCCTCAAACCGCTGCCAGACACTCACTGCAGTTGACTCCTTAAATAGCGAACAAAACTACGCATAGTTCCCGACGTGATATCCGACTGCGCATACCGTTCAAACATCGGCATGTACTTCCGCAACCGCTCCAGATCATCAACGATCTGCTCACCAGTCGACTTGCGGCCAAGGACAGCGGAACTCGCACCCGGCCCGATATCCAACCCAGCCGTCACCGGCTCGTCAGGTCGACGAGTCGGCTCATCCAGCCGAGTGATGTTCGGAACAATCGACGGTGCTTCCGCCATCTTCGCCGCACCCTGAATGCCAGAGAAATCTTTCTGCTCCCCGTACGCGGCATTCGGCATCGTCATTGTGGGTTGCCCCGGACCATCAGTCCGTTTACTTAATGATCCGGGGCCGCTCACGGGGGCAGGCTTCTTCGGTGCAGCCATGCCTGCTCCTTATCTCATGTTGCGTCGGGCGGCCATATCCATGTAGGCGTAGCCCGGACGGTTACGGATGTTGCGTGTCTTCGTCGCAGCACCCGAACCGAAACGCTCACTACCAGCACCAGATCGGTACTGCTTACGACGCTTCATTTCCTTCTTGCGAGCCTTCGCTGCTTCCTCAGCAGACATCGACTGGGTGCGTTGCCGGTACGCTTTACGCTTCGCGAACTCCTCGCGAGTGATATCGCGCCCGTACTTGTCACGCAACGTAGGACGGCTCTTCGGCTTCGGCTTCGGCGTAGTCGACGGGTTATTGCTCACCTTGTCGCTAGACGACGGAGCCTTGTCGGAGTCAAATTGCTTCGCAACCAACCCGGCAGCACCCAGCGCACCCAAACCAAGCAGAGCCTTCTTACCGCGACCCGTGGTCTTACCGCCAGCCTTACCAGCCGACGACGCTCCCGACCCGATAGCGCGAGGAACCTGACCGCCACCGCGACCAGCACCCGAACCAGCACCACCCATCGGGCGGGTCTTCATATCAATCGGTTCACGCTGGTTGCGGCCACCACGAATAACGCGACCCTGAACAACCTCGCTACCTGGGCGGGCAGCGGGCAAGTTGCCGGGAATGCGGCGACCAGTGGACTCACGAGTTGTGCTTCCGCGACCCGTCGGGACAAGCCCTTGGCTAGCGCGTGGACCCTCCGCGCCCTTACCCTTGCTCGGGTACGAGCGAGGATCCGTCACAGATTGACGGCGACCCTCACGAACATCTTTCTCAATCTGTTCCTTGCGGGCCTTCACAGCCTTATCGCGCTTCACCTTCTCAGTGAACTTCTTGCGATCTGCAGCCTTCTGCGACTCTTTCGGCTTCACCGTCTTCGGCTTAGCGGAAGAAGTCTTCACCGGGTTGCCGACAGGGAGATTCCCTGCAGCATCGGGAACATCATCGCCAGGTCGGCGACCTTCCTCCCTCATGCGGCGAGCAATATCAAGACGCTTCTTTGTTTCCTCAGCGGCCTGCTTACGTTCCGCAGCCGTGCGAGGCTTCGTGAAGTTCTTCTCCCGGTTCCGACCGAAAGCCTTGATCTTCGCGTCCGTCACACCAGAAGGAAGTTTCGGACCCTCAGCACCCTCACGGATCTGAACCGGGGAAGCCTTGCCAGTGTTCACAGACTTCGTCGATGACTGGGCAGCGTCCTGCTTTTCCAGTTTCTTCGCGCCCTGCTCCGTCTTGGCCTTCTGCTCACCCTTGCGTCGGGCGGCACGCTCCGACGGAGTCAAACGGTTACTGCCCCCAGGCTTCTGACCCGTTCCACTGCCACCCGCTCTCGGTGCAGTGGTCTTCGGCTTTGCCATACCGGCAGCCTTCTCAGCAGCCGTCGATGCTTCCTTAGCCTTCTTCGCGGCTTTACTGGCCTTCGCGCCGAGACGCAACGCGCCACCACCGGGCACAGCACCAGCAGCCAAAAGACCTGCTTCACTTGCAAGGTCTTCTTTACTCTGCTTCTCACGCATCCACGGCGGACGCGGATCCATGCCGACAGACTCAGCAAGCAGCAACGCCGCATCACCCGGATTGCTTTTAATCCACTCAAGAACCTGCTCAAGGGAGTTCTTGCTGCGACCCTTCAACTGCCGCTTGTTAGTTTCCTTGGGGCGTGCCATCAGTAAGGCTTCTTCCTCTGTTGGTCAGCAATCAACTTCCCTAGATCACCAGGGTTACGAGCCATACCCTTAGGTTGCGCAGTTGTGTCACCCTTAATGCGCTTGGCTTTCACGACCCGCTTGCGGTAACCACGAGCGTCGTCCTTGTTGATTGCCTGCTTGGCGTTCTTCTTCAACTTCTTGGGCTGCATCTTCACGAAGCGAGTGCTGCCCTTGTAGTCAGCCATGACTACTTGTTCTTCTTGCCGCCTGCGCCAATGCCCTTAGGGGTAGAACCCTTTGCAACTTGGCCGCCACCAACAACGCCACCACCAGGCTTCTTGCCCATGATTGCCTGACCAACGGGGGCCTTACCCGGCTTCCCCTGCTTACCCATCGCCATGCTCTTCTCCTTATGCGGGAACTTGACGAACCACTCGGCCCGCCATAACTGGATTGCCACTACCCGTTAAACCAGCCAACAACTGCTGCATAGGCGGTGGCCCTTGCGGGAGTGCTTCGTTCTCAACCGGGCCGCTCATGTCTTGCATGCCCGGAGGGGCTAGCGGGTTAATGTCACCCGCCTGCTCCTGCTCTTCTTCCTTCTTCTCAAACGCTTTCGCGACAGCATCCTCAATCGCCACGCCCTTCTTTCGGGCAGCGATAACAGATGCCATCCGTTCGATGATCTCGCTGGGGTCTTGCCCCTGCGAAGTCATCTGCGGGATAGCCGCAGCAAGCGATGCGACACCAGCCTTCAGGCTGTCCCGCATTTCTTCCATGTCAATCGCCCGCTCCTCCTCATTGGAGTTCAAGGTGATCGGCAAGTGACGGCGAACAAAGTTACGAGACAGCAACTTGTCGCCACGCGCCTGAAGCGCGAAAATCAATGCACGGTTCGGGTCAAGCCCAGCCATCAGCCCGTACTCAACCATCACGCCATAGTTGCCGTTGATGTCCGTCGCAGGCTTGTACCGCAACTTGTACGGCACACCGTTCGCTGTACCCGAAACCTCTTTGCTCAAGTTCGGGAAGTACGCATCATCAACAGCCATAGCGATAGCGACCGCGTCACCCAACGCTTCACCGAGCATCGCCTGCGCGACCTTCACCTGTGAATCGAACGCAGCCTGCAAAGCCTTCACGCCCTGCCCGGTAACAATCGACCCGTCCGCTTGACCCGCTCGGGATTCAGGGAAGCGAGTCCCGAACCGAAGTTCCTCACCCAGCAGGTTGTTCTCAGCGAACGTCATACTCGGCATATCCAGCGGGATACGCCTGATCTTGTCGGGGCTGTTCGACCGGATAACAGAGTCCGGTCCCACACTCAACTGCGTGACATCCTGCGGGATAGCCAGCGGAGCCTCAACGCTTTTCTGCGTCGCCTCCATCATCAGCAACGCCAGACGCGCCTTCGCCGCATACACCGGCAGAACGTCATCGAACTGGCCCCGCTGCTCACCATCCAGGCTCGGACGTTGCGCGATAGCGACCGGCACGCGACCAAGCGGATTCGCGGCTTTCGCCACCACGAGACCTTCACGCTCAGGAATGAACATGACCGACTCGTTCGCGTCATACCAGCGAACAACCTCAATGAACTGGTTCGCGTCGACCGACGCACCAAACGCCGACTTCTTCAGGATCTTGTCAGCATGCTCAGGGAACTTCGCCGCCAAGTCACCAGCGCGACGCTGGAACACGTGGCAGTACACGTTCACCACACCGAAACGATCCACATCAAAGTAGGAACCCTCAGCGGACTCCACATGAATATGAGGACGCTTGTCCTTAAAGTTCGGTTCCACACGCAGCGGCACGAAACCGTACGTGATGAACTGGTCAGCGGCACGGATCATGTTCGTCGCCAAACGCGACGACGCGATATAGAAGTTCGCGATCTTCGTCCGCTTATCCGCCTTCGACCGGGACGACTCATCCAACGTCGAATCACCCGTCGCGGTGATCGTCGGAATGACACCAATCTGTTCCGACAGATCCTTCGCCACGACATCGATCAAGTTCGCAACAATCGGTTTACTCCACGTACCCTCAGGGAATAAACCGGGGAACACCTGTTCGGCGTGCCCTGCACGAACGAGCGCGACCTCACGCATCCGCTTGTCACGTTCCGCGTTCCGTTTGCGAATCGCATCAAACTTCGCTGCGTAGTTCGTCACTCGTCACCTCCTAAATGCGAGCAAAATGCTGCGCTGCAGCCAACTCATCAAGATTGATCACATACCGGGCATCCTTATCGCCACGGGCTGCGAACTCATTCGACAGAAAACTCTTCACATTGCTGGACTGAACCAGCACCTCACGCGCCACAATCTCGCAAAACCACAACGCCATAACCGTGTCCATCTTCAAGTTCTTCCCACGGACACCCGGCTGCCACGTGATCAACTGCTCCACCAGTTTCTTCACATGCTCACTGCGAGACTGATCCGGCAACTCAATCAAATTGTCACCAGCATGCTTCGTGGCCTCCTGGCCGTCACGCTTCGTCTTCGTCCCAAACAACGGGGCAAGAGACGCGACACCGAACTCAGGATCCGTCTTGTTATTGCTGGTGTGATGAGGTCGGTACGCGATACCCCGCGACGCGAGAAACGACCGGATCTCCTCATCCTGAGTCAAAAACAACTGGAACGCATTCGACTCAACAATCACCGTATGAGGCTTATACGCCTCCGCCCACGAACGAATCAACTCCCTAATCGCCGCAGGCGTAGGAGCCGTCATCACGTGAACATCCAGCACATACCGCTTCTGTGTCCGGCGATCCACCGCATACGCCACAGCAGCCGTATCCCCACTCATCGCAGGGTCAATACCGATCACCCGATAGAAACCCGCAGAGTCCTGCGGGTGACCGGCAGCCCCAGACACCAATCCACCCGGCTTCCTCATTCCATTAACCGCGCCTCTGACGCACACCGGGTCGAAGATGGCATCCTCCGCGACATCAAGGTTCTGGTACACCAGAGACCACTTGCCGGGGCCAACCTCATTCCTGACCGCGTTCAAACGCGGACCAGACCAACGTTCGAACAAACCCTCCTCATCAGGAAGATCATTGTCCGAAAGAACCTGTTCACTCTTCGGCCAAAGCGTCACCCAATCCACCGGATCAGGCGCATACTTCAACACCGCAGGCATCGCCAAATACGTCCACGGAATCACACCATCGGTGTAATGCTCCGGGTTCCGCAACTCCCGATACAAATCAACCGGAGCCACCCGAGTACCCACAATCAGCAACTGGCCCCCACCAGGAGGAAGACGAGACGCAACCTCCTGCCGAATCCAATCCTGCTGCTTCGGCCACTCACCCGCATTCGACAACGTCACCACGTCATCAAGAACAATCAAATTAGCGCGGGAGCCATAAATCTGACCACCCATACCCAACGCCTCAACCGTAGGATCCTTCTCCCCGGAATCGCGGGCATCCCCACCCAAATAAATCTTATTCGCAGCCCACTGATCAGCCGTCGCCTTATACCCATCCACCGGCCCAAAAGCCACCTGCAAATCCGCATACCGAGGATGAGTCAACCGCTGCTTAATCGCATACAGAAACTTCTTCGCCTGCTCCTGAGTCTTCGACACAACCAACACATTGATATTCGGATCCTTAGCAATCCGATACGTCACATAGTTGATCGTCACCGTCATCGACTTCGCATGATTCGGCGGAACATTCACCAGCAAACGGGCCAGCCCCGCCGCACCCGGCTCAAACACCATCGGATCCGGCAACCAACCAGGCTCCCGACCCTCCAACAGGTCAACCACATTCTGCATATGCGGCCACACACGAGTCCCCAAATACCGCTCCGAGAACTCCGAAAAACCAATATCACTACGGCGGGCCGACTCAGCCTGATCCGACAGGCGGAGACGGGCCGCATCCACCTGAACAGCAAAACCCTCAACATCACGCCGCTGCGCGTCGTACCACGACCGCGAGCGGCCAACAACCTTCAACCCATCCGCAATAGTGCGGCCCTGCCGCACCAAATCCAACAACTCGCGGCGAGCCTCCTCCGGCGAGACGCGACGACGAGAACCAGAATCCACCACAACCTCCACCAGGGGCAAACAACAGACCCCCAACAGGAGACACACTGAGGGCTACTACATTCCAAAAAAACACTTAAAGCCCCGCTCGGGGCGAAGCCCCGACGGGGCATAAACAAAAACTCTTTCTACATATAGAGGGGGCTTGAAAATCGGCGCGTTTCAAGACCCCAACCCAAACTTTTTTTCAACACGCCCCACTATGTCCTAGTTTAGGTGGAAATTTTTTTGGTGACCGGGGGGTGTGGGGGGGTGGGGTAGTTAAAAAGTGGCCGGGTTGGCCATGCCTTCCAAGCGTATCCCTCACCCTTGCACACAAGTTCGAAGCATGTGCCATAGGGGGATCCAGGGGGCGCAGCGAGGGGGCGCAAGCGTGGCCCAGGGGGGCCATGCCTGACTGTTTCCATTAGCGGTCGACCCGTGGAATCTATAGGGGGATGTATGAGGGATGTGATCTAATAGTGTCAGTGCTGCACCGGATGGCCCGGTGCGCGTTGATTGCGAGGTGTGTGATGGACGAAATCTACCGTGCGAGTGAGACGGTGACCATTTACTGGAACAACAGTGCGACGTTTGAGGCGCGTTCGAATGGGCGTGTTGTGGAGGCGTTTACCCAGTATGACGTGGTGGATTGGCAGGCGGCGTATGAGGCTGCGAAGGATTGGTGGGAGGGCTATGGGATGCATTACATCTCGGCGTGATTGCAGCGTGTATGAGGGAAATGATCTAATGGTTGTGTGCCCCGGCGATGGCCGCCGGGGCTGATTCTTTGGAGGTTGTGATGGGTTTGGCTTTGACGTTCGTGGAGAAGAAGTTGCAGGCCGGTTCTTTCGGTCGTGGTTTGGTGGATGGGTTCAATGAGGTGAGCGATCAAGTGTCGTGGTCGCGGCGGGTGTGGCGTGAGTATCGCGCCGGGTTTGGTTTGAAGACGGCGGGTGCGATCCTGACGGATCCTGGTTCGCAGCCGAAACTTGGGAAGAGTGAGCGTGCGGCGTATGGGCTGATGTTGACTCCGGCTCGGGGTTTGCCTGCGGAGTTTTTGGGGCGCACGGTGAACTTGTGCCCGATGGCGAGCAAGGGTTGTGAGGCGGCGTGCCTTGGCCCGAATTCGGGCAAGGGTGTGTTGTCGTCGGTGAAGCATGCTCGGAATGTGCGCACGGGGTTTGTGCTCACTCACCCGTATGAGGCGGGTGTGCTGATCGGGTCGGAGATCCGTAAGGCGCAGCGTAAGCACGGCAAGGTGAGCCTACGGCTCAACACTGTGAGCGATATCCGGTGGGAGTTGGTTGCTCGGCAGGGCATGGAGTATCTGATTTCGCAGGATGTGCGGATGTATGACTACACGGCGTGGGGAGCGGTGTATCGGGAGCCTATGCCGGGGTATCACTTGACCTATTCGGCGAAAGAGCCTGCGCATACGCCGGATGCGTTCTTGACCGCGCTGCTTGCGGGTGATTGCAACGTGGCTATGCCGTTCGCGGTGCGCAAG
>Ga0070753_1001436_pt1 | contig 13376 bp, 8 predicted proteins | sample VirMetDEL_Aug_31_FD_77441 | JGI IMG/M metagenome (GOLD analysis project Ga0070753, IMG submission 77441) | Aqueous microbial communities from the Delaware River and Bay under freshwater to marine salinity gradient to study organic matter... | ecosystem: Environmental > Aquatic > Marine > Coastal ... | reverse complement strand
TGCAAGTTCGGATTATGTTGGCGATCAAAACTTGCCGTTCGCTGGCGGGATGACAATGAAGCAATTCCTTGGCTTCAACATCTTCTCAACTTCAGCAGTAACGGCTGGTAAGAACCTTGCTTACCACACATCTGCTGTAGGTCTTGGCATTAACTCGGACGTAACGACTGAAATCAATTACGTTCCGCAGAAAGTGTCTCATTTGGTAACGTCATACCTCTCAATGGGCGCCACTGTTATTGATAACAACGGTGTCTATGAGTTGCTTGACAACAATACCTAATAAGGGTGGGGGAGTTTCGGCTCCCCCTAACTTGCTATGGCATCAACTATTGCAAACTCATCTATAGATATTTGTGCACGGGCTTTGATCCTGATCGGGGCAGAGCCTATTACTTCATTTGAAGATGGCACGACAGAAGCCTTGGTCGCGGTCAATATGTATGAGGATATTGCTCGCGCTAATTTGTGTCATACGCGGTGGAGGTTTGCAACGGAACAGCGTGTTCTTAACAAACTAACAGATGCACCTACTGGTCGTTATGATGTGGCCTACCAGCTACCTAACGATCTTTTAATGCTTCATGCAGTAACAACCACTGACCTACCTATTGAATATCAAAAGTACGGCAACAAAATCTTTACAGACTTAAGTACTGTAAGTGACGTTGTTGCAGACTATACATATCGTGCTGATGAAGTGGATTGGCCTTCTTACTTTACGATTGCTGTAGAGTATGCAATGGCCGCTGTCTTTGCTGGCAGTATTGCTCGTGATCCTGCTTTGATTAGCATGATGGAAGAAAAGTACGAGATTGCTATGCGTCGCGCTAAATCCCTAGACAGTCAGCAACAAACAACTCGCAAACTTGTTACATCGAGGTTCATTACCGAAAGGCGAGGCTAATGCAAAGGATCAAGATTCCTATTAATAGCTTCGAGTTTGGTGAACTTAGTCCAGCGTTTACCTCTAGGGTAGACACTGAACTATATAAATCTGCTGCCAAGAAGGTTACAAACTTTTTGATTCTTGGTGAAGGTGGAATTAGAAAGCGCCCAGGCACTACAAAGATACATGAGTTTAACAAGTCGGTAACCTCTGATCGCTTGCAGGTTCGGCTGGAGCCTTTTGTATTCTCTGATGACGAACAATATATCTTTGCTTTTTCTAATCAGAAGCTAGAAATATTTTTTGTTAATCCAATAACTCAGGCTTTGTCTCTGATCCAAACAATTACTCAGGATGTTAATTCTGCCGCATTGCCTTGGACAACTGACTATCTTGAGCAGTTTACATTTGCAACTAACTCAGACTTTATGTTTGTTGCGCACCCACGTTTTATGACGCGGACAATTATTCGTACAAGCCTTACAACATTTGAAGTAAGCACATATGAGTTTGACACATCTGCTGATGGAACAAAAATACAGCAGCCATATCATGACTTTCAGGTGCTCGGCACAACAATTACACCGTCTGCAATTAGCGGAACGGGCGTAACTTTAACTGCGTCTTCAAATTATTTTACGTCAAATCATGTAGGAACATATATTTTAATACATGAGGCTCACTGTGAAATTACAGCTTATACAAGTCCTACGCAGGTTACGGCAACTGTTTACGGGGTTATCAGGAAGCAACTTATCATTGATGCTCTCCAAACGGTTGCGGGCAGTAGCAGAGTCATTACCACTCATCCTCGTCACGGTTTATCAGCTGGTGCTACTATTACTATTGATCGTGCCGATGGTGTTGGTGGACTTAGTGCTAATCAGATTAATGGCACTCGGACAATCGCTGAAGTCATTGACGAAAATACATACGAGTTTACGGCGGGAAGCACAGCTAGTCAGACAGAGGTTGGAGGCGGCGCACCCCGCGTTGCTTCGACTGCGCCGACAAGTGACTGGTATGAACAGAGCTTTTCGGAGGTTCGTGGGTATCCGTCGGCGGTAACGTTCCATGAAAATAGATTATGGTTTGGTGGCACTCCTGCACAGCCGGACTATTTATGGGGTTCTGCATCTGCAGAGTATTTTAACTTTGATGTTGGTACTGGCGCGGACAGTGACAGCATCGAGCTAAGTGGTGGCTTTGGTGCGTTTAGCCAAATCAGGCATTTGGTATCCAATCGTGACTTGCAAGTATTTGCGAATACTTCGGAGTCATTTGTACCAGCTTTGACAGAGCGTCCTATTACTCCATCTAACGCACAGGTAAAGCGTCAAACACCATTTGGTTGTGGCTATATGACACCACAGCCTTTTGATGGTGCTACCATTTACTTGCAGGCAAACGGAAAGATGGTGGGCGCGTACTTGTACAATGATGCTGAACTGGCATATAACACAAGCAACATTGCTGTTACCGCATCTCATCTGGTAAAAAATCCTATTCAGGCCGCTGTTATTCAAGGTGGGTTTGATCGGCCCGAGTCATATATCTTCTTTATTAATCCAGACGGAACTGTCAGCACATTCTATTCATTGCGTGGAGAGCGTAAAGCTGGGTGGTCTGAATGGACAACAACGGGTAGATTTCACAGTGTTTGTGTAATTAACCAACGTCTTTTCTTTGTGGTTATTCGTGATAAAGGCGATGGTACTGAAGATTTCTTTTTAGAAGAAATGCTTTCAGAAATGCCTATGGACTTCTGTGATGAATACACTGGCTCTGCTGGTGTCTTTACTGTTTCCTCAGACTTTGCCAATGGTGCTGTCGTAAAGGTTGTTAGCGGCACAGACTATCTTGGAGAGTACACAGTATCCGGCGGCCAAGTAGATGTATCTGCTGTTAAGGAAGTAACGTCTGCATATATTGGTTATCAGTTTAATATCGAGTTAACCACACTGCCTATTGATGGGCAGATTGCAACTGGCTTTATGACTGCTGACCCTCGCCACATCTCAATGGTTACACTTGATTTGGTGGATTCTCTATCTGTTTCTGTTAATAATAAAGATATGGTTATACGAACTGTTACTGATGACTTTTCACAGGCTCGACAAAAGTTTAATGGTAGGAAAGAGTTTAGGTTGCTGGGGTATAGTAAGGATGCAACTGTAACTATTTCACAAGATGTTCCGTTTGATCTACAAGTAAACGGAATGGTTATTGAGGTTATAGTGTAATGGCTGAGACACGTTGGGACTTAATTGGATTAGCTGGTCTTGCTGGCATAGGCGGATTGTATCAGGCTCGTGCTGGTGCGGCGGCTGCTGGTGCAATACAGAGAACAGGTATCGTTGCTTCTGTGGAAGCTGCTCGACAAGCAAAGCGTGTTGAGGCTCTTATTCCTGCTTTAAAATTACAAGCCTTACAGCAACACAATGAGATTGTTTCTCAATACAGAGATTGGTCTGACATGGCCGATGCAACTATTTCTTATATGGGTCGCGATGATCGTAGTGTGCAAGCAATCCGTAAACGTGTTGCAGATGAAACAGCTAAGACTGTAAGCAGGAATGTAACGCAGATGGCGCTAGAAGAAGCCAAGGTAATGCGTGAAGCCGCAAGCCTTAGCGCAAATGCTCTTAATGAACGTATGACCGCCGATATAGAGTCGAGTATTAGAGTAAGACAGAACAAGGCACAGACTATATCAACTGGCCTAAGTATGTTTGCAAGCATGTTATAGGTAAATTATGGCTGAGATTCGCACACCACAAAAACAATCTTATATCAATAAGCCTATTGGCGTTGCTCGCGCTAGTACTGGAGATGCTCAAGCTGCACAGCGTATTGCTCAAGCATCTTCTGCTTATGCAAACACTGTAATGAATACAGTCAACACAGCATTTAAAGTTGGTATAGAAGCACAGCAAACTTATGAGCAAGAAAAATATGTAAACTGGGCAAACACAGTAAAGCTAACTCCAGTCTTGGATGAGAATGGCAAGTCTAAACCATTACAAATGCCGAGCGCTTTAAGCTATAGAAACCGCGATCAGGTCAATAAAATTCTACAGCGTCGTTATGCTGAAGCAACGAAAGTAGAAACCGCAAAGGCGTTCCAAAACCTTCGGCAAGAATTTAAAAACGATCCTGATGCCTTTAATGCTGCAGCTTCAAACTATATCAATCAAACAGCTAATGTAATTAAGAATTCTGGCGGCATAGATTACAGCGCTTTATTTATGTCCGAAGCAACCATCGATGCTGGCAAGCATTACTTAGATATGAAATCTAAGCGTGCCGCAATTCAAGATGAAACTGCTGCTCTTAATTACGAAACAAACTTTGAAAGACAAATAGACGAGATTTCTAATCGTATTTATTCCGGTGGAATGGATTCGGCCTTAGAACAAGCGGCTATACTACAGGCTGAATTAGCGTCTTCTACTCCTTTGGAGAACGGCATGACTAGCCGTCGTGCAATGGAGTTGTCTGGGCAGTTAAAACGAGTAATAGCTATATCTTCTATTACGTCACAGCTTGATGATGCGTCTTCTGCTGAAATTAATAGGGTATCAATAGCCCTTCAAAGAAATGATTTAGAGTCTGTTGCAGATTTAATTTCTAATACCAATCAGCTTGCTCCTTATTTGTCCAACTTGCAGGACAGAGATTTTGTTAGAAGGCAACTTGATACACTTGGTGGGAACGTTTCTAAAGAAGAAACAGACCAAAAAACACTTTCTGAAGGAATTAATGGTGTAGATAAAAAGGCACAGCAAGCAACTAGTTTAACCTTGCAAGCAGGCATGGGTATAAACAATGTTGAGGATTTTGTTTCTACTCTCCAAAACCCTGAACAGGCTCCGCTACTTATAAACAATCTGCAAAACTTTCAAGCCCTTCCTCATTATGTGGTGAACGCACTAGAAGCTGCCGCTCAAGGAAATACTATTTATTCGGATCAGGTAACTGCTTCTCTTGCTGAAGCTGCTCACGCACTGCTCTACAATTCTAGCGGTCGTTTGATTGGAAATGGGCGTGGCATGGATGCCAATACAGTTTCTTTTGTTAAAACATTGCAAGCATATAGAAATAGGTTTAGCGACAAGTCTGTTTCTGATTTGATTGAATACTCTCGCTCTGCTCATCTTCAAAATCCAGACTATGTGGCTCAAGTTGCACGTGCTTTGAGTGTAGAAAAGGTAACTTCTGGAGACCCTGTATCTTGGGCAAAAGACTACCTTAGCAAAACCGGAGACTACAACGCTAGGTTTGTAGATAAATATGCTTCTGTTTATGCCAGACATTTATATACGAACGGTAAAAGTGAAGCCGATGATTTTATGACTGAGTTTTATGAGTCATTTAACCATGACTATGAGTATGCTTACGTTCTTAAAGATCAACCAAGGGAGCGCCCGTATACTCCGGAATATTATTATGGCTCCGACACAAGTCCTACTGGCACTGGCGCTGTTCTTGATCTGTTTAACAGGCATGTACAGTTACAGCTTAATGCTTTTTCTCCTGCTCTTGAACTTGGTGATGATGTGTTACTCGATGCAGACCCAAGAAACAATGATGAGTTTGGTAAGTTTTGGGCAGTAGATCGGCAGGGTAATCGCATTAAAGACGCTTATCAAAACGACCTTGTTTTTTCTACAAAAGGATTTAATGCACAAACAAACCTTGAGCGTCGCAGACAACTCGAAGAGCAACAAAGGCTTGAGCAAATCCAAGCAGAAGAAGAAAAAATAAGAGTAATGAATTTGGTTGGCGGTGCATTAGTAAGGGGAGCGGCTGCTGGTGGAATATAAAAGAACACAGCCTGTAGACGCTGGTAACTTTTACAAAAAAGCCTACACAGAAGATGTCGTAGGCGATATGACAGATAGAGGGTTTTCAGAAAACCTGTCTAATGCTTTTGCTTGGCAATACTCTCCTTTGGTTCGCTCTATTCAAGAGTTTGCTTACTTTGGTGACGATCGACCTGATCCAAACTACAATGTGTGGGATGACATTGAAGGGTTTGAAACTTACAAATCTTCTTTTGTTAATGCAAAAAGCAAAGAGCACACACAGTTTATTAAGGATTCGATCCGTAAAAGTGAAAAGGTTAGGGCTGATCTAGCAAACACTTCTTGGTATTATCCATCTCAGTTGGTTGCTGGCATCCTCGATCCTTTGAATATTGCCTTTGCCTTACCTGTCGCTGGTCAGCTGGGTCTTTTAGCAAAGGGCGGAATGACTGCAAGGCAGGCTTTTGCTGCTGGTGCTAAAGGTGGTTTGGCTGCAGGCGCTGCTGGTGAGTTGGTTCGTGCACCATTTGATCCTGTTGCAACCAAACAAGAAACACTAGGTGTTCTTACTGCATCTACTATTCTTGGTGGTGTTATTGGTTCTGTTCCTTCTGTGTATCGGAACGCACGGCCTGAAATAGAGAAATCTGTAACCAAAATGAAAGAAACCCTTACCGATAGAGGTAGCTGGGTTAACAATATGTATGAAGATATTTCTCTAAAGTTTACCAAAAGAGAAGCTGATGCCGTGACTCCAGATGGGGAAGAACTTGCTCCAGCTATTAAAGTAAACACAAAAGAAAATTCATTTGAAATTAATGAAGATACTGTTCAGATGGAGTACGACACTAAAGCGTGGTCATCTCCATTAGTGCCGGAGCACATTCGGTTAAAGCCGGAAGAGTTTCAAAGCAAGACAGAGTACCAAGATTTTCTTATTCATCGTGAGAAGGTAAAGAAGGAATTAAAACGTGAGGTTGGGCAAAGCGTAGAAAGCTATGAAGCCAATGTTTATAAGCAAGCATTGGAGCGCACGCATAGTAACTATGGTCAAAAGAAAACAGTGTTTTCTGATAGCGTTTGGTTTAAGGGAGTCACAACCCCAGGCAAACGTATCTTGTTTAACGACAAAGTTAGTGATCGAATAAAAAGATATTATGAATTAATCAATGGTAATGCCGCTATGGCTATTGACCGCAACATTGCTGGTCGTGGTGTTCAGTCAATTATACAGCGTCAGCCTGTACATTTTATGCACGGAGAAAGACTTCGGATGCAGCTAGAAAAGCTGTACGAAGAAGAAATTAGTTCTGGGGTTTGGAACGCCTTTGGTCTTAATTTTAATAATATTCAATCTATGGCAACCAATAAGATTAGCTATGATGAGTGGTTCAAAATCAAAGCTGATGAGTATATCAAACTTGGTGAACGCTGGGATAGGGTTGATCGATACGACAACATTAGCGATACCGACAAGAAGACCTTTGAGTTGTTTAGAAAATTCTTTGAGCGGTATGACGAAGAGGGGACATCTCTTAACTTGTGGCGTGCGCAAAAGACGATAGATGAAGACCTTACCCGCATTAATGCAGACATCGAGCGCAAGCAATCTATCATTGATGGCATTAGTGCCCAAGTCGAAGGCAAGGGTAAAAAGGTTGGTGCAACACAAAAGCAAATGCGTCTCAAGGAAAACCTAGAGCGTCAGATTGCACGACACAAAGAAGATGTTGAATACCTTACTGCCATGAAGGCTAACGGATTAGACCGGAAAAAGTTTTACTTTCCTATCTATTACGATAAGAGATTGCTGCAAGACGCTGCTCAACGTGAGCGGTTTACCAATATTATTGAAGAGCATGTGCGTCAAAATCCAAAGCCATTTGTTTGGGATAGCAAAGCAAACAAAATGGTTGAGCGTAATCCTTCGATCACGGATCGTGAGATTGCCGAGGGTATTGTTAGAACAATCCTTGAGGAGTCAGATGTTGAGCGTCTAGGCGTTAGCGGCATTGGCTCGAAGCATACTCGTATGCGTACTCTTGATATTCCTGAGTGGAAAGTAAAAGATTTTATATTAAAGGATATAGGAATTATTGATGCCTATACCCGCAAAATGGGTAACAAGATTGAATGGACACGCAAGTTTGGCAAGCGAACCATTGATGACGTTCTGGATGAAATAGAAGAGATTTCTGTATCAGAAGGAAAACTAACAGAAAAAGAAATAGCACAGCTTAAGCGTGACTTTGTTGCTGATTATGAGTACTCGCTAGGTATCCATATGCGTGAGCCTGATAGGTGGGATGCTCAAGCAGTTCGGGCAATCAAAGAGATTGCTGGTATGACTTATCTGCATAAAGCTGGGATTGCATCCGTAACTGATGCTGGTGCTATTGCATTTGAGCATGGTTTGGGAAATGCTTTTGGCCCTCTGATTACACAGCGTGGTCGAGAAGCAGTACAGCTTGCAAAAGCAGAAGCCTCTTATGTTGTTAAGGGCACAAACTATATGCTGTCTATGGCTCGTGATCGTATGTTTGCTGATAGTGTAAGTCGAGTGCAGCCAAATGCAACCGAGCGGTTTCTTAACCCAATAACAAATGTATTCTATAATATTCCTATTATTGGCAACAACCTTGGTGTTGTTACACGATATGGCCGGATTGCAGACTCTGTGTTGCGACAATCTAAGTTAGTTAAGATGGCACAAGATATTGCCGCCAACAAACGTGGTGCAGATATTGAGTACTGGGCAAGGTATGGTCTTGACATCGATGATGCCAAAAAGATTGCGTCATATGCAGATAAGTTTGTTGTCGAAGATGGGTTTGTGTTTGCCAACAGAATGGAATGGCCTTCTACCACACCTGCTGAAAAAGAGTTATTGCTAAAGTGGGATACGGCTATGAACGCTGGCACTGGCAATACAATTATTATGGCAACAGCAAAAGACAAGCCTATTATTAGTCGTGGTATTGTTTACATGCCTTGGCATCCTTGGATGAAAGATGTTCCATTCTTTAGCGGACTAAAGCCAGACCCACAAGTAAGCACTGCTAACTTTAAATATGCCCGCATCGAAAGCGGCATGATGACATTCCCATTCCAATTTATGGACTTTACTCTTGCCGCTACAAGCAGGATTACAAGTCAAATGTTTGACCCTGCCCGTCACAATAGGCTGTTAGGTGCAGCGTCTTTGTTTGGCTTAGGCTATCTTGCTCTTGAGTTAAAGAAAGAAGACTGGTGGTTTGAGAATAAAGGTACTGGTGAAATCATTGCTAGAAGTTTTGACCATTCGGGTTTAGCTGGAATTTATTCTGATATTGGATACATGGGTTTGCATATGGCTATGGGCTTTGGCGCTATCAATGAAGATAACGACTGGCTCCGTGGTAAATATCGTCCTAGTGCTACCGATGCTTGGCTTGAGCCATTTGGTGCTGGCCCAGGTTTATTAGTAGATTGGACTAAAGCAATAGCTGACTTGATGGATGGCAACCCATCTGAGGATGCCGAAAGAATTAAGTACTTGTTGCCATTTAACCATTTGACGAGCATGGCATACGATTTCATAACTAAAGACTAATTGATGAAAGAAACGATTTAGTTTATAAATAGTTTAAAGGTGGCAAGATGACTATTTTAATTGGCGACAACTCCCCACGGGTATCTTACAGTGTAGCAGAAGGCGTTACGCAGACTAGCTTTAGTGTGCCGTTTGAGTTTTTTGATAACCAAGACTTGAATGTGTATGTTGATGAGGTGCTGAAAACCCTTACTACTGACTACACTGTTAGCGGTGGGTCGGGCACTACAGGCTCAATAAACATTAGTGTTACTGGTGCTTCTGGCGGTAGTACTGTCACCATTACTCGTGACATTGCCCTCGAACGTACCACTGACTTCCCACCTACAGGCCCATTCCAAGTAGGTTCTTTGAATACAGAACTTGATCGAATGGTTGCTATTACTGCTGACTTGAAGGATTTGGCAGATCGTGGCTTGCGTTTGTCTGACTCAGACGCAACCTCTTCACTGGTTCTTGCTTCTAAAAATGTTCGTAAGGGCACTGTTTTGGCCTTTAATGCCACAACTGGTGACGTTGAAGTTGGGCCAACTATCTCTGATACCCAATCTGTTGCTGATGCTTCTGCTGATATTGCCACACTTGCAGACATTCAAGATGGTACTGTTGCCACCGATGCAATTACAACTGTTGCATCTATCTCATCTGATGTAGCTACTGTATCTGGTGTTTCTAGTGATGTTACGACTGTTGCTGGTCAAACCACCAACATGCAAAACATTACAGATAACTTAACTGCCGTACAAAATGCCGCCACTAATGCGACCAATGCGGCATCGAGCGCTAGTGCGGCAGCTACCTCAGCTGCAAATGCGGCAACTTCTGAGACTAATGCTAGTACATCAGAGACAAATGCAGCTACATCTGCCACATCTGCCGCTACATCTGCTACAAATGCTGCTACCTCAGAGACAAATGCAGCCACCTCAGAGAGCAATGCGGCTAGTTCTGCTACTTCTGCCGCCTCAAGTGCGACAAGCGCCTCTACGTCCGCTACAAACGCTGCTACGTCGGAAACAAATGCGGCCACATCTGAAACAAATGCAGCGACTTCAGCTACAAATGCCGCGACATCTGCTAGTAACGCGTCTACTTCAGAGACTAATGCGGCCAGCAGTGCGGCGGCGGCTTCTGCCTCTCAAGTAGCTGCTGCCGCTTCTGCTGCTTCTGCCGCTAACTCTTACGATGCATTTGATGATCGGTATCTTGGTGTTAAATCTAGCGATCCAACGCTTGATAATGATGGCAACGCTCTTGTTGAAGGTGCTTTGTACTTTAATAGTACTGAAAATGAGATGCGTGTTTATGATGGTGCTAACTGGATTGCCGCATCATCGGCTGGTACAGCATCATTACTAAACTATAACTACACAGCAACCTCTGGACAGACTACATTCTCTGGTGCTGACGATAATGCTAATTCATTATCTTATACAGTAACTAACTTAATTGTTACTCTGAATGGTATTGTTCTGGAGGATGGTACTGATTACACAGCTACAGACGGAACAAGTATTGTACTGGCTGTTGGTGCATCTGCTAATGATGAATTAAATGTAGTTTCATTTAAGTCCTTTACCACAGCTGACATGGTATCAGCTACTAATGGCGGGACATTCCAAAACGACATTGCAATTAATGGCGACCTGACGGTTGACACGAATACTCTGTACGTCGATAGCACGAATAACAATGTAGGCATTGGTACTGCAAGCCCTAATTCTTTCTTTTCTGGTGGCAATCAACTGGTTGTTGGTAATGGCTCTGGGGCGCAAGGTTTAACGGTCTATGCCGACAGTGCAAGTCACGGTCAAATACTGTTTGCCGATGGCACGACAGGCAATGAAGCATATCGTGGTATTGTTCGCTATGACCACGTTACTGATAGTATGCAGATAATGACTGCTGGTGCATCGGAGCGTCTCAGGGTCGACAGCAGTGGCAATGTGGGAATTGGTACGTCTTCGCCTTACAGCTTTAGCGCAAGTTTTAACTTTTTAGATGTAAACGGCACAAAAGGTGGGGCGTTAGTTTTTACAAGAGGTACAAACTCAGCCACAAACCAATTTATGATTAGAACGTCTGATGATGATGCGTTAAGGTTTGAATATGGGTCTACATTTGCATCAGAAGCTATGCGCCTCACAAGCGGTGGTAATCTTTTAATAGCAAAAACTACAACCTCAGCAAGTGAAGCAGGGATTGAACTTTATAATCAAGTAGGTGGTGCTGGGCGTATAAATTTTATAAAAACAGGAAGCGGTTTATATAGCGCTGTAGCGAATTACTATAATGGCACTTATGTTGGTGGTCTTAATTATAGCAATACAGGAACAGCGATTGTAACATCATCAGACTACCGCTTAAAAAAAGACTGGCAACCAATGACAGGTGCAACAGAGCGTGTAAAGGCCCTCAACCCTGTCAATTTTGCATGGAAGTTAGATGATAGCCGTATTGATGGTTTCTTGGCGCATGAAGTACAAGAGGTTGTACCTGAAGCTATTTTTGGTGAGAAGGACGCAATGGTTGAAGAGGAGTACGAAGTTACTCCTGCTGTCCTAGATGAAGATGGAAACGTAGTCACCGAAGCTGTAATGGGTACGCGCCAAGTGCCTGATTATCAGGGCATTGACCAGTCTAAACTTGTACCGTTGCTGACTGCCGCCCTGCAAGAAGCCATCGCCAAGATTGAAACCCTAGAAGAAAAAGTAGCCGCACTGGAGAACGCATAATGAGTAACGCCCGTGAGATAGCCCAACTTGGAAGCGTACCGTCTGGGCGGAAAAATATTATCATCAATGGTGATATGAGAATATCACAGCGCGGAACAAGTTTTAGTGTAAACAATGCCGGAGCGTACACGCTTGATAGGTTTAATTTAACAGATGGTGGCGCAGGTTCTTTTACCGTTGAGCAATCAACTGATGCACCAGACAACTTCCAAAACTCTCTAAAAATAACAGTAGCATCAGCCGACACCTCAATAGGCGCAAGTGATTACGCTTGGTTGACATATGTCGTTGAGGGATATGATTTAGCTCATCTAAATTTAGGACAGTCTTCCGCCAGAACATTTACACTTTCATTCTGGGTAAAATCTAGTGTTACTGGAACATTTAGCGGTGGTTTTGAAAACTATGACGGAGGCAGGGGTTACGCCTTTACATACACAATAGATGCCGCAAATACTTGGGAATATAAAACAGTAACGGTTGCTGGCGATACTGGCGGCGGTAATTGGAAAACTGATATTTTGGCTGGCGTATTTATACTTTGGGATTTGGGAACAGGAACAGATAGAACAGTGCCAACAGCAGGTTCTTGGTCATCATCAAGAAGTGTTGGAACCGATGGCGGAACAAAACTTGTTTCTACTAACGGAGCAACGCTATACCTCACAGGCGTTCAACTTGAAGTCGGCTCTGTTGCCACCGAATTTGAGCATCGGTCTTATGGTGAAGAACTGGCGTTGTGTCAGCGGTATTATCAGAAAAATATATCAACCTCATCTGAAACTTCTATGAGTTTTTGTAGGGGGCAAGCCTTTGGCGCAAGTTCGGCTTATGTTTATTTTGAACATCCAGTAGAAATGAGAACAAAACCAACCATGTCAAATTCTATTGCTTCAATTGGAAACTTTGGCGCATTATCTGCTAGTGGAGGCGGTTGTAGTATTAGTGGGCTAACATATGTTAGTGCATGGTCTTCAAAATGGACTTCCACCCTATCTTTAACAGTCGCTGTAGGAACATTCTCAGCAGGACAGGCTACAGAAATTGATGCTGGGGGCAATTCGAATGCTTTCTTAGCATTTGATGCGGAGTTATAAGAAATGGAAAATATGAATATTACATCAGCACAATTTGCCACAGATATTCAAGGAAACAATTGTTCTATTAATTGTATAATTAATGGACAAGAATTATCCGTCCCACTAGAGCCTTCCAACAGACACTACGCAGAAATCATGCGGCAGGTAGAGGCAGGCACACTTGTGATTGCGGAGGCAGAATAATGGCAAGGCCGACAGTAGATCAAGTCAAGTACCAAATTGACAGCCACGAAGCAATTTGCGCGGAGCGTT
>Ga0070753_1001428_pt1 | contig 13414 bp, 17 predicted proteins | sample VirMetDEL_Aug_31_FD_77441 | JGI IMG/M metagenome (GOLD analysis project Ga0070753, IMG submission 77441) | Aqueous microbial communities from the Delaware River and Bay under freshwater to marine salinity gradient to study organic matter... | ecosystem: Environmental > Aquatic > Marine > Coastal... | reverse complement strand
GGAGACTGCAACATCTGGGATAATAATACCAGAAATTGTTGCATCGCAGATTGAGTTTGTTGGATCATGCGGAAGGGGAAACCCTTCAGCATTTCCGCTATCTCAGAGTCAGTTTTATCGGGGAAAAGGTATTTCATGGCCTCTAGGCTGTCTACACCTAGTTCCTGCATGTTGCGGACGACCATGGACTTTTGAAGAACGTCATAAGACGTATCTTCATAAACATCACCCTGATACCGATAAGAAACTTCGCGGTCACCGTCCTCTGGAAGACCAACAACACCACGAGGTACTTTGTTTTCTGCGACGGCTTTCTTGATTGCCTCGTCAAGTTTGGTCTCGAATTTCAGTACCGAAATCTGGTACTTCTCGAGTGACTCCGGAGTCTCCTCTTTAGGGGGTTTGGGTTCTTTCATGCCGGAAGCCAGCAGGAAAGATTCGCGGAAGATCTGCTCCTGGTGGTAGATCATCATCTCCAGGAGACGATTAAATCCGTAGGTCAGGAAACTTTTGTTTTTCCGAAGAGCCGTGGCTTGAGCACGACCCATCAGACCCTTGATCTCCGTTGCAGTGGCACCTGCAGAGATCGAAATCTCGTCGACACCACCCAGAGCGGTACGAATCTCCTCTCGAAGGAGAAGCGTGTACCGGTTCATATCCCCGTTCACGGGGTCAGGAGTCATGTAACCGACTCGGTCAGAAGGTTCAACGTTCGCGATGATTCGCGGCACGCGGAGACCAGAGCCCATACCAGCGCCAAAGGGCTCACTAACTCGCGTCGACGGACTGTCGGCGCCAGCAAAACCGCTTTGACTACTAATAGTTGGCCTAAAGGTGCTCTGACTATCGTTCGCTTCGACCAGATCACTACGAGGACGGGAACTGATCAGAGTCGGGTTGCCAAAGAACTCAATATTTTTGGCAATGTTACGAGTCAGCTGATCATGAAGCACGATCTGCTCCATGAACGGGTCAAACTCACCTTCTCCTTCGGTACCGCTAGCGTTCGGTTTGTTTAAAACCTCAACCGCAGGGACAAAACCAAGGGTATTAGGGCGTTTCTTGGCAGGACTTAAGATCGCGCCGGGCTCGAGATCGAAACTGAGTTCAGTGTCGGTCTCAACTTCAGTGATTTCCTCAGCAGTAATAGAAAGGCGGACGTAGCGCTTGTTCTGTCCGTAGCTATTACTAGGTAAACCTAAGTTTGCGTTCTTTACCTTATAGCTATAGATGATGATTACTTCTTCAACTTCACCGTTTAGGTCGTGGTAGACGCGATACTGGTTTTTATTGAAGAAATAAATCTGGTACTTGAGTTTCGGGTCAGGGCGGAAGTAAAAAAGCCCACAGCCGTCGATCAGGAAGTTGCGGATAATCGAAGGGAATCGAATATCCAGCCGGTTCAGCTTGATTACATCCTCTAGGAAACGCGTACGGCTCCTATAGGTGTCTTGCTCACAGTAGAAAGTGAGACCCTTCTTCATCATGAGAAGGGTCATCTGCTGTAAGTGGCTCAGCACAACCATCGTTGCCGATTGGTTGCTCCGATCCTGAGTGCGCGAAGCTTCCAGAATCTCGTTGAACCTTGTTCTGCTTTCAGTCGAGGCGGAAGGCATTCACTGCTGCGGGCTAAAAACCCGAAATAAGATTACTTAGAAGACTTCATCTCTTTGTGCTTACGGGCTTTATCCCGAGCACGGGTGCGCTTTTCAGAGTCGCCGCGAAGTTCCTCACCGCTAGGAGCTTTGGTTTCTTCCTGCTTTTCTTTAAAACGCGCTAAGACTTCAGCGGGCATTTTATCGGACATCGGGCAACAGATAATTCCTTACTCTTTCCAGTTTAACCAGTTCTTTCGGGAGATTTTCAACGGGATACGAAGTCAGCAAATGATCCTCCCGACCAAGCATGTCGGTATTGCCTTCTTCAGGCTCAAACTCATCACACAATTTCTGTACCTCAGGACGATCCCAGATGTAATACTCGGCAATCGACCTGAGCTTCAGCTTGCGCTTATCGGAGTCGCCCATCCAAGAGAAGTGCCAGCCCGCGTCGCGATCACCGAAATAACGGTTTGCTTGCGTGGCGCGCATAGAGGACAAAGTCCCAAAATCTTTTAGTTGCCCCACGGTGCTGACGACTCCACATCGCCAGTCAAAAAGCTCGCCTTCAGGCGAAACGAGCTGACGATCCGCACGACCATAGTGCATAGACATGCTTAATCGGACAACATTTTCCTTCTCTTCCTCAACGACCCTTAGGAGCTCCTGAAACTTATCTGGGTTAGCGATCTCGTCGCAGTCCGAACAGATAAAAACTGTGTCGTCAGGCATCATGTGTAGCCCGACTCCCAGAGCGTCGCGTTGACCACGCTCACGAATCCAAGGGTCAGGAGCTTCCTCGGCAGAAGGCAGCTCCACATGCAGAACCTGAATCTTCTCTTCGGGGAGACCAAGCTCTCTAATGGTCTCTAAGCACGTGAATTCTTTCTCCTCACCTCTATGCGTACGGTTAGCGTCCGTAATCAGAAAACCATCTACAGAGTCCTCAAGCGTACGAATCCGCAGTTCGAGGATCTCTCGCTCATTGAAGTAGGGGAAGCAATCTATGAGCACGCGAACCAGAAAACTCTGGCAGCATACTAACTCAGTTTTTAGAGTTTAAGTACTGGCTCACCCGGCGCTTAGCTCGCGCCAAAATATTCCCACTGTTGTCACCCATATCGTCAGGAGTACCGTTGGGTACACCGTCAGAATACTCAGTAGGAGGAATTGGCGCTTGAGGCGTCGGTTCGCCGATAAGGCTTGCCGCCTCCTCCTCTTGTGTATCCGCAAAAGCCTCATCTGAAAAGAGGTCTGATCGACGTTGCTGCTCAGATGCAGCAATCTGTTTGCGATACGCCTCCGAGAAATCAGTGGCGGCATTTAAATAAGGGTTCATCAGAAGAGAACGTTCGCTGAGGTGATCGTCCCACCACTAATCGCAGTGCAGGCCAGATTAACCAAGGACGGCGCCGTGGCCGTAAACTGCAAATACTGTCCCGGACTATCAGAAAGCTCTAGATAGACAGTGCTACTAGAGGAAGCATTCAGGTAAAGCCCTCGACAAGTGGGGAACCTAGCCTCGCCATCAGAAGGCTGCCAGGAAAGTCCGCTTCCGTAAGGGAGCACCGAAGTCTGTCCAAAGACAGAACCAAAAGCGCGAATATCCATAGTAAAAGAGCTCCAAACTAAGTTTAACTCTCCTCCTCAGAAATTTCGATTAATTTCTGCAGATACCACGCGCATTTCTTTAGGTCTTCGACACCATTTTTAAATTCAGTGCGCCAAAGGTATTTCAGGCAGGCTCCCCGACAGTAAGAACGTAAGCCCTCCTTACCTAAGGCAGACTCAAGCGCATCAATGCACTCAATAGAACCCTGCGTGTAGTGTGCAGGATGATCTACAGGATCACTAAACAACATAGGTTTGCTGGGTGAGAGGTCGTCGATCTCATTAAACAGGAATCTATCTTCCTCGAAGAGCATCAGGTAACAAAAATCTCAGAGATGTCTAGCAGATTGTCTGTTTTCGTGCTGAGCTCTTCGCTGTACTTCGTATCGAGATGCTCTAGAAGTCCGCAAGGAGCGATCTGCACAGTGCCGTTCGAGCTTACGAGCGGAACCACCCTGCGATGTTCCTGTCCCGAACGAAGGTTTTCAAAAATTGTCCCCATCGAGCTTCGATCGGCAATTGGCCAGCATCTGTGCTTAGTTAACTCGTAGCTCTCCAATGGATCAAAACTCTTTGAATTGACGTAGTCTTCTGCCATCTGCTGATCCAGAATCATCAGCCCGGCATAAGGATTACCTAAAGAGGCAAAACCTATAAATTCCGAAGACGGAGTTAAGTAAGTCTCGACTGTGTAAGGTCGATCACCCCAAACCGAAGGAGTCGGATTATTTAAGTTCCACCTACGGTAGTTATCAAACGGGACGTACTTTTCGTTAAACGACTCGAAACGGCAGAAACCTGGCTCGAGGTTTAAAGGTTTTAAGCGATCCTTCCAACTAAACCAATAGAAGAAATTCTCACTCGTCAGGAGCATGTCGTTCTCGCTATAGAGGTAGAAGTCATACGCCCTCGCTTCCACGGCTAACTTCAAGAGCTCCTTATGACTCCAAGTGAGCGAGAATCCTTTGTATTCCTCGGGAGCAATAACAACGTCAATAACTAATCTCTTTATATTACTAAGTATTAAGTTAAGTAAAGTGTCTTTGTCCTCTCTGTGCTCATAGTCAATAAATATAAACACCTCTTTAGTTCCAGGCAGCTCCTCGTAGCCACGAAGAACCTCGAGCAGGGGGTCAAACCGAGCCAGAGGGTTGTGCGCCGTGATGGCGATAAAATACTTGGAGGAGTATAGAGAAGCGTTAGAACAAGTCATTATTAATACTCCATTTCGAAGTTACCTCGCCGCTGTAGGTAGGTAACCACCCAGGTGTAAGCATCGAGAAGGTCGTCGTGAGAGGTTGCGCCAATATTGATCAGTTGATCAAAAAGAGCATCGAACTTTCGGAACCGGTTAAAGACCACCTTTTTATTCTCTAACAACCCGAGAGTACCTCTGAATCGAGCGATCTTGTCGCCACGGAAACCTTTCGCCTCGTGGATGTGGATGTTGCCAAGACCCCGCTCACTGAGGAGGATGCGTCTAAGGTCAGCAGCGAGTGAAGCCTGGTAAGCAACCGACTCAACGACCAAAGTACATGTGGAGTAAGTGGGGAAGTACTCGCCCTCATTGTTCTCCTGAAGAATGCCCCACTCCACAAGCATCTTGCAGAGAAGATCTATCTTCTCCAAGTTGCCAATCGAACGAACTTGATGCGCATCAATAACGTAGTACTTGTCCTTCAACCTCCCAGCAAGCACAAACGCTGTGTAGTCTGAGGTTTCGTTTTTACTCGCGGAGAGGTCGATACCAACAGCGAGGCTATCGAATTCAGTTACGACGTCACCCTTAATCAAAAGATCTGGAGAGAGGACCAGATCAGATGTCATCACAGGTTGCTGCTGGTACTGGAAGGCAAAAGCAACTGGATCTAGCTCTTTCTGTCCTTGTAAATAGTCAACACTCCACTGCTCAGGCCAATAGCTTTCTGGTTCTCCCTTATCGTCATAAGTCAAAGCTTCTTGAGTGACCTGCTTCCAGCCTTTCTGCGGAACAAACATCGTCTTGTGGATGTCGAGCGGATGGAATCGAGTACCCAAGCAAATAGCTCGCCCGCCCTCAAAAATAATCGGAGCAATAACTGAGCTCCAGTTGTTGTTCATTTCCTCCCTAATAGTCGGGTTTTTGATGTCCGTACTTGATTTAATAGGGTCATCGACGATAACGAGGTGCGCACGTTTTGAGGTGATAGAACCCCTAAGACCAGCAGCACGGAGAGTAAATTCCTCGTCACCCACACGGCTGATGCCCGCATAGTCGAAATCGATACTCCAGCCGATATCCGACTGCATGCCTGAACGCAACTGAACCTTCGGGAAGATCTTCTTGTACGTGGAGGAGTCAATAATCTGCTTAATGATTCGACTTTTCGGGATGGCAGTAGCGATGTTGTACGAGCAGTAGATGATCTGAAGGGGGAGACCTGCGGTCGTATGGCGCCCGATAATCCAGGCGGTAAACATGTTGAGAACCGTGGATTTGGCGCTACCCCGAGGAGCGAGGATATCCAGGTTGGGGCCAGCAATATCTATAAGGTATCGATTGCTCTCCCCGGTCACTAAATGTTGATGCCACTCCAGCATATGCTTTGCTGGGGCTTTATCCATAACAGTACAGAAGGTAGAGAAGTCATCTGCTGCCCTGGTAAATATAGAACTTAACTCCGGTGCCTCAGAGTCTACAGCTTTTGCTGCACGCAGCTTAAGAGCACGTCGATAAGCAAATGACTCTCTACTCGGCATGTCCTTTTAAAAGATGTCTGTATACTAATAGCCAGATTCTACCTTTAAATGGCAAAGATTCTCTGGTACGGAGACATTCTTTCGAACACAGGGTTCGCTAGAGTCACACATAGTATTCTTGAGCACCTAGCAAAAGATAATGAAGTAGTCGCGTTTGGTATCAACTACGCTGGAGATCCTCATAGCCTCCCATTTAAGGTCTACCCCGCTACAGCTAGTAACCCGTCTGATCGCTTTGGTATAGGTCGATTGCCACAGGTTGTCGAAGCCGAAAAGCCAGACTTCATAATCTGCCTGAACGACATCTGGGTGGTAAACCAAGTCTGGGAAAGAATCCACCTCCTCCAGTCCTCGCTTGGATTTAAATTCATCGCCTACTTCCCGATCGATTCGGAGTGGTACATCGAGAGTCACCTTCGCTATGTGAAGGACTGGGATTTCGCGATCACCTTCACGATCGAACAGGCTCAAAGACTCATGAAGCACGGCATCACTCCTAAGTTGATGGGCGTGGTGCCTCATGGCATCGATACCTCTAAGTTCTTCGCCATGGAGCGCGATGAGGCTCGCAGGCAACTGAAGCTCCCGTTAGATAAGTTCATCGTTCTCAACGCAAACCGAAACCAGCCGCGCAAACGAATCGACTTGACCATCAAGGCGTTTGTCGAGTTCGCTAAAGACAAACCAGATACGATGCTGTATCTCCATATGAGCGAGAAGGACCTCGGTTGGGATGTCCGCGCTCTGTTTGAGACGGAGATGAAGCGGAATGGTCTTAAGTCGGATCAACGACTGATCATGACCTCCAACAACATCAACTACGTCAACGCTCCCCCGGACGAGCTGCTCAATAAGATCTACAACGCTTGCGACGTCGGCATCAATACGGCAAACGGAGAAGGCTGGGGTCTCGTTCCTTTCGAGCACGCCTCCTGTAAGCGAGCTCAGGTCTTACCTGACCACACGTCCTGCGCCGACATCTGGAAAAACAAAGCGCCTCTCGCCCGAGTTGCCTCTTGGATTTACGACAAAGATCTTGGTGTGGAGCGGGGAATCGTAGACACAGGACACATGGCAGAGCTACTGACTGAGCTCTACGAGGACGAGACCTACAGAAATCAAGTTGCTGAGTCCTGCTTTGAGGTCACGCAGAATCCGTCCTACAGGTGGGACCGAATCGCCGAAGGTTTCCAACGCGCCATGGAGGAGCTGAGCAAGTGAGCCTGCAATTCCACCGATATCGGACTTATCACGACAGAGCAGTTCGTAAAGTCCACCTCCCTTCAAGCAAAGGTTTTCCCTCCGTATACCTCCAAGCGCAGGAGATTGGTGGGGAGTTCGTGCGAATAACTGATGGTCTGCCTCCCACGGCTGTCGCTAACTTCAGTCCCTGCGTACTTAAGCACCGTGGATCGACACTGATTGCGTGGCGATCACAGCCAGAACCTTTTGTGTTCCGGCACGACATGAAGTACTTCTACTACAACAACACGCCGACCGACATTTACGTAGGGGAGCTGCTTAGGGACGACACAATTGTTGCTCCGAGGAAACTAAGAGCAGGTAAGCATCGTCTCAGCTACGAAGACCCTCGCCTTTTCCTTTCGCCTGACGACAATCTGCACTGCCAGTTCATCACAAGTAGCTACGCCAGTAAGTGGGATAGCTCGAAGCACAAACTGGTTAAGAGCCCCAAGGTCTGCACAGGATTGATTGACGAGTGGGGTCAGCTCGTCGACTGCTTCTTCCCTCCTCTAGGACGAAACCTTCAGGATGGAGCAGCGGAGAAAAACTGGTGTTTCTACTCCAAAGGAGACGAACTAAAACTCCTTTACTCCACGGCTCCGATCGTCATCAAGACTCCTGGCCAGGAAGACAAGGTAATCGACTCGTCCTGTCTGAAGGAAGTTACAGGCAACCACCCGACTTTTAACTCAACCGCACCTGTGCAGATTGGGGACGAGTGGCTTGTTTTCTACCACTTCAAGTACATGGTGCACGAGCTCGATAAGAGACCGTACCTCATGTATGCGCTTAGCGCCTACACACTCGATGAAGACCAGACGAAGATCGTCCGCATGATGAAGGAGCCTCTCTTCGTAGGTTCGACTAACGACGATTTAATCACCTGGACGGATGCAGTTGGAAACGACATCTCGCATCAACCAGCTTGCATCCTTCCCTTTGGTTGCTTCATCGAGGATGAAGAGGAGCTCGTTATGTCACTCGGCGTAAACGACTCCTTCATGGGCATCTTTAGAACGCCAGTACTAAACGTGCTAAGTTTGATGCAACGTGTTTAATCTAGAAGCCAAGGGAGTTCGCTCTCATTAAACACGTCGGTGGGGAGCTTACAGGCTCCCTTTTTTATGTCTTCTCTTCGCGTTCAATCACTGACCACACAATCAATGACGCTTCTTCGAGAAGCGCGCTCATTGTGGGCTGGTCCTCAAAGCTATTAACAAGCTCTCGAAGACAGCGATCAGCACCCGCTAAGAGAAGCCCGCGTCGATCAAGACCATCGGTCAGCTGACGCACTGCTTGAATATGGGATCTAAGTTCCTTCTGCAGAACAGCGATCTTGGTTGCTGCAGTTGCGTGGTCTAACATCCCGGTCAGCGTCATTTGTCTGACGTTGCCAAGATCCATTTTCAACGCATCAATCTCGATCAACAGATCTTTTCTTAGATCTGCTTTCGGGTAGCGCTCCTGGATAAACGCAGTTAAGTCAGAAATAGAGCCTTCGTACCCAGGTTTCAAGAAGCGAGCAAAGAGAAACGCTTCTATATCACTTGTAGAGTTTTTAGCGTAATACGTAAACGCATCACGCTGGGACTTGCTGAGCGAATCCAGCCACGAAGCAACCGTGGTGGAGTCTCCGACTTTGGATTGGATCATGCAAAGAAACGCGTACCAGCCAGAGCTTGGCTAGCACCATAGCGCTTCATAGCAAGTTGAGCTTTAGTTTGCCCTTGAATATTCGCAAGGTCACTGAGAGTTTTGGCTTGCTGAAGTTTTAAACCACTCTCAAGTGCTTGAGCACCAAGGGCGAGACTACCCTCGGTCTTAGCTCGAGTGCTGAAGACGTCAGCCAGAGTATCGGCTTGCTTCTGAGCCACGGCGGAACGCGTAGCTTCCTGCAGTTGCCTCAACCCAAGATTGGTGCTTGCCAGGGTTCGAGCGAGTTCGTTCTCACCAGCCAAGGATGCGGAACCTGCTTGACCCAAAAACTGAGGACCAGCTAATTCAGTAGCAGTCCGTGCGTTAGCTAGGTTCTTAAGAGTATCGATACCAGCACCAGCTGCCCCCGTAGCGACAGCAGCTTGGGACGTTGTTGCTTTCTCAGCTCGATTCAGGGCTTCTTTAAGGATACCCAGCTGAGAGTTAGCGATCGTCGAACCCTCGAGACCAAGTGCTCCGCCAAGAGAACCCTGAAGAATCGCAAGACCGTTAATAGCAGCGGTCAGCGGATTGTTCATGGCAGCTGCAAGAGCGCCATACTGAGAAAAGTAATCCGAACCACTACCGCCGCCACCAGAGGATGAACCTCCGCCCCCTCCCGTAAAAGAGCTGACTAAAGATCCAATACCGCCTGCTGCGGTTCCAACTGCCGCTAGTGCCGGAAGAAAACCCATGATCAGTACAGCGCTTTAACGGGTGAGAAGCTAGCGGCACCAGTCCGAGAACTAGCTGCCATACCCGCAAGAACATTGGGGTTCGGCATGCCGAGCGTGGCACTCAGATTCATCATGCCCACGGCCAGTTGCGTATCACGATCAATCTGCTTCTGGGTGATAGCGGACCAAGCGTTGATCGTTTCCTTTTCAACAGCCCTCTGAGTCAGCTCGCGGGTCTGCTCCATCGCTGCTTGGTTAGCAGCTCGGACTTGACGCTCGTAAAGAGCAGCGTCAATATCAGCCCTTTGCTGAAGGATCTTCGGGTCAATCGACTGCTGGAGCAGCTGCTGAAGAATCTTTAAAGTCTGCTCCTGAGCTCCGAGGGCGCCGCTTTGAGCTTGGCCTCGTTGCTGCTGACCAACTTGCTCGGCTTCTTGAGTGCGCCGCTGGGCTTCAGCAGCCCTCTCCTCCATTTCCTTGGCCCTCTGATCCTGTTCCTTGGCCAGCTTTTCGGCTTCTGTAGTAACTGGAGGTTGGGCTTGCTGCCCAGCCATTTTCTGGGCTAACCGATTAATTTCACCAGGAGCCTCAAAAGGCTTGGTCAGCCTTCCAAGAATCTGAGGAAGAGCTTGAAGTGCCCGTCCTTCTGCAGTATCAAAAAATGAAGTCGACATCTTCTTTATTTCCCTGTCCCAATTGTACTAAGAGATCCTTGGAAATCAGGGCGCGCCAGATAGTTACGCAGGAATTCTTGAGCTGCGCCACCGGTTGCCACCGCTTGAGTCCCCGCCATCTGAGCAAGAGCGGGAATAATCTGTGCTGAGGCGTTGATTTCTGCCATAGCCCGCTCGCGCTCACCTAGTTCTTGAGCCATCGCACGCTGGCGATTCACATCCTCCTCGATTCGCTCACGCACATCGATCTGAGGTAGATCGACAATCCCCAGAGTCGCCAGTCGGAGAATGGCTCGGTTTAAGTTCTCCTTGCCGTAAACCCGCTCGAGGTTTGCCAGCTCACTGGGTCCAACTAAATATTTACCCCCTTGTGCAACCGCAGGAGGTGCTTCACCTAAGCGACCAATACCGGACGAGGCACGGGTTAATACCTCACCGCCGACATTACCGAGAAGTTCAGCTAAAGCAGCTCTAATAAAAGAACCACCTCCAGCAGCAGCGGCAGGAGCGGCAGCGGCAGCAACAGCAGGAGCCATAGTTAAGAAAGACCCGGTTTGTCGAAACTAGTGCCTGACGGCGGCTTCTTTATTGATTGTAGTTCATTAGGCATTGATTGTACGCCTAACTGCATACCCTTCTGATCCACAGAGGGCAGTGCTGATGTCTGTGGAAAGTTGGATTCGATGTACATCTTCAGAAACGAAGTTGTTTCTAAAGAAGGAGCTAACTGACGAACATCGCGTTCGCGTAGCTGCTGTGCACGAACGTTGTGTCTCATCAGCTCAGATACTGGAAGTTCTCAGAGGGAGCGATATTGTTCGAGGCCGGAGCATTCAGCATCGAGTAGTTAGAACCCAGGTTGGGTGTGTCGTACTGAGCAGGACGCTGAGCCGAAAGCATATCCATGTGCTCGTCTTGCTGATCAGCGAGCTGTTGCAGCAGCTGCACAACAAGAGCGAATTCTTCGGGCTCTAACTCTGCGATCAGAGAAAGCAAATACTCGTCATTAGGGTTATCATCAGTAACCCGCATGCGCTGCTCAAGCTGAGTGCGCTGCATGGGGTTATTGTTGTCGGGATAACCATTAAGTGAATGGGTTGCCCCGGTGTACATACCCTCATCCGCCTCGTGCCCAGGCATCGGGGGCAGGGCAGTAGCAAAACGACGAACAATTGCAGCAGTCGCAGGGGTTGCTGCTGCCATCTCTGCGGGAGTCGTAGGAACAGGCAGTCCCAGAATCCGAGCAGCTAGTTCGTAATCGGCTTTAGAGAACACCAGAAACCACCACGGCTGATTTATCTATATTACCGCGTATCTCGAGAATATCGCCTGGCGTACAGTCGAGCGTGATGCACAGCTTCTCTAGTACGTCCGGAGAAGGAATATAGTTAGAGTCAGAGTATATCTTGCGCGTCGTGGTAGGCGATAAGGAGGCTAGCTTACTTAAGGCGAACGATGACAGCTCGCGACGGTCCAGAAGATCCTTAAGAGTATTCAGCAATCGCCCGCTAGACGTATGTGAAGAATAGAAAGGCATTCCCCTGTAACCCCGAAGTAGCTAGCTTAAGCGAATTTAAAACCTTCAGAAATATCAACTAAACCAGAGCCGCTGAAGTGACCAAACGAAGTTAGATCAAGCTTAGGGCTCTGAATCCGACGCCAGTTCATGATTTCTGATTCAAAACGGATGTCATCTAAAAACAACCAACGGTTCTTTTTAGAGAAGGTAACCGTAGATAGAAGACTTAAGAACTTCTCCTCAAACTTACCGTCCTTAGGTCCATCGCACATAATAAAGGTAGACTCAATAAATCTGTCTTTATGAGCCTCAAAAACCTCAGGCTCCTGTAAATTATCTGTGAACTGAGTCAGCCGACCTCCCTCTGAGACAAAGTCGTCCGGTGTCAAGTAGGTGGTTTCGAACTGATGCCAAGGAAGAACATCAAATGTATCAACCACAGCCTCAAACGCGTAGTCAAGCATCACACGGGTCCCTGTGCCGTAGTGAGTACCGACGTCGACAATCTTCACCTGCCCCTCGTCGTCAACAAGGTGAGTCAAAAGACCCGCCAATAGTCGGTAATGATCACCAGGGAAGCAGTTAGCGAAGGGGTTATCAATAGAGAGTTTTAGCTTTGAGGCAGTCGATAAAGCCCTAAAGACATAGTCAAATTTAGAAAACGACTGTGTAGCAGGGTCGTCATCTACTGAAACGATTGCCGAAGGGAAGGCCTGACGTACGGAGACCATAATCACTTAACAAGTGGAAGCATAGTAACACTAAAAACCTAAATTCTTATGACGACAGAACTCGAGGTCCCAGGTAGTAAAGCTGTTGGGAAGCTCAGGGATATTAAAAGGAGTTTTGTAAGTCTCTCCTTCAACGTGGGCTTGCCACGCTTCGCTCCACTTAGCGTGTAGGTATCTCTTATTCATTTCGTGCGCTACGTGAACAGCATTCTGTAGGCGAGGTTCGGAACGCCAGGTCTGAGACCCGTCGGAATAATCCTTTTTGGTTCCGTGGTAGTACCCGTGCTCGAGACCTAAAACACGCTTGACGTCATCATGGATGAAACGCATCCCGTAGTCCATATCCTCGCAATAGCCCGGATAGAGGTTCTCATCGAACAACCCATACTTCTGAACCATCCAGTCCTTTAACAAGAAGATATCCCAGCCGCCACCGGAACCGTGCACAATACCAACTTCTTCGTCTTCTGCTTTGGAGCTCATCTCTCCAAGAAAACCTGGCTCAAACATCACATCGTGGTTTGAAATCACCCAGTAGGGCGCCTTCATAAAACTCTTGATTATCAGATTCCACGCTCCGGAGCACCCGATATTGGCTGGCATGTGGGTTACATGCACCCGTCGCACAAAAGGATTGACGAGGCTTTTAACAGCCTCCACTTCCTCGGTAATCTGACCTCTACCGTTGTTATTGAAAACAACAAAATCATCTACAGGGTAATCAATGCTCATGAAGAGCCTGTGTAACCAATAGGGATTATTAACAATCGCTGTACCGATTACAGGGATGGGTTTTGACATTGCCCTACTGATTTATGTCAGCATAGTAGCAAACTTAAGCTTTTGAGTACTGCGTACAACCGATCGCGTCGACAGTCTCAGCTTCAGGGTAATCGAAAGAGCATCCGAACTTAGTTTTATGAGC
>Ga0070753_1001427_pt1 | contig 13416 bp, 13 predicted proteins | sample VirMetDEL_Aug_31_FD_77441 | JGI IMG/M metagenome (GOLD analysis project Ga0070753, IMG submission 77441) | Aqueous microbial communities from the Delaware River and Bay under freshwater to marine salinity gradient to study organic matter... | ecosystem: Environmental > Aquatic > Marine > Coastal... | reverse complement strand
TTTAAAGTTTCTTTTTTACCTTTGTAGTAACTACCAACAGCACCTAGCGCTGCTGCTAAACCTTTATAAGCTGATCTTCTTCTTCCTACTCTAGTTGCCATTATCTAACCTAAAATCCCCAATGGGTCCACCATAATATCACCCAGTCCACCACCATACTCTTCTACAACAGGTCTAGTCATAATATCTGCACCTGTCTTAGTCTTATCAACCTGCAAACCAACATCAAATTCTTTTTGCCTTTGACCAGCTGCAAATGCTTGTGGGTCCGTGAATCCACCATACTGCTGAGGATTAACAAATGGTACACCTCTGAAACCTAAACCACCAGCTGCCCCTATAGCAGAACTAATAGCAGCATTTCTTCTGCCAGATCTTGCATTTAAAATACCCTGTCTCTGTGCTGCTTGCTGAGCTTCAAGGTTAACTAGTTGATCACCAAAAGTATCAGCTGCTCTTTCTTTTATGATGTCAGGCATAAAGCTACTTTCCATTACACCCATACCAGTGAGAGAGCCTATAATGTTTCTCATGTTATCACGCAAACCAGTTTGAGCTCTCTGTCTACCGGCTGCATATTGAGCCGCAACATCAGCTTCATCTTGCTGGGTTAAAGTGTTAAAGTCAGTGCCCATAACACCACCAATGTAATCACGCATCTTGTTCTGAAAAGCCAATGAACTTTGCAGTTCCTCTGGTAAAGCGCCCCCAAGTACTGACATCAAATCAAGATTGAGATCCGTACCAGCTTCTTTTATAGGATCAGTTGAAGATTCAAAACTACCACCATAGGTTTGCCTAGTACCAATAATTTTTCCATCACGAATTTTTAAACCATATTTATCAGCATTACTTCTAAGGTACTTCTTGAAGCCAGGAATATCAGCTAGGGTTTCCCCTTTCTGAGATTTAATCCTTGTAACCTCAGCTTGAGCTTCTTCAGCGCTCATACCTTGAGACATTAAAAATTCTTGTGCAGCTATAGGTGCTGACATCCTCTTGGTTTTCTTTCTACCAAGAGTACCACCACCAGTAAGAGATATACCGCCGCCACCAGATTGAGCCATATTAATAGCTGTTGCCTGGTTAAAACCACGTCTAACATAATCCTCAGCAAGGGCACGTTGCTCAGGTGTCAAACCACTAATAAGCTCAGGTGTCATTGAGTCTAATACACTACCTGCCCCCTGTGCTACAGCTGCTGCCGATTCCTGATCCATATCTTTAGTATATCATTTACCTAAAACTGTATAGTCAAAGACCACTTTACTGATTGTCAAATCCTCAGTGGTTGAATTGTGATACAACCTACTCTTAAAAATCTTTCCACTTGGGTTGTTTATCTGGAAAGACACTTTGCTAAACGGCTTCCCAACACTACTAGTAAAGATATCTACACCAAAGTCAGCATCACCAAAGTTCTTAACCTCTGAGCCGGGTATCGTAAACTTATGTAAACCAGATTGTCCGTTCTCCCAGAAGTGCTGTAAGGTTACTGTAGCTCCAGTATCACTGCGAGCATATATAGTAACATTTGTAACTTCTTTGCCTAAACTAGCATCACCAAAATCTAGAGTTCTAATCTGATACTCAAAAGGAATGGCATCGCCATTATAATTATTGCCCTTATCTGCATCTAAAAACTCATTACCATTTATATAATATAAGCGCTTATCCTCTCTGTTAATAAGAGTACTTCTAATTGAATCTGTCCAGCCAGTGTCCTTACTCCAACTAGGTGCCTCTCTATCGTTATAATTCAAAGTGTACCTCTGGTCTGGATAACGCTTCTGATTAGTAGAGGGAAATAAATATTGGAGCTCACCCTTTAATTGATAATTCACCAACCTACCTCTAGCCAGAGTCTCGTTAGATAGAGACTCGAACACTGGAAAGATTTTCTCAGATAGCCCCAAGGGCTTCACCTGCTGGAAATTCTCTGTTAAAGATAGTTGAAATACCCTACCCCTATCTGATACAAAATAATGGTCATTGTTGCCCTTGCTCACGACAAGCCTAGGACCTAATGCTCCAACCTCCGGGCTAAGTGTTGTCACACTTATATGCGGTTGGGGGAAGTTACGACCCGGAGGATTAGAACCAGACATCAATAATATCTCGCGCTCCGCATAAACCACCAAGTTTTCGTTGGAGATTACCTTTAAAGCAGTAATAGGTGATTCACTCGGCATATCTAGAAAGAATGCAATATTGAAGGAATCTGAATTGCTGCTGAAATTATCAATGTCTGAAATTAAACTAGCGTATACACGACGAGGATTCAACTCATCACCAGCTAAAAATACCCTGTTCTTATGCCATACACCAAAAGATGGATAACCAACGCCAGTAGCACTAGGATTACTAGCAGTCGCTAAATATGATTCATCTAAAGTACCTTCTGTACTATTCTGCCTAGTATAACTAGGGGGCCAAGTAACTGTACTTACAGTTTCAGCATTAATCACTAAAGGATTATTTGCGCCATCACAATAAAAAAATTGACCATCAGCCTCGAAACCATAAGGCTCACCGGTATTGACAAGACCACTATAAATAATCTTATAGTTCCCATTGTCTGGATCAATAGAAAGAATTTCCGGGTAAGCAATTGCAATAAACCTATGAGTCCCGTCAGTATGTGTGTAATTAAAAACCTCATCAATGTAGAAATCAGGTGGCAGATCAAATGATTTCTCAAATCCTTTTTTCTTAACTAAACCTAGCTTCTTAACCGCTTCAAAGTTTTCTGCAAAAGAAGTCTCTCCGTCAAGTAAACTAAGTTCGTCATCTCTTAAATTTAACCCTGCACTAAAATTGTCTATAGATAATGTTTGATTAGCTATTGGCATTACAGATTCCTATCTCTACTCGCACGCATTCTAAACAAGCGCTTACCACGCTTCTTTAGTCCATACTTATTTCTGATATAGCCTGAGCTTAAGGACTTCTCAAATAAAGACCAATATGCAGGCCATTCTGTATCACCCTTTGCTCTGCGCAGTTCAGCGAAGATCCCATCAACCATAATCTCATGGAAGTCTTCTGGTAATAAAACCGTATCTGTAATATTTGATCCGGTAATACGAGTTAACAGAGTCTGATAAAAGACCTGTAAAGTATATGCTGCATTCGGAGTTGGAATAAGCTTTACAACTCCCTGGTTTACATAGAAAAATAACGGGCTATCGTTTGTAGTAAGCCCGTCCTCAAGCTCTTTCGCTCTCTCTAAATCAACTTGCGGGATATCAACATAACTACCGTTACTCTTATCTAATACAATTCTATTGATTAGATTAGGACTCCAAGCATCATTCCCGACTGGAGAAGTTAAAGTAGCTGTCCCTGAAACTGTAGTAATTGTAGACACTTTATCTGTAATGTCTAAATCTACAGAGTTCCTTCTGATGTAGTTAAGGACCTTATTGGTCGCTTGAATTGCCGCAAGTGCTTCACCTCCCGTACCTTGTGCCGTAGAACTAGACATTGGGGTTTCCTTCTGCCTACCTCTAGCGTCATTAATTAAATCAAGATACGTTACCACTTGTTAGCTTTTCTTCTACCTCTCTCTCTATTTTACTACGTTCTGCCCCTTTGATCTGTTCAGCTTTTGCTTTTGCCTTTTCAATATTAGACTTTTTAGTACCTTCAGCTCTAGCTTCTTTATCGCGAAGACGCTTGCGAATACCACCAATAAGAGTATCGCCCTCCTCTTCCTTGCGAGCCTTGAAAGCTGTCATCATAAGGTCGTAGCCCTCTTGGTCTAGTTTCTTCTCGTTCTGAGGGTCCCTAGAAGCCACTATGCTTTCTCTCAACGCATTATCAAAAGCATTACTAGCTATCAAATCTTCAATCATCCAAACTGGCATATGGAAGCCAGCTCCACGCCCATACTGTCTAACCTCTATGTCTTCAAAATCTGGCTCATAGTGAAGAGCTCTATTACCTTTAGCTACATTACGCTTAAAGAAATCAACTAATCTCTGTTGATCTTCCTCACTAAAGTCTTCATGAGGAATCCTCCATACAGGATTCTCACCGTTTACCCAGTGCCTCTCCCTATAGTTAGGATTACCTCTTCTTACTGTCTTTTTAAAATGTGTGCTATTTGGGTTGTAATCACAATGTGCACCAAATGCTATTTGCAGTGGTAGGAATCCGTTTCCCTTCTTTACTACCTGACCTGTCTTGTGGTCTGTTTCATCACGAATAATATCGTCTGTTATTACTAATCCGCCTTGTGTTGTTACGAATGGCATATCTTTCCTCTCTTTTCCTTTCCTGAAAATATAGGGGGTCCCCGCTCCGCGGTAACCCCCTCATATTTATATTTTTACAGTCTAGACATTCCTGTTCTAGTACCTAGAGTCCATGGAGCTTTAGCACATAGGGAGAATGTAGTTGCATACAATCTCTTAGTGTTGTCACCATCGTTTCTCTCAGGTTGTTGTTCAGCAAGTCTCATGATACGAAGCTCGATGTTCTCTTTGTTTGGAACATAGATAAGCTCAGTATCACTAGCAGCATCAGAAACATAGAACTTACACTTGATACCGTTGATCAAGTACTCATAGCACCATGTACCGAATGTACCACCAGATTGTGAACTTAGTGTCTTCTCAGCTGGTCTTTCAAGTCTTACAAGCTTGTTAAGATCACCTAGCATAGTCTCACTTAGATATACATCACAAGTAGGAACTCCTAGATCACGATCGTAAGAACTCATAGCACTGAAAGCACCTCTATCACGTAGTTGGATCAAGTCAGTCTCAAGAATATCTTCGCTGATCGCACTACCTGTAGTTGAGTATCCACCACCAGAGCTAATGAATGAAGTTACACCACCGGCCTCTGAACCAGTACCAGCAGTTCTTGTGAAACCTCCAGAAGTAGCAGGGTTGCTACCTTGGGTTCTTTCACCCTTCAGTCCACCACGCTCAATCATTCTGATGATCTCAGGCATCTTGTTAGCAAGCTGTTGCTCGTAACTAAGTTCGTTCTGCCCAAAATGCTGGAATGAACCATCAGCCACAGGATTAGCAATGCTAATAGTGTGAGTGAAGTTAGTGATGTAGTTGATATCAGTTGTTGCGGTTGCGGTATCATTTTGTGCACCGAAATCGCCACCAATATCTTCCTTTCTAATGATGTAAAGCTTAGCACCAGATGCTAAGTTAGCATCAGAACCAGTACTAAGTGTTACTGTAATTGAAGTGTATGCCGCGTTCACAGCAGTTACTTCATATGTAGCAGAACCATCTTCCGTTCTCAGGTAAGATACACTAGCTTTAAGCTCATTGTCAAACGGATTATAGTTTGACGGTGCAGTAACAGTGAAGCTTCCCGCTCCAGCTGTATATGCAGAACTCAAAGTAACTGTACCTTGACTGATAGCCTGATGGAACCACTGGATTTTTGAATGCATCTCACTCACCTGTTTCATGTGATTCATGGTGAATGGAGCATACACTCTTGAAGTTCTAAGAATATCTTCATAGACCTTCTCCTTTTGAGTGAAAGAATCATTGTAGATCAATGATCCTGTGTCAGGGTTAGCCATATTATTACTCCTCTTTTACTATCTACCTACAACTCTATATTATCATACACATAGATGTATCTAACCTCTTCCGGCATTCAACATCTTAATTGCATCCATTTGTGTAATATTTCCAGAGGCTCTTTTTGTATTATATTCTTGCAATACCTTCTTATCTAGCGCGATGGGCTTTTCATTTGTACTCTGCCCTTTCGCAGCTGCACCTAATTGCTCAGGTCTAGCTTTCTCTTTTTTAGGAATTGCTTGCTTAATCTTAGGTTTAATAATCTCCCAATGCTGCTTAGCAACTTTATTTACTTGAGCTGGAGTTAGAACCTGTGTGCCCAATCTGCTGCGCTCTAAAGATAGAAGTTCTGTAAACTTACTCTCGATTGCATCGTATAGAAAATTACTTTCATCGTTAATACCATACTTCTCCAAAGTTGCATCAATCTTATCCATATAAGTTTCAGCTCTCTTATATGATTCTTGTACAATACTTTGCTGCTCTTGATGCCTAGAAGACTCCTGTTTAATCTCTTCAATTACAGATCTTCTAATTTGCTCAGTAAGTTCAGCTAGATCCGCTTTAGTAAGAACATCTTTCTGAGCCTTCTTGCTTTCTTTCTCTGCCTCTTCCTGGGCCTTTGCCCTTCTTATAGCTTCAGCTATCTCTTCAGCTGTAGTACCTTTTGGCTCTGGTTTTACTGGCTCATCTAAATTGATATCTTCAAACTCACTAGTTGGATCCTCTAAGTCAAACTCAACCTCACCAATAGGGTCGTTTACATCTTCAACTGTTGGATCTTCAATCTCAACCCCCTCATCTGCAACCTCTTCTTGCACTTCCTCTTGAGCCTCCACTTCCATTCCTGTGTTTTCTTCTGTCATTTCCTTTCCTTTTATTTCTTACTCAAACGAAAAAATATTTTTGCAATCCCCTCTAACTGAGCTGTATGTCTAGCAATATAAGCATCGCTATTAGTCACCACGCTAATACCAGGCGGGACTGCAGCGCAACTATCTATATACTCCATAACTGTCTGCCACTCATTTGGCATCATTGATTCTAATTTACGTATAGCTGTATCTAGCTTGGAATCAAAATCTTCCTGCTTACCTACACGATCCGAGGTCGCTGTTCTTCCATGTCTTCTCATTGTTTCCTTTCCTATTTAGGTACTTGAGAGCCTGGGTTTTCTGCCATCTTCAACCTTAGTTGCTGCTCTAATTGGGCTTGCTTTTGTACCTGTTCCTCTTCTTTCCTTATCGTTGCCTCATCTTTACGAATGTCTGTAAGCCCTAGATCACTCGCCTTTACTACACCTTTATGAATCTGCTCTAGATCTACTGTACGAACTACCTCTGGTGGTAACTTGCCTAAGAACTCATAGTAATTAGCTAAATTAGCTCTCATTAAATCTTTACTCAAACTAGTCTTAGAGCCAGTAATAATCACATCACTTTCTGAAATAGGTGCAGTTAGAATTTGATACAAAGTAAATAAACTAGGCTCAGGCACGGGCGTAATATCTTTGAGCTGTAACGTCTTCATCTCAACTTCTAACTGCAAGCTTTGTGCTTGCTTGATAGCGTTATCTCTAGCCATCTCTTCTTGCTGAACATGCGCTGCTTCCATTTGGTCTATCTCAGCATCTGAGATTGCCAGCATTCCTGTCTGTGGGTCAATGCCACTTGGAGGTGCAATGAAAGGTGGAATCTCACTAGCTGCAAACTCTTGTAAAGATTGAATCTGCTGCAACATCCCCTCTAGTTCTTGCTTCACTCTCTTGTTGTCTATAGCTTCATGTAACTTGCGCTGATAGAACTCTTCGTAAGCTTCCTCAAGACCAGAGAACTCAAGTAAACGAACAAACAACTCATTCTCTTCTAATACCTCTTCATAGAAATCAATATCCAAAAGCTCAGGATCATAAGGTCCCACTACCTCTTCAATCTGTTCTTTTAAAATTCTTTGAGTACGCTGTATACGATTAGTAATACTAGGTTGCAATACCTGCTCATCAAAGTATGATGAAACGTCAGCTACACCCATCTGACCAGCACTGTTGACTTCTCTAACTTCAGCAGCACTACGCTTGCCATCATTAAAGACACCCATCTGCTGCCTAGAAAGACCTGAGCCCTTCTCTACAACACCCTGGATATATTCACTGAAAGCTTGGAACTGATTTATAACTTGATAATATTCTGGTGGTATTAAAGCCGACACATTGTAGCCTTCATACTGTGCACCAGGTGCAAACTCATCTGGAGGTGTCTGCTCAAAATCAGCACTTGGATCTCTTATAAGTTGCAATGGTGGATCAACAATCATAGCTGTTGTTCTACTAGCACCACTAACCATCTGATTCAATAAAACCTGATGTGGTAAAAATGGGATCAAGAAACCTTGATGATAGAAAACACCAGGCAAAGTAGGGCCAGCTTTAGCAAGTCTAATACCATGTGATACCTTGTCTACTCCCTGAGAGACTTTTAGGATAAATGTAGTATCACCATTATTGATACCAAGATCACTAAAATTGTCAACTACATTTGCATCCTTCGCAACAGTGATGTAGAGACTGTCACCCTGGATTGCTTCTCCCTCAGAATCTGGATTGTCCAAATAAACACTTGGGATATAAATATCATACAAACGAACCTTGCCATAAGGAGTATGATTACTTTCTTCTTCCTGTCTTCTAGATGAACCCATACGCTCACCATCAAAAGCAGTACCACCTTTCATACTAGGTTTAATTACACTTACAAACTCTTGGTTAAAATCACCACGCCTCTTAAGATCTGCGTAGTTGACATCATAACGAATTACAATATTACTCTCTTCCCATCTATCAGTCTCAGGGAAAATACTCACATCCTTAATGCCAGGAACCTTTACATCTACATAGTGATTGTCTTCATCATAGAAATGAAGTAAACCCGTATTCCCGTAAGTAATGTTCTCAGCTAAAGATGATGTGTACTTCTCTTTGAAACCAAAACGCTGATTCTCTGTCTTTAAAATATTTACCCAAGCTTCATTTGCATTTGGCAAAAACTCAGCAATACCATACTTATTAAAGAACCTACTGTTCTTGCGCTTAATGTCAACCCAATCACCATTAGCTGGGAAGATTGCATTCTTTGTATGCATCATCCATGCTCTATATAAACTGAGTAGTAACGGAATATAAAGACTGCTAAACTCATCCTGCCCATCTAAATACTCTTGTGATTCAGCTTGAAATCTATTCAACTGTTGATTGTCTGTAATCCTGTTGTGACCAAATACATAGCCATCATCAAACTCTTGTTTAATAGCACGGTCTACAGCTTCACGCTGAGTATCTAGATCATCTGAATTGAATGATCTGTTGAGCAAGAATTTAATATGATCAAGTACAACTTGTTTGCCTTGTTCGTCATCACCATTTAAATAGTCAACTACACTTACCATTATACTTTCTTGTTACTTAGTAACAGCAATGTAACATCGGTGAAATTAGTCGCTGTCCCTGCTATCGTATATCTCGCTCTTAAAAACTTGTTGAGGTTCTTATCACTTAAGTTGAACTTTTGCCTCAGTGGTGTACTTGTTGTTGTATCCGCTGGTAAAGTTGTACTACCTAAAACCTGTGTGAAACTTGTACCTGTTGTGCCTGCTGGGTTTGTCAACGTCACTGCGTTAATTCTCTCTGCATCTGCAAAATCTCTTTGATCTGATTCCTCAATAACAATATCTAAAGTATCACTACCAGAACCACTTGGAGCTGGCATCACCAATAATACAGAGAAATCTCTTCTGTCTTCAGTCGCTAATACAGTGCTGTATAAAGTACCGGTCGAACTTGGGTTCACCCCATTTAAAAAACTATCTACTACGTCTGCCATTCCTTAACTCCTAAAAAGATTGGGGCGGCGAGCAAAACATAATAGCCGCCCCATAACTCATTACTATGAACTAGTGTCAATCTCAGAAACTCTGAAATCAAGATGAAGCACAAGTGCTCCTGCAGTAGGATCATCATCAGCAATTGTCATGATAATATTTCTGCCTGCTGCTGTTGTTTTGGTAGTGAATGTAGAAGCAGTAGAAGGATCTAAGTCCGTTCCACGTACTCCAGCATCCCAGATATTACTACCACCACTGATTGCAGTCGCACCTTCAATACCAGTAGCATCATCAGTTTCGATTCCAAGTGCGATTGTTGCACTGTCATCAGCTCCATCAGTATAAGTAGTTGTTACCTCATACCAAGCATTACATACGATTGCATTGTTAGGAAGAGTACCACCTCTAAGGTTTACAGTTCCTACAGCTGCACCGTCTGTATCTACGTCATGATACAAAGTAAGACAGTTTGCTACCTGTCTTGTATCACCATTGTTTGAGTAGTATAAATTACCACTAGCCGTATCAATACCAAATAATACATAATCATTTGCCGCATCGCCTAGCGAGTTTAAACTACCTGAAGAACCAGTGATATCAGTCACATTTTGACCGCTATACACCTGATCTTTTCTTTTATTTAGCGCCATCTCGTTACTCCTTTTGAACGTTACTAAACTATCGCCTACACCATTCAGTATATCACTTACCTACGTAGATGCCGCCTCTTGCGTTTTACCTTGCGCGTTGAACCACGAGTTCTAAAATCTACCGCTTTATCATATAAAGCTGGAAACACATGAATGAATACATAGCCAGCTGCATCCATGATATGCTCATAGAACTTATCTTTTTTAATCTCTTCTGATGTACCATTATCACTAACCTTGCCTTCTTTATAAACCCAACCTGTTTCTAAAGCCTCAGGCATAATTCCATTACGCTGAGTACCATCTGGTCTTATATGGATACCAGCTGCTGGATTTAGGATAACCCCCATTGCGTCATGAACCTTGCGACTAAACTTGGAACGCATTGCCCTCGCTCTATCAAGTGGCTTAGACTTCATGGACTGAACATTCTTCTTAAAGAATCGCTTCATTAACTCAATAGCAGGTGCCGCTGTACCCTGAGAATTACCATAACCACCAGCTGGATCTGCGTAAAAACGCACATCCTCAACACCCGGATATTCAGTTGCAATAAACTCTTGAATCCTCACTAAGAAATTCTCAAGCTCTTCATCCTCAGCCATAATTGCATTGTGAATAACACAACGGTTTAAAGCATCTGCCTGCAAAAAGACAGCAGCTGGGAAATGAGTACCAAAATCAACCCCTACATGTAGTGGCCTCTCTGGCATAAACTGCCCTAGCTGTGTATAAGTACTACAATGCTGAACCTTATTAAACTCTGGAACCACTGGTTTACCAGTCGGTACAGTAAACGAAAGCTCCATCTCCTGCAACCATGCATACTCTTCAACACCACTAGCTCCAGGGATCGGCTCACCACCAGGAGTCGTACCATACCTCTCAGCATGAAACCACTTGTCGCCAACTTCAGTGCCGGGTCTCTTCTTTGGATCTGCTGAATAATGTAAGCTCACAACAGTATGATTGAACTCGTTGTACACCTCAGTAACACCTATCATGTGCTCCTTAATAGGAGAGCCCTTCTTAATCTTTGTAACTAATTCCTGAAATGCCGTTCCAAACTGTGGTGTAGAGACAATCGCAGCTCTACAGTTAGGGCCCTCTAAAGCTGGCTTTAACGCCTTGATAGTCTCACTGCAATTCTTTTGAAATGCAAACTCATCAATAAACAAGTTGTTAACAGTGAAGCCGCGAATCTTATCAGGACCACTAGGCAAGGCTTGAATCCTACTGTTAATAACAGGATTCCTAATCTCTGATACTAATATATCTCGCTTCTCATCTAATTGAGGCCAAGGAAATGCCTTTGGTAAATGCTCCAACATTGGCTTAAAACGAGCTTGTATTAACTGCTTAGCTCTGTTCTCATTGATACTGATAATAAGATTTTCACTATACGGTTCAAATAAAAATGCCCATAATAAATATGCACACCAAAAGTGAGTCTGGTACATACGACGACTCTTGTTGACAACCATTATCTTTGATCGCTTATAGATATCAACAAGCTCTTTTAAATAACGATATGGAGGTGCACCACGAACTTCGTTCCTAGATTCATCTACCGTCTGAACACAATCAACAAAAAAACTCCAGAAGTCCGTCTTCCATTGACCCATCTTATAAACGATCAACTCAGCAGTTACATCCTCTGGATTTAAATCGTGATATTTACTCAAGCAGCTTTGGTTCCTCTAATAATTCAGCCTCAAACTTACCAGTATCAATCTGCTCAGAAGGATTCATATTCATTACTTGACTATAAACTTGATCAACAGAATGCTTAACCTCTTGCACATTCTTAAACTCACCACTATACTCACCGGTTAATTTTGCATAATCTGCAAATAACTTCAATACATCTTTAGCACTTAACTCTGGGTCTTTTAATGCATCCATCGCTAAACCACTAAGCTCAATAGTTACAGGTCTAAGTAAATCAATAATCTTAGTACCACGCTCAATCTCCATCTCAATCATATGAGATGCAATCCCCTGTGTAACTGCAGTTCTAACTTCAGCTGCTATCTGATCCCAACGACAAGTCTTAGCAGCTCTACTTACTGCTGAATAATGAACTCCAAAAACATCAGCTATCTCTTTGTAATCAGCTCCACGCAAATACATAATAAATGCACTTGCATAAGCACGTTGATCTTTAAACGTACCCTTATCTATCTCAGCTAAAGACTCCTTTCTGACAGATTGGAGGCCCTCTTTAACTTCTTTATATAAAATCTTTTTCTCGTCGTGACTTAGAGTAACTCTCTCTTTAGCCTTACCCTCTAAAAATCCACGCCCCAACACATCCTCAAGGATCTGCCGGGTCCCTGTAGCGGAGACCTCTGCCTTCTTTTTCTTTGCCATTCTTTTCCTTGCCTATACTTTGGTAATACGCATCGCGCCACCAAAGCTGATCTCGTGATCCTTAGAGCCAATTGCCACAACTCTAAAACCTTCGTCTGTAACCTCAGTTACAAAATTAATACCACTATCATTTGTGATAGCTTGTATCCTTGTTTTATCCAAAGACCTCTTAGTAACTTTACCCGTCTTCGCTCTTACAAAAACAGTCGACTTACTATCATAATAGTAAATATTTTTATCCTCTGGACCCTTACCAACTAAGTCAATATGGACTCCAACCAAATCACCACGGCTAATCTCGTATTTACCAATTTCAACAAGTTCATTGTCAAGCGTAGTAGAACCTTTAAGTTCAATCTCTTCTATTAAATTAGCAAATGGTGCATCTTTACCTGCTGGTCCTTCTGGTCCGATATCACCCTTTGGTCCTTTTGGTCCCTCTGGTCCTCGTGGTCCTTCTGGTCCGATATCACCCTTTGGTCCTCTTGGTCCAACTGGTCCAACTGGTCCCTGTGGTCCAATCGGCCCTGGTGTTTTACTTGCTGGTCCTTCAGGCCCAATATCACCTTGTGGCCCCATCGGTCCTTGTGGTCCAATCGGCCCCTCTGGACCCTGTGGTCCTCTTTCCCCTCTCGGCCCCTCTGGACCCTGTGGTCCAGGAATTAAACTTGCAGGCCCCGGTAGACCACGTTTTCCCTGTGGTCCTACCGGCCCAATATCACCTTGTGGTCCCATTGGTCCTTGTGGCCCCATTGGCCCCTGAACCTCAGTTAAAGCTTCTACTAGTTTTTTAACCTTGTGAGAGCGAAAGTTTTCCATACTTTTATTATATACTATGCGACTTCGGCGGGCTCTTTCACCTCTTCCTCTTGCGTAACTTCCTTAAAAACGACTTGTGAGCTACCCTTTACAATGTCAACCACTTGAAAGATATCCTCAAATTTCATTTGCCC
>Ga0070753_1001409_pt1 | contig 13512 bp, 15 predicted proteins | sample VirMetDEL_Aug_31_FD_77441 | JGI IMG/M metagenome (GOLD analysis project Ga0070753, IMG submission 77441) | Aqueous microbial communities from the Delaware River and Bay under freshwater to marine salinity gradient to study organic matter... | ecosystem: Environmental > Aquatic > Marine > Coastal... | reverse complement strand
ATATGTGGACATTTGGGATCGACACTAGCAAATAAGCTTGTAGAAAATGATACCATAGTATCTGATTGGAAAAATATCGGAACAGAATATGTTGGTCGTTTCAAAGACATATTTGGTAAAGATAATTTCTTCCTTGAAGCACAGCTTATGGATAAGGATAATCTTGAGATCCAGTCCAGCCTCACAGACTGCATAAGAGAATTATCTAAAATTACTCATACAAAAACTGTTTGCACACCTGATGCACACTATTGTAAAAAAGAGGATGCTGTTGATCAAAGAGTTCTACTGTGTAATAATCTTAAGACCACTTTTCCAGAGATTAATCGTAAGCTTAATAATAACGAAGATATAGGTCTTGGTGCGTTCTTCTCTTCAGATAATTTTCATATATTATCACAAGAAGAAATTAATGCCTTACATACCGAAGAAGAAATAGATAATACTAATCTAGTTGATAGTATGTGCGAAGAATATAATATTCTTAGCAAACCAAACCTACCTCCATTTGCATGTCCAGACGGATATGATGATGCAGAATACCTAAGACAGCTTTGTAGGAATGGATGGAGAGACAAAATCGCCAACCATGTGCCAGAAAGCGAACATCAAGTTTATGTAGATAGAATCAAATATGAACTGGACGTTCTTCAAGGAGCAGACCTATCCAGTTATTTTCTTATCGTTCAGGATATCGTTAATCATGTTAGGAACAATAATTGGCTACCCGGTCACGGTAGAGGAAGTGCCGCTGGGTGTTTGGTTTCTTATCTAATTGGTATTACCAATATTGATCCTATAAAATACAATCTAATGTTTGATCGATTTTATAATGCTGGTAGAAATACTGCTGATCATATATCTATGCCTGATATTGACGTTGATGTTCCTATTAATAAACGAGAAGATATTATTAAATATATCAAGGACAAATATGGTCATGATAAAGTTTCTCAAATGATTACCTTTAATACTATTAAGGGCAGAGGGGCCTTAAAAGATGTATTGAGAGTATATGGTAATATTACTTTTGATGAGATGAATAATATTACAAAGAATATACCAGATGAAGCCAAAATTGCTGACGAACTGCAAATCATGAAAGATGAAACTGGTGAAGCCTCCATTATCAGATGGGCCTTAGAGAATAATGGAGATAGATTAAAGGAGTGGTGTTCTCTGGATAAGAAGGGCGAATTGCAAGGCCCACTTGCCAAAAGATTCGAACAAGCTATAAGATTAGAGGGCGTTAAGTCCAATCAGTCAAGACATGCCGCAGGAATTGCTATTAGCTCACAACCACTTAGCAGTATATGTCCTATGGTTTATGACTCAAGAAACAAACAAATGATCGCCGGCATGGAAATGCAAGATTTGGAATCTATAGGGATTATTAAGTTTGATATATTGGGAGTGGCTATGTTGGACAAAATCATGACTATTCAAGACATATTAAAACAAGGAGAATAATAATGAGATTTGTAGATATTGCTGTAGGAACAGCATTTAAGTATGAAGGCAAAGAATATATCAAAACAAAGGATGAGCGTATTAGTTGCTGTAAACTATTTAATGCAGTTACTAACGACCCGTCAAAGACCAAGAGTTTTGTTGTTCCAGCCCATGAGGTAGAAGTTCTAGAAAAATGATCAACTATAATAAAATTTGCGTTTTTGACTTTGAGACAGACGGCACCAATCCTGAGCTTTGCAGCCCGGTTCAATTAGCTGCTGTCATGATAGATCCAATTAAATTGGAAGTTATTCCTAATTCTGAGTTCAATATTAATTTTAAACCAGAAACTATTGAAAAAGATCCAGATTACGAATACACGACTGATGTAGTAGACTTTCATGCAAAAGTTGCAGGATGCTCTAAGGCAGATATAATGGATAGATGGAGACAATATCCCAACCAAAGCCAGTCTTGGAAAATGTTTGTTGATTACTTATCTAAATATCATAGTAGATCATCAAGGAAAAGTCAGTTCTCAGCACCTATTGCTGCAGGGTACAATATCTATAGATTTGATTTGCCTATCATTAATAGACTGAGTCAAAAATATGGAAACACTAATAAAGAAGGAAAGACCGATCTTTTTTATCCTAGAGATGTAATTGATATACTTAATTTAGTATTCTATTGGTTTGAACAAAACAGCGACCTTAAAAGTTATACCCTAGACTCTTTGCGAGACTATTTAGGCATATCTAAAGAAGGGGCGCATGATGCTATAAAAGATATCAGAGACAGTGCAGAAATCATGATCCGTTTTATGAAACTACACAGGAAACTATCTGCTAATATTAAGTTTAAGGATTCTTTTAAATGAAGCATTTTGAATATTCTTGCGGTTGTAAATTTGGTGTTTTGGATAATGATCAGTTAAAAATTGATTTCGATCCTATCAATCACCCTATAAATTTTGACTGTAAAAAAACTTGGCACTTAATATCTGACGGCAATACCAAAGGATGTTTTCAGCTAGAGTCTAGGCTAGGCAAGTCTATGGCTAAAAAACTAAAGCCAGAAAATATCGAACAACTATCGGCACTTATCAGTATTTTGAGACCAGGATGCCTTGAGGCTTTCCGTGATGGTAAAAGCGTTAGTAACCATTATATAGACAAAAAGAATGGTGAAGAATCAGTTGACTATTATCATCCAGCCCTAGAAAATGTTTTAAGTACAACATTCGGTGAAATGATTTATCAAGAACAGGCTATGGAAATTGCTAAACAAATAGCCGGTTTTGATTTGCAGGAAGCAGATAATTTAAGAAAAGCTATTGGCAAGAAAAAGCCAGAAGAAATGGCAAAACTTAAAAAGAAATTTATAAAAGGGTCTAAAAAGCTAAAAATTGTTACTGATGCTGAAGCGGAAGAAATTTTTGGCTGGATTGAAAAATCTCAAAGATACTCATTCAATAAAAGCCATGCTGTTTCATATGCTGTCAATGCTTACCTTTCTGCATTTGCAAAAGCTCATTTTCCAAGAATATTTTTTGCCTCCTACTTAAGATTTGCCAAGGATAAAATAGATCCTAAGCTAGAAATCAAAGCACTAGTTCAAAATGCAGCCGAAATGGATATTGAAATATCTGTACCGGATTTAAGAAATTTGAACGAATTGTTTATTATGAAAAACAAAAAGATATACTTTGGACTAACAGATATCAAGGGCTTTGGATCTTCTGTTTTCCAGAAACTTATCAAGGTTGTGCAAGATAACGATCTTAAATTTGATAATATATCATGGATAGAAATATTGTTTAAGATTTTAGTTAACATTAATTCCACTGCGGCAAAAGCATTAATTAAAAGCGGAGGTATAGATTTTATTAAACACACAAGAACGTCCATGCTGTTTGATTATAGTATTACTAGTGAACTAACTAAAAAAGAAATAGGTTTTATACTAGACAATCTCCATCACTGTAGCAATATTTATGAATGTATACTTAAGCTACATAATGAACACAAATTAACTTCTAGACGCAAGACCATCATATCTGGATTATTAGACAGTATTAAAAATCCTCCTTATTCTTTGGATGATAGCCCAGAGTGGCTTTCTGATACAGAAGATGAGGTTCTAGGATGCAGTATCACTTGCTCTAAAGTAGATATGTATGATGTTACTATGACTAATTGCAATTGCAAAGAAGTTAATACTACTCTTTTAAATGATATAATAGTGTGTGGTGAAATATCCAGCATGAGTGTTGTTAAAACCAAAAGCGGAAAAACCCCTGGTGCTGAAATGGCGTTCGTGTCTTTATCTGACAGCTTTGGAGTAATTGATAGCGTTATCTTTTTTCCAGAGGCGTACAAGCAATATCGTAATATTTTGTTTGACAACAATGTTATTATTATCAAAGGTAAAAAAAGCAGAAACGGCGATTCTATGATAGTAGAAAAAGCGTTTATTCCCAAGACTTGACATCATTGCGTTGATGATGTATAATATGTTAGTGTTTGGTCAATTTATTAATTCAGGAGAAAATAATGAATATCAATATTCTAAGAGGAAATCTTGCTCGTGACCCAGATGTTCGTACTGTTAATACGAATGGTAAGAGTACCTCTGTGGTTAATTTTACTATTGCCGTTTCTAGAGAATATACCAAGGCCAATGGCGATAGAGACAAGATTACTACTTTTGTTCCTTGCGAAGCGTGGGATAGTGGTGCTGAAATTATCGGAGAATCTTTTAAGAAAGGTGATTTGGTAATGGTAGAGGGTTCTTTGAGGAATGATTCATGGGAAAAGGATGGCGTAAAGCATAATACGCTAAAGGTTCGAGTGAATAATTTTTCAAAGATTACTAAGCTTTCTAGAAATAACCAGGACAAAGAAGCTGTTGCATTCTAGAAATCTTAGGGATTGATCCAGGGGCGGCGATTATAGTCGCCCCTTTTTTTCTTATTATTACTATTTATCAAAAACATGGCAAACAAAAAATTAAAAGTACTCATGGTTTCGGAAGCAAGCTTTTTAAGCTCTGGTTTTGGTACATATGCGAGAGAAATTCTTAAGAGACTACACGCTTCAGACAAATATGAGATAGCAGAATTAGCTTGTTATGGAAAAGTTAATGACCCCAAAGATCAAGATATTCATTGGAGATATTATGCTAATGCAGTAGATCCTTCTGATCCACGACATAAACAATATAATGAATCTATGGAGAATCAATTTGGAAGATGGAGATTCGAACGAGTTCTGCTGGATTTTAAGCCAGATGTTGTTATAGATGTTCGAGACTATTGGATGAATTCCTATCAAGAATCAAGTCCTTTACGACCATATTTTCACTGGGCTATCATGCCGACTGTTGATTCAGCCCCACAACAGGAAGACTGGGTTGATACCTACATGCATGCAGATGCCGTTTTTACATATTCAGATTTTGGCAGAGATACCCTTTTAGAACAAAGCAATAATAAAATAAATTACATAGATACAACATCTCCGGGAGTTGACCTGGAAGTTTATCAGCCTATTGGCAACAGAGAAGAAATAAGAAAAACATTTAATCTAGATGGAAAATTTATTATTGGTTCTATAATGCGTAATCAAAAACGCAAACTTATTCCAGAGCTGTTCGCTACACTAAGAAAAATTATAGATACATCAAAAGATAATAATCCAGATCTCGCCAACAATATCTATCTATATCTTCATACTAGCTATCCTGATGCTGGATGGGATATACCAGAATTACTAAAAGAGTATCGGATCGGCAATAGAGTCCTGTTCACATATGCCTGCAGAAGCTGTAGTCTTTATAGACCAATGCTTTATCAGCATCCTATCACATACTGCCCAAGGTGTGGCAATACATCATATAGTATGCCTAATGTTAGTAACGGTTTGCCTCAAAAGGATCTGAATGCTATTATTAACACTTTTGATTTATATGTGCAATATGCCATATGTGAAGGGTTTGGTATGCCGCAAGTAGAAGCTGCCGCAGCCGGTGTGCCAATAGCCTCAGTGAACTATAGTGCTATGATGGATGTTGTCCATAAATTGAATGGTTATCCTATTAGGGTTAATCAATACTTTAAAGAAATGGAAACAAGAGCTATTAGAGTATATCCTGATAATGATCATTTGATAGAAATTATACAGGAATATCACTCTATGCCTGATATATTAAAAGAACAAAAAAGACACGAAACTAGACAACTTGTAGAGCAACACTATAACTGGGATAACATAGCTAAAAAATGGGAAAATTATTTAGATAATATAAAGCTTACTGGGTTGCAAGGCCAATGGGATTATCCTATGACTCCCATTAATAATCTAGAACACATAGATTCAAATAAAATGCCTTATGATCTGATAGTGGATTGGATTTCAAAAAATATGCCCAATCATCATATTATGTCATCTATGAATATGTTGCATATGATAGAGAATTTGGATTATGGCTTCAGGCTTAACGGTATACAAACCCAAGAATATACCATGAAAGACATGACGCAAAATCTAGAAAATATAATAAAAAACCACAATATAACAACAGAAGCCCATAACAATAAGGACAGACTAGCCAAAGAAGACTTTATTGAATATGCGAACATGAAGGATCAAACAAAATGAATGCTCTTTTTATAGGAACATACAGACAAGACGATGGCTGGGGCTTAGCGTCTAAAGACTACCTAAAGGCCATAGGAACAAAAATTAACAACATAACTTCAAGACCTTTATATTTAGGCAGGCCTTCGGATATAAATGATCAATCTATTAACCAATACGAAAATAACCTATATGAGAATTATGACGTAGTTTTCCAACATGCACTACCACACTGTATCAGCATTAATAAAAAAATAAAAAAGAACGTAGCACTATTTCATTTAGAAACAAACAATATTAGTCATTCAGACAGTATGTATATACTGAATAAATTAGATGAAATTTGCGTAGCTAGTGAACAAGAAGCTAAATGCTTAAAGCAGTCTGGTCTTGTAGTGCCAATTAAAGTAGTATCTATACCACTAGATGTCGAAATGATCGAAAATAACAGATCGCATAAATTAATGAAATTAAACAATGTGTTGAGTAATACCTTTAAGTTTTATACTATCGGTGAATTTAATGAAAGAAAAAATATTTTAGATTTAGTATTAGCATTTCATCTGGCTTTTGATATAACAGATAATGTATCTTTAGTTATCAAAAGTTCAGTTCCCGGTCTAGATACAAATCAAAGTCGTAAGCATATAGAAAAAGAAATTAATCTATTAAAGTCTCGTCTAAAGATTAGAAAACACTATAAACAAGAATTAGTAATTACTGATAGACTTACAGATATTGATTTGATTGGATTACATAACTCGTGTGATTGTTTTATCTCTTCTTCTCTTGGTGAGTCTTTTTGTAGACCAGCAGCAGAGGCACTCATACTAGGTAAAACACCAATCGTAACAGATAATACAGGAATGCGAGACTTTATTAATAATGAGAATGGATATATCGTAAATAGCAAAAAACATCCTGTCATAGTAAACAACAGACCTCTTTCTGATCAATTTGATATATATACAGCTAATGAATATTGGTATAAGCCTAATATATATAGTCTTATTGAGCAAATGAAAAAAGTTTATGAAACATATAAAAAAGACCGTAAAGCATATCAAAAAAAGGCTGAAAAAGGTCGATCAAGCGCACAACAATTTAGTTATGAAACAATAGGAAATAAAATATGCGATTAACCGCTATGTCATCTAGTATTATTCATCAAGTCATTTCTGATGAAATTAATGTAATATATGAACCGGACAATAGTTTATTTGATCATATTTTGTGTACATGCACTCAAGAAATAAATTATTATGCATTTTCAAATGATGCATATGCTGTATCTGAAAACTTTCATAGTTTACCTGCATCACATATTGATATCTATGATTATGATATATATGTTTCTAATGAAATCATGAATTTGGTACAATCAAAAAATTCTATTGGTCGTAAGTTTCATGTCACTGATTTAATTTTTCAACACAGATATAAACCTCCTCAGATGAAAAAAGAGGACCTTTCGCTGATCAATCATAAAACAAAGAATAAAAGCAAAATCTTTTTCGATCAAACTGTTTTGTCTTCATGGGGGTGTGAAAATTCACAACTCATATCATACGGTATTCCTTTGAATTTATTTACTAGCCATGACAATGATAGAAATTCGAATGTTTTAATATTAAGCCACAATGAAACAGTATCCCAAAAAATACAAAACTATTTTTCGTCACGCAATATACAGTGTGAAATAATTAATAGTTTTAATCAATTGAGTATTAGTGAAACCGTTGATAAATTTAATCAATATAAAATTGTTTTGGATTTAAATAATACTACTATAAACCAATTGTGTGCTCTTGCATGTGGATGTAATGTAGTAGCACTATCTCATCAGCCATCATCAACACCATTAATCAACACACAGCATTCAGTTGATGGTGTCGTAGCATATTGCGATACTCTACTCAACAACACAGATAAAATAGTAAACAATGAGGAAATTAAAAACTATCTAGATACTAATTTTAATTATGATAAATTTCAGACATCAATTTCTGAAATTATGGAATTCAATAAAAGAAAGGCATTTATCCTATGATTGGATCATTAAATGTAGTTCGTACACAATCAGAAAATAAAACTTCCGGCAACGAAATTACAGCGGAGAATCTTAACAATATTACAAATAACTATGTTAAACAAATAGAGTGTTTGTGTCTTGACGAGTTTAGTTTGCCAGAAAGAAACGCCCTAATGAATATATTGGTTCAAAAACTATGTATTGGAGGAACATTGTCGTTGAAGTTCATCAATCTAAATCTTGTTTCTAATAAAATTAGTAAATCAGAACTAACAGGAGAAAAATTCTCTGCGCTGCTATCTGATTTAAGATCTTGTTTGTCTGATCAAGAATCTATTGAGATTATCAAAAATATGCCCTTAGTCATGAAGGGATTATACTATGACAATATTTATTCGATCATGAGTCTAGAAAAAATTTAATGAGAATAGCCTGCTGTATACTTTCATATAATATCACCAAAGGCATGAAGTCTTTAGGTCCAATCGGCCTTCTAAAGAAAAATCAAAAGTCAAAAGAATTAATTTTGCAACAAATAGAAGATCTAAAACAAATATTCAGAAACGTGGACATATATGTAGTGACTGGTTTTGGTAACGAAAGACTGCAAAAAATAATAGAAAAAAAACGTAACGTATACAATATCATTAATAAAAAATATGAAGATAAAAATCAGTCATATGCAATTAAGTTGTTTATGAATAAAATAAAGAATAATATAGATAAATACCACGGTGTTTTTTTTATTAACTCTAATATCATGATTAAACAGTTGACTTCAAAAAGAAAAACTGCATCCTGGCTAGTTGTATCGAAAAAGGGCAACACCAATGAAAAAGATCGCATAGGGATTAATTTAGATACAGAGACTGGACATATTCGTTATTTGTTCTACAATATAGGTGAGCAAACCTGGTGTCAAAGCTTATATTTGAAGCAAAATCATTTAAAATATCTCATTGAGATGATAGAGGATTGTCACGATAATATGTTTTTATTCGAGATGATTAATCAAATGATTGATCGTTATAATATCGAAATTTATGCGAACTACTTACAAAAAAAACAAGACTACATTTATATTTCAGGACCAAAAGACAAAAGTAAAATCAAATGAAAAAAACCATATTATTGCATGATGCATCTAACCAGACTAGTAAAAACATTAATAAGTCGATAATCGATTTAACACATGAAAGCCATAACATAATATTAAATACTGTTCATGGTAATTTATTTAATATATACCAGCAACACAAGCCATCGTATATATTCCTGAATGCTTCTGAGTATACTCAAGAATTCCAAGATTTTTTGATGGATCATTCTGGTGATACTAATATCTTTTTGTTTATTGAAAACAGTATTGATAATACATCTTTAATAGAGTTCTGGAATAGCAGGCCTATTAAAATTATAGCCAATGTAAAATATCAGAATATCTATAATAATTGCGTGGCCGTATATGAGAAGATGTATAATGAAAAAATATTCAATAACAAACAGCTGAATAGAAATGATAAAATTGCTGTAATATTATCCTCAGATAATAGTAAAAATAATATCATTCAAGAAATTCTATATCCTAATAGCTTCGATCGTAAAGTTGTAGTTTTTAATAATCCAGAGTTTAAATCTCCGGTTAATCTTGGCATTTTAAATGCCTTAGATCTATCTATTGTACTAAACAGTTTTTATGGATTAATAGACATGGATCAGCAATTATATCTTGAGGCGCAAGCTTGCAACATTCAATATTATGACATTGAAACTGTTGGGCCAAAAGAAGCAGTAATCAATAATAATTTTAAAACACTAAATACAAATCTAACCGATTATACTTATCTAAAATTTACAACAGAACAAATACTACCCAATATTAAGGCATAAGAAAAATGGATATAGGATTTTATATTATTGATATAGACAATAAAAATGAAGCAGACAACAAAAGGTTAGAATGCTTAAATAAATTATGTGAGCTTAGGCCGTATGACAATATAGCATTATTTAACAGTACTTTTCGTGCTGTGGATGTAAACCGTAAATATTATACCCTTCATATCAGTGAAGCAAAATACTTTAAAGGGGTTTTATTTTTCTTTGATATTAAAAGCATATTATTGGCTCGTAATTTTCCAGCACCAAAGCGTAAAATATTATTTCTGGAAAATACAGATTGGCAAAACGACCATAGGTTTCCGTATACATTCTGGCATAATATATATATGAACGAGGATGTAGAATTAATATCTACCAACAAACAACTAGACGACCTATGCAAAATTTGTTGGAAAAATCCTTTGTCGTATATAGAAAATTATAACCACGAGGAAATTAGTAATGTCTTACAAAAATTATAGTCACTATTCTGATCATGATAAAAAACAAATTATAGAAAAGCTCTATATCGATAAAGGATTAAGCTTTGCTAGTATTGCTGAAGAGCTAAATACATATGCAAATAAAATCAGGAGAGATGCTCTAAAATACCAAATACCGATCAGAGACAAAAGTGCTGCTCAGGCCAATGCTATTAAAACAGGATCTCATAAGCATCCTACTAAAGGAACAGAAAGATCAGATGATATTAAAAATAAAATAGGTAAATCTGTAATGAAGTCCTGGGATAGTCTAAATGATAAAGAACTACAGAAACGAAAAAATAAATCAAAACAATTATGGAATAAATTATCCGACGATGAAAAACAACACCGTTTAAATTTAGCCAATCAAGCTGTTCGCACTAGTAGTAAGGTAGGATCTAAACTTGAACATTTTCTCTTAGAACAACTCTTAAGCAAAGGCTATAAGGTTGATTTCCATAAGGAGCAGATATTAACGAACACCAAGTTGCAAATAGATCTGTTCCTTCCTACTATGAATATAGCGATAGAGGTCGATGGACCCTCGCATTTCTTGCCGGTATGGGGAGCAGATACCCTAGCCAAAAATCAAAAATACGATAAGAAAAAAACAGGACTAATTTTGGGTAAAGGACTTAAGCTTATTAGAATAAAACAGACTCATGATTTCTCTAAATCAAGAGCATTTGTTTTGTATGATAAGCTAGAACAAGCGATTGATAAGATAAAAAATTCTACCAAAAGATCTATAGAAATAGAGGATTAAAATGCCAAGGAAAAAGAACGAAGAAGAAGTCAAAGAAACAACATCTGTATCACCTAATGATTTAGGATGGACTGACTATGTTCTAGAATTATTGTCTGAGGATGAAAAAATAAAGGGTAATCCTACTACAGATGGATTAAGAAGAGTTTTTGAGATTGCGATGAATTGTGTCGTTGTTCAATCTACCTCCGAAGTATGTCAAACCCCAGATCCTAATAATGGTCAGAGGGCCACTGTGGTGCATTCTCTGACCTATATTTTAAAAGATACTAGTCCCGATAGTCTATTTAATACCATAACGGTCAACGGAGCCGCAGACGTTTATTGGGGCAATTGCGATAAGATTTTCAGAAACCATCCTGTTGCCGTAGCAGAGACCAGAGCAGAAGGCAGGGCTTTAAGAAGAGCGCTGAAGCTGCGGAAAGTTGTTGCAGCAGAAGAGCTGGCTGATGAAATAGAGGATATTGATGGCAATACGGTATCTAAAATTAGTGCCAATCAGGTGAATTTTATTGATGTATTAGCCAAACGACTCAATATAAGCGTAATTAAGCTAGTAGATTCACTTGACATAACGTGTGATAATATCTATAATATTAGTCATGACGATGCGATTAAAGTCATACGACAACTAAATTCGTATCAACAAGATACATCGTCTATAACGGAGAGTATTATGGGCTATCAACCAGAATGGAAATAAATTATGAAAGCAAAATATAGAGCCACACAAAATCTAGAATTTGAATTAGAGGCTGGCGGTCAAAAAGAAATGTTTAAAGAACTCGCTGTAGTTCAAGAAATTTTCGCAGAAGATACGTGTGGTGTCTGTAAGAAGGACAATGTAAAGTTTGTGGTAAGAAACGTAGAAGATAATGACTATTATGAAATGAGATGTCTATCTTGTGGAGCTGCATTATCTTTTGGTCAACATAAAAAAGGCGGAACCTTATTCCCTAAAAGGAAGGGTGACGATGGCAATTGGTTAGAAAATGGCGGTTGGTACAAATGGCAAAAGGATCAGCAAAAGAAATAATAATTCCCCCTCCGGTTCCCTGTACTCCAGAGTATTATTGTTATCAAAGACTTAACAGAGAACTGTTGCCATGCGAAAAGCAAATGGGCATGGTTAGGGATGATTCATATAAATATGAATATAAAGAAGACTACTCTAAGTCTATTAAGTATTCATCTATTCTTTATCTGTCAATTTTTCTTCTGTTATGTTTGACATTACTGTTTCATACTGTTCCTCCTAAAACCAAACCTATTGTGTTAGAAATGTGTTTTGGAACAGAAATAGAAACGGCTGTAGTCGAAGCGATAAGTCCTACAGAGTCTGGCTTAGATAATAATGTAGAGACAGAACAGATAGGATCATCTGAGAACAAAGACAATAATGATATGGCTGTTAGTGATAGTGAGCCACAGTCACAGCCCCAACCAGAAATTGTAGAAAGTACTGCTCCTAGCAGATATGATGATTATCTAGAATCTATATCCAATATTGAACCGAATGAAGCTGGTCCTGTTTCTGTTGCTTCTTCTAGTAACACAGAAACGATTGAGTCTTTATCTGGCGGAATCATGAATGCTGTAAATCATAATGGATCTCAAATAGGCTCTGGTAGGTATGGGTCTGGTAATAATATGGACTATTTTCTTGCGAAAGCTGGGGCACAAACGGGAGAAGTGCAAATTTCTTTAATGTGGAATACATACGACGATATAGATCTACATGTTATGTATTATCGTAATCATGGAGTCACAGAAAATATAAACTGGCAAAATAGGATGGGTGGAATTAGTGGAGGTATTTTAGATATTGATATGAATGCACAAGGCCCCATGAATAATATAGGTATTGAGAATATATTTTGGCCGTATGGCTCATCTCCGAGAGGTTTTTTTGTTGTAGGGGTTCAGTTTTATCATTCGTGGACCGGAAATAGAACTGTATCTGTTATGGTAAGAGTTAAAAAAGGAGAAACTGAAGAATTTTTTAGAGGTGAGGTATACTTAGGTACGAGTCCAACGATTATTACTAAATTTAAATATTAGCTAATTGGCCCCCACCGACCATCTGGACAACTAGCATTCTTATTGGCTAATTTATTATTATAATTGTGTTCTCGAACAACCCGACAACCACATAACAGACAGGCATTATCTTTATAATGCTCACACTCATTACAAATTTTCATACGTTCATCTATCTGTTCTTTGCTACAAAGATTTTCCTCCTGTAAATGGTTT
>Ga0070753_1001408_pt1 | contig 13522 bp, 27 predicted proteins | sample VirMetDEL_Aug_31_FD_77441 | JGI IMG/M metagenome (GOLD analysis project Ga0070753, IMG submission 77441) | Aqueous microbial communities from the Delaware River and Bay under freshwater to marine salinity gradient to study organic matter... | ecosystem: Environmental > Aquatic > Marine > Coastal... | reverse complement strand
TATAACAACTCCTAATTTAAATATTACAGGCGATGTTGATATTACCGGAGATGTTACTATTTCTGGCAAAGTAACCGCAGCAAATGTTGAAGCGACAGCTGAATTAAAAGGAGCTACAGCTTTAATTGGTGGAAAAGATTTTGCTACTCATACTCATTCTGGTGTAACTTCTGGGCCGAGTAATACTGGACCCGTAACTTAAAATAGAATAAAATTATGACAACATTAGCAATAAATTCAGATAATGATTTATATTTTACAGATAGAAGATTAACTATTATATCTGGTTCTAATACTGATGAAGAAATTTTACAAAGAATTAAAATAAGACTTAGATTCTTTAAAGATGAGTGGTATTTGAATTCGGATCATGGTTTACCTTACTTTGAAGATATATTAGGAACTAAAAATGTTGATATAAATGGGGTTGAAAGTTTATTTAGAGAACAGATTTTAGATGTTGAAGGAGTGAGGGAAATAACAGAATCAGCAATAGATTATGATGGAACTACTAGGAAGCTCTCATATTCTTTTAGTGCTGTTTCAATTAACAATACAGTAATAACCGAAGATTTGGTTGTACTTTAAAGAAATTTTATTTAAAATTTAATTTCTTATGTAATAAACAAAAATTATTATAAACTATGACATTTGGAGTAACTTCTACAGGTTTTAATAGAAAGACAAATGAAGATATAATATCAGATTTAGAAACTGCATGGAAAAATGAATTCGGACAAGATTCAGATTTGAGTGAAGATTCACCTAACTCAATTATTATTGGATTAATTGGTGGAATGAGTGATTCATTATGGCAAGTTGCAGAAGATACTTATAATTCATTAAATGTAAATACTGCAGAGGATGTTTCATTAGATAATGCTTCTTCTTTAACTGGAACAGAAAGAAAAGGCGCTTCAGCTTCAACTGCCAATGTAAGTTTCAGAGGAGATAATGCAACTTCAATTCCTACAAATACTCAAGTAAAACAATCTTCAACAGGATTAATTTTAAAAACTTTAACTGATGAATTTATAGCTCAAGGATCTACAAACTGGATTCAAATTACAGTTACAACAATTACAGATAATGCCACATATAGATTTTATATTAACGGTAATACTTATTCTTATGTTGCAGATGCGACAGCAACGGCTGATGAAATTGTTGCAGGATTAAAAGCTGTTGTAGAATCAGCAGCAATCGGCTTAAGTATAACTGATGAAGGAAGCGGTTTAATGACTATTGAGGCTGATGATAAAAATGATATTTATGATATTACAGCAGATTCTAAAATGACTGTTGGTAAAGTTCAAAGTGTAATAGGTGTAGTTGCTTTAGAAATAGGAACAAATGAAATTGCAGCAAATACTATTGATGAAATTTCGACAGCTATTTCAGGGTTAGATTCTGTAAGAAATTATTTTGCAGGTGAAACTGGAAGAGAAATTGAGTCTAATCAAGAATTAAGATTAAGAAGAAAACAAGATATAGCCGTTTCAGGATTTAACTTTACTGATGCTATAAGAGCAAAAATTTTAGATGAAGTTGTAGGGGTAAGTTATTGTAGAGTTTATGAAAATGATACTCTTGCTATTGATTCTGATGGTATTGAACCAAAATCTTATGAGGCTATAGTCGAGGGAGGATCTAATACTGATATTGCTGAAAAATTATCTAAACTTAAAACTGCAGGTTTGCCTTCTGATGGTGATATAACTGTTGAAGTAACAAATGACCAAGGTATTCCTAATAATATAAAGTTTTCAAGACCTACAAATAATTATTTATGGATTGATGTTGTAATTGATTCATATAATACTGAAGAGACTTTTCCAGTTGATGGTGAAGCAGCAATTAAAGCAGCTTTATTAGAATTTGCTGAAGATGAATTTAATATAGGTGATATTATTGTTACTCAAAAATTTAATACTCCTGTCTATTCAATACCTGGAATCGGATCAGTAACAATAACTATAGCCTCTACAGGAACGCCTGGGGGAACTCCTAGTTATTCAGCAGCTAATATTAATTTATCAATTAGGGAAAAACCTAATTTTGATTTAAGTAGAATGACTGTAACATTATAATTATGAGCATTTACGATACTATAAAATTATTAAACATTGAGCAATTTAAAGATGCTCCTAACTTCAATAAAGTATTGCAGGTTGCAGCTACTACTTTTGATGAATTAAATACTGTATTTGAAGATTTAAAAATTTTATTAAGTATTTCAACTCAAGTAGGAACTCAATTAGATTTAATAGGTGATATTGTTGTTGAAAAAAGAGAAGCAAGAAGCGATGAAGATTATAGAAAAGCTTTAATATTAAAAATATTTAAAAATACTTCTAGGGGTTTTGTTGATGATGTAGTTGAAATTTTAACAGTAATTACAGATGCAACAAAAGTTGTTTATTCTGATAATCCACCGGCAGCATATACAATATTTACAAACGGACCTACACTGCCTGCAAATATTCATTCTGTAATGGATAAATTATCAGCAGCGGGAGTTGCTGTTTTAATATATGCTTCCCCTGGTGATGTTCCTTTTATTGCAACCGAAGTTGCTACAACCGCCGCTAATTTGCAAGATGATTTAGGTAATAATCTTGTAGATGATGCAGGCTCTCAATTTGTAGCTAACTATGAAGGAAGCGGTTTAGATGATAGATTGCAAGAAATATTTGGAGGTAGAGAGCTTGGAGTTGTAGAAACTTTTAATTTAACTACTGATACTGGTGATACTATAGTTACTGATACAGGAGCAATTTTAGGAGCTTATGATGAAGATCAAACAATTTTAGATAGCGGCTTAGCCGTTTTAGCTTATCAACGACAATAAATATTAATTATGGCAACAAAACCAATTATAACAATAGAATGGGCTACTGATGATGCAGTAGAAACTAGACAAGGTGGAAGTAATAAATTAGAACCCACTGATGAATTAAAATTAAATGGTAGTTTAGATGGAAATTATGCATTAAATCATTTAAATTTTATGTTTAATGTTTTAGGATTATGGAGTCAGTTTACAAATGATATGGTTGAAGCAACAACCGGCCTTGGAACTGGTTTAACTAAAGACGAACATTTTTCTATGATTCTTGCATTTGATACAACAAATTTAGATGATTATGTTTTAGGTTTTGCTTATAAACCAACATCTTCAGCAGGAACTACAAAAATAATTAGTAATAATACTTTGACTTTTGGAACGCCAGATGCAAATGGGGATATTCCTATTTCAGGCGCTACAGCAGCAAATATTAGAGCTTTTAGTATAAACTTTAAAAATAGTTAATTATGGCAAATATTACAATACCGGGCTTACCAGCCAAAACAGGAACAATTAGTGATGCTGCTTATTTACATTTGAACGAATCAAGTGTTGATAAGAAAATGACAGTTGCTCAATTATTGGCAAAAATATCAGATCAATATTCAGCTGATATAGTTACTTTTTTAGGTTCTGCAGATAAAGCAGAAGCAAGAGCAAATTTAGATATTGATAGAAGAGTAACTGTTGATGATGCAAATTATACCATTTTAGCTACAGATAAGGTTGTGGCTCAGATTGGAGCTATGTCAGCAGCTAGAACATTTTCTCTTCCTGAAGCTTCAACTGTCCAAGCAGGAGCAGAAATTATTGTTATTGATGAATCAGGTTCTGTTGATTCTACGAATAAAATTACAGTTCAAAGAAACGGAACAGATACTATTGATGGTTTAACGCAAAAAGAAATAGTAAATCCTTATGGGTTTTTAAAATTAATTTGCGATGGTGTTAATTCTTGGAAGTCACTTAATGAGTTAGAAGCATCTGATACAGTTAAAGGGATAGTAGAATTACTTACAGATGCAGAATTAACTATAGGAACGGATACTACAAAAGCAGCAACGGCAGCTAATATATTAAGTTTATTTGCAGCTAGTTCACAATTAACAAATGGTTATATTAGAATTCCTATTAATATAGGAGGGTCTTTTAATGAGATAATTATTCAATGGGGAACTTATACAGGAGGAGCTAGCAATCCTACAGTTAATCTTAATTTAACATTTCCTAACGCTAATTTAGCAGTTTTTACTAATGGTGTTCAAATAAATTTTAATACAAATGCACAAATAACTAATGTTCTTAGTAAAACACCATCAAATTTTACTGCGGCAACAGTAAATTCTACTAATGCTAGTGCACAAGTATGGGATTTTTACTGGATGGCTATAGGATATTAATAATTTATTACAAAATAATATGAAAATAAAAGTTAGTTACGATTCACAATCAGGATTAGTAAAAGGTTATTATCCTAATAATATTAATTATAATGTTATTCCTGAGCCATTTATAGAAATCAATGAAGATGCTCAAGATAAAACAGGAAAACAAATGGTTGTAGAAAACGGTGAATATAAAGAATATAAAAGTTTAGAACAAAAAATTATTCTTAAATTACAACAATTAGATAATTACCATTTTAATTCTTCTGAAATAAGAGAAATGAAAATAAATAATTATTTCATTTTATCATTGTCAGGAGATGGTAGAGCTTTAATTGCTGAACAAATACAAAGTTTAGAACAACAAATAAAATTAAATGTTATAACTGAAGAAAGTGCAATATTTGAATATTTTTATAATGGAGGATCAATTGAAATTACTTTAGTTCAATTAAGACAATTGTATATATTTATGCTAAATGTTGTTAATACTAACTATGGTGTTTATAAAGCTCATATTCATGCAATAAAAAATCTATCTACAATAGAAGAAGTAGAAGCTTATGATTTTACAGTGAATTACTTAAAAAATCAAAATCTTGACTTAGTATAATGTTGTATAAAACTGATTCTTGCAAATATTTATTTGATAATCTTAAAAGCGGTGATTTCCTAGGATTTTACAAAAAGCCCTGGTATTATTTATTTGCAAGAATCATCTGGTTTATAACTGGTAATAAATTATCTCATATTGCAGGCGTCTTCGATGTTAGAAGAAGGCAAGGCGTAGTTACTTTTAAATTAGGTGAACAGATTGTATCAGAAGGTAAAATAATAAAAAAATATTCTATAGTTAAAATAGATGATAATGGCTATACTATTGATTCTAGGTTTAGACAAAAACATATAGATTTATATTTATTACCAAATGAAAATAAATTATCAATTGCTCAAAATAAAACTTTAAGAGAATACTGGAATAAAAAAGAAGATTATTCTTTTGAAGAGTTACCTTTCACAATAAATTGGATTCATAAATTATTTGGTGATAAAAATAAAATTTATGATAATAATTGTTCAACAGCGTGCAGACAATCAATGGTAGAAGTAGGAATAACAGATAATAAATTTGATGATTTAGTGCCTAATCCTACAGAATTTGCTAAGTTTAGCTACATTGGAGAAATAATTAAAATTATATAGGTTATTTTATGAAGTCTTTTACTAAAATAAAAAATAAGTTATGGTGCCCTCTTGTGAGTGCTTGTATTCAAATATTTGTTATAATGACAATATTTATGCAATTTTTTGAAATTAAAGATCATTATTATGCTTCTATTTCTAATGCTGGTATTAAAAAGAAAATTGAAAAAAGAATAAACCAGTGTGGTAAAGATTATTGGCTTAGTTGGATTGTTTTAGATGGTAATGTATCTAAAAGAAAATATTACTTTCAAGATGTTATAGGATGTAACCCTGAAAGCGGTATTAAAAATGATTGTTCTTTTTCAGTTAAAAATTCTAAGTTAAATCCGTTTTATAACGAGACTTATCATAAATTAGATAAAAATACTTATAAGCTTCTTATGGGTATGGACACGGGGCTTGTTGGGTATTATGATAATTTAACTAAATTAAGAACTTATAAAGCTATGAATGAAGCTTTAAATAGTTTTAATAAAGAAATTAAAGTATTAGGATTAACTGTAACTAAAAATATTAAACAAAATATTGTTTATGTTTTTGCTATGACTAAAACTGGTGATAGTAAAATGACATGCAATAAATCTGATATAATTAATATTTTAGAAGATTTATCAATATATGCTAAAGAGAAATTATAATAACTATGTCAGAATTATTTACAGAAAAAGCTTTTTGGTTTATGGCTGCTCTAGTTTTATCACTAGTTGCTGTAATATATAGATTATTTAATGGCTCTTTGCAAAAAGATTTAAAAATACAAAAAAGCGATTTAAAATCAGAATTAATAAAATATTTTGAAGTTAAATTTGCAACTGATATTAGTGATTTAAAAACTAAATTTAGTGAAGTTAAAAGTGAATTAGAGTCATTTAAAAGGCATGAAGATAATAATTCTAAAATGCAAGTAAAATTATTAAATAAATTATTAAAAAAATTAGATAAAAAAGATCCTAATATTTTTGATGATATAATGGAAGATTAATTATGAAAAAACAAACTTTTGAACTTATTAAAATTTTTTTAGATCATTTTGATAAGCATAAAATTCAAGGTCGTATGTTTTTCTTTAATTTGAGTTTATCTTTAAGTTTATTCTCTATAATATTAGGAATATATACCGGTCAAGCTATTTACGACTGGATTTATAATTTTAATTGCAAATAATATGACAAACGATTTTTTACAAGATTCTAAAGGAAATAAAAGCTCTAAAAGATTATGGGGTTCAATTTGTTTAGCTAATGGTATTGGTTTAAAGAACGCCGAATGGCTTTGCGGCTTTTTTGGTAAAGTTATAAGTGCTGATCAAATTGTGGCTATGCAACAAGCTTCTTCATCATTAATAACTATAGGTTGTGTTCTTTTAGGTTTAGGTATAGGTGAAAATTTAAATAAAATATTTAAAAGAAAATAAATATGTTAAGTAAAATTATTGCAGCTTTAGGATTTGTAGGAGGAATATTTTTATTCTTTTTAGGAAAACAAAGTGAAAAAAATAAACAAACTAAAAGAAAAGTAAAAACTTATGATGAAGCAAATAAAACTCGTAAAGAGGTTAAAAATATTTCTGATGACAAGCTTGATGATGAGCTTGATAGCTTGCTCAACGATTAAACAAAGTGAATGTATTTGGGTTGAAGATAATTTAATTACTTCTTCTGAAGCTAAATCTTTAAGTATTGAGTCTAAAAGAAATATTATAAGACATGAAAAAAATTATGATAAATTTTGCACTAAATAATGTTTAAACAATTCTTATTTACATTTCTATTAATCCTACCTTTTCAGTGTTCTCCTCTTCTTGCAGAAACAACTAAATTTAGTGTAGGCCTTTCTTATATGTATGCTAATATTAATGATAAAGATTTTGATTTCGTTGAGAAATACGAACTTGTTAAAAATCCTAAAGACCAATTACAAAGTTTTAATATTAGTTCTTCTGTTTTTTATGATAACGGGATTAATATAGCTTTTAGTACAAATAGATTATTTAATAAAAGTATTAAAAGAAGTGTAAAACGTAAATCAGATGGTTTAATATTTAAAAATGAAACTAAAACTACTATAGATTCTATAAATTTAGCTTATAAAGTTAAAAGATTCAATCCGGGTATTGTTTTGGCAAACGTTGGAATGAGTAAACATTTATTTTATAATGACCGGGTTGTAGGTTATGAAAAGAAAAATGCTATTGTTGGAGGATTTAACTTAGGTTATTTTGCGACAAAGCATTTATTGCCTTCAGTAACTTATATCCTGCCAAATAAAGAATTAGATCTTGAAGGCGCAGTTTCTATTAATATTAATTATTTATTTTAGATTATGAATGGTTGTAAAGTTATAACTAAAGAAGATTTAACTAGAGAAAATTTTCACTGGACAGAATGGTTTAAATCTGATACAGCTAAAAAATTAGGTATAGATAACTATCCGGATCCTATAGATGAATTTTTAATATTAGATAATCTTATGTCAACTGCAGATATGGGCCAGGAAATAAGAGATATTTTAGGTTGTGTTGTTAGTGTTAGTAGCGCTTTTAGATGTAAAATTTTAAATGATGCAGTTGGTTCTTCAGATAGATCTCAACACTTACAAGGTTTAGCTATTGATTTAAAATCAAATAGTTTTGGAACACCTAAAGAAATTATGATAAAATTACATTCTGTAGGGTTTTTAGTTGATCAATGTTTATGCGAGGGAAGTTGGCTACATGTAAGTAGATTGAATAATCAAGAAAGTAAAAATAGAATGATGTACGGATATTACTTACCAAATCCTAAAACAGGTAAAAGAGAATTTAAAGCAATATAATTATTAACAATTTTAAATAAAAGATTATATCAAAAAAATTACATTTAGCTAAATTACCGGCACCGGAAACAGATTTAGCTTTTGATAGAATATTAGGACTTAAAGAAGGTGATAAATTCGGATATATTCCGTCTTTAGCAGCTTCAATAGTTAGAACCGATGATGCAACTTGGGTTGATTTGTGGGCTTTTGGAGGTAAAAGGGAATTTAATGATACTAATTTTACTCCGTTTTTAGCTAGTAGTAACGCCGCTGATACAAGTATTCCTATTGAAATTACATATTTAGATACTGATGGCAATGAACAAACAACAACAGTTACAACTGATGCTGCTGACGGTAGAACTCCGGTTAGTTTAGGAATAGAAATTTCTGAATCATTTAGAGCAGGTATTTCAGGAGATACAGAAATTCAAGGTAATATATCTTTAGTAACTATTAATAATTTTACTAATGGTGTTCCAGATGAGCAAGATGAAGTTGTATGGCATATTTTAGCAGGAGATAATCAAACTCAACTTTGTTTAGGTAGAGTACCCGCCGGAATGAAAAGAAGAATAAAAAATATTGATTGCGGTGTTCTAAGAGATAATGGTGGAGGAACTGCAATACAAGCTGTTTTTCAAACTAAAGCACCTGGTGGCGTATGGAAAACAAGTAGAATAAGAATTAGAGATGTTTCTGATGCAACTACTTTTGTTTCCGGAACTATTGATTTTGAAGATATATCAGTTTAAAATAATTTTTTCCAACAAGCTAGAATATTCATAAACAATATTTCTAGTTTACTTGGGCAATTTAAATGGTACCTTTCAGGACTAAAAGACTTATTATCACTACTTATAAATATTTTATAAGAATAAATTTCACCTTTAGAAATAATAGTTCCGCATTTATTACAAGTATATTCTTTTCTTGCTCTTGGTTGTTTTATATCAATAAGTCTTTTAGTCATTTTGTTTTATAAATAAAGTTAATAAAAAATTAAATAGGATCATTCTTATAATATTTCATTGCTGGTATAAGAATTTCTATAGCTAATCTATCATTATCTTTATTTAAAGCTGATTCTACAGCTTCTAATTGACTTTTTAATTGTACAATATCTGTTAATATTGCTTCTTTATTATAATTATTAGCAGTCAAATATTCTATATCTGACATTACTCTTACCATTGATCTAGGTTTAGTTGGTTTAAAATCTTTACACATAATAATTTAATTTAAATATTCATACAAAATCTATAATCTTCTATAGTAGAATTAGTTGCTTTACACCTATTATGTGAAGCCATACCTGCTTTATATAAAATAAAAGCTGCTAATATGATTGCTGAAGAAAACAAAATAATTTCTAAAGACTTTTTATATAAGTTTTTCATACGTTCCATTTATGATTAAATTAATAATTATTTGTATTATAAATTGTAATATTTAATATGTAAACTATATTTTGCATATTTTTAAATTTAATTGCCAAACCTAGTTAATCTAGGAAAATCAGATCTTATAAAACCATTTATTTCATCAGTTTTATTCATTTCATTTAATCTGATTCTTTCTCTTCTTCTTGATTGCCTTCTAATTAAAGGCTCAGAAATTTTAATAAATCTAGTAAAAGAAAAATCAGGTTGGCAAATTATATCGGCAACTCTTTCTTCTAAAGGAGTTGAAGTTGTTTTAAAATTTAAAATACTATCTCTTAGTTCTGAATGTGTCATATTATTCTCCTGAAATTATATTAAGTTCATGATCTAAAGCTTTTATTTCTTTATTTAATAATAAAATAAAATTAACTTGATCAGCAAAATTAGATTTAGCTCTTATAAACATTGACTTTACACAAATATCAGTGTTTAAATTTAAAAAGTATTCTAAATAATGGCTTACTTCAAAAACAGGATTAACTTTACCTGCAGAATATAAGCTATAAAGCTTATTGATTTTATTACTAACTATTTTTTGTCTTTTATTTATAAATTTATTTAAATTTTTCATGTCGTTCCTTACATTTAATTAATAAAATATGAATTAATCTTTAACTCATATTAATATTATAATATATAAGAACTTAAATGTAAACTACATTTTACATATTTTAAAATATAATTTATTATTGCTTCATTTTGATACAACATCTTTGAATTTAAGATAGTTTATAAGTTCTTGTTGGCTTAAGGCTTTACCTTGTAAAGAAGGCATTACTTTTTTATGATCTAAGCAGTTTGAAGCTAATATATGTATTATTCTAACCGGTTTTGTTAATCCTCCTTGCCTTCCTAATCTTTTATTAAACTGTTGATAATGTTCAAGATTATTAGTTAAGCTGAACCAAACTATAATAGATCCACCTTTTTGTAAGTTTAAACCATGTCCGGCTGACGCAGGATGGGCTATTAACATTTTTATTTTACCTGCATTCCAATCATCTTCATGTTTTGCAGTTTTTAATTGAACAGCTTTAGGAAAGTATTTTTTTATTCTTAATAAATCTGATTGATAATGATAAGCTACTAAAATATTTTCTCCAGGGTTTTCTTCAACTATTTCTTTTAAATCTTTTAGTTTTTCATCATGTATTATATGAATATTTTTATCTTCATCATAAATAGCTCCATTACACATTTGCAATAATTTATTTTCTAATGCTGAAGCTGAAGCAGCAGTTATTTGAATTTCTTTTTTAAGTTCTTTAATACGATCATTATTTTCTTTAATTTTATTATCATCAAAAGTAGCAGATTTCTTTAAGTTTCTTAATTCTTTATGTAAATCTTCTGAATGTTCTAAATCAATAATAAAATGTTTTTTAAGTTCTTTATATTGTTCTTTTGCTTTATCTGGTAAATCTATAAGACGAGTTAAAGGTATTACTTCAGGTAATTGTAAATAATCTTTTGATTCCATACTCATACAAATATCACTGATTAATTTATCAATTTCTTCTTTTGCCCCTGGTTTTAATTCATAGTTAAAACCTGTATAATCTTTATTAAAAAATCTATTTCTATATAAGGTAATATTTTTACCTAATCTTTCACCTTGATCAATTAAAAACATTTGGGACCATAAATCTATATAACCATTAGGCGAAGGAGTTCCGGTTAAAAGTATTACATTCTTTAAATGTTTTAGAATTTTCTTTAAGCTTTTAAATCTTTTTGAAGCATAATTTTTAAAACCTGTTGACTCATCGCATATCAAACTATCCCACTTCCATTCAATACCGCTTTTTTCAATTAGCCATTGGACATTTTCAATATTTATTACATGAATATCAGCATCAGAATTTAAAGCAGATAAACGCTCTAAAGGTGTTCCAGTACATATTTTTATATTTAAATGCTTCAGATGTTCCCAGTTTAAAGCCTCTTTATGCCAAAAATTATTTGCTACTTTTAAAGGGGCAATGATTAAAGTTTTATCTAAAAATAGATCATCATATAAAAATGAAATAGCAGTAAGAGAAGTTGCAGTTTTGCCCATTCCCATATCAAGAAATAAAGCGCATTTCTTTTTTTCTTTAATAAATTCTAAAGCTGTTTTTTGATAATTATGTAGATTTTCTTTTTTAAGCATTTCTTATATTTAAATAATATTCAGCATCGCTTTTGTATTTAAATTTTAATGGTATGCATGGTCTTATACCATCTAACGCATAAGTCCACCAAATAAATAAAAATCTTTTTTGAATTATATAATAAGGGCGGTAACCGTCCAATTGTTTAATTATTCTATACATGTTATTCCATATTATTAAAAAGCACTATTCCTTCACCTACATCATCAATTACATAAGTAGGAATACATTGATCTTGTAATTTTTTTATAGTTTTCTGTTGTAGTTTAGTCGGTTTTTTACCTTCAGTCTTAAATTCAATAATAATAGTTTTACCATTTCTAAAAAAAATTCTATCAGGGACAGAACGATTACCGGGACTAACCCACTTATAAGCTAACCACCCTAAATATTTAGCATGGTTACAAACTTTCTTTTCAATTTCTGATTCTCTCATTGTTTTTAAGAAATAAATTAGTTAAATAAATTTTTAGCCTGGGCATTAAATGTTTGTATTAACTCAATTTTTTTATTTTGATTCTTTTCTTTGTGAATCATTTCTCTTAAATTATCCAAACATTTTATAGCTGAATCCATTCTTTTTTTAAAACATTTATCACAATAATTTCTTTTATATTTAACATTAGGTGCAGGTTTAATTTTACAATCTACACATTCAGTATTTAATATTTTTTTAAGTTCTTTATAGTCCATTATTTCTTTTTCCAATGATAGACGATCACGCCGTCAATTGTTATTTTTTGAACCTTATTAAATTTTTCTTCAATAATTTTATCCAAATTAAATTTAATTCCTGTTTCAAGTTCAATAGGTGAATAAGTTAAAAATATATCAGTAATATAATTTTTATTAATTGCTTCTAAGGCTAAAGTTTGACCACCTAATAAATTTGCTTTTTTATTTAAAACAAAAGCCATATCCAAAGTTAAACTTTTACGGCTTAATTTTATTATTTTTCTACCTGGTAAAATATCAGGCATAAATTCACCACTCTTTTTAGAAATATAATTGATTCCACCATTTGTAGCAGATAAAAGACGAAATACATTTTTATCAGCTTTTAACCAGCTCATATCGTCATTTTCTGACTTTGCTATAAAATTATTTTTACTTAGCCCTAAAATTAGTTGCATATTATACCTCAGAAATGATTATTTTTGATTCTTTTATAAGATCATAAGCCAACTGCTGAGAATCGGCCCAGGAGCCTCCTGTGCGGCTTTTAACAACAATTCGCTTAAAATGGCTTTGAATTATAGCTTTTGAACACTCAATACAAGGAAATTTTGTGCAATATAGCGTCCAACCTGTCAAATTAGCCTTAGTATTTAAAATCGCATTGATTTCAGCATGAACCATTAATTGATTTTTATTTTCAGAAGTTAATCTTTGATCATCTTTTATTCTGCGAGGGAAACCATTATATCCATAAGAAACTTGAGTTCTATCTGGAGAAATTAATACACAACCAACCTTTGTTTTATCTTTGGACCAAGTAGCAACTGTTTCTGCTAATTGAAAAAATCTTTCGTCCCATTTATTTTGCATAACTATTTTAAGAAAAAGTTTTTATTTGTTCAATTAATTCTTCAACTAAATCATGAGTTAATAAATTTACTTGATCTGTTTCTTTATCTGAAAAAGTAGTTTCTGAATCAAATACTTTGTCTATAGTATTTTCAACAATTT
>Ga0070753_1001407_pt1 | contig 13532 bp, 6 predicted proteins | sample VirMetDEL_Aug_31_FD_77441 | JGI IMG/M metagenome (GOLD analysis project Ga0070753, IMG submission 77441) | Aqueous microbial communities from the Delaware River and Bay under freshwater to marine salinity gradient to study organic matter... | ecosystem: Environmental > Aquatic > Marine > Coastal ... | reverse complement strand
CCATTACGGTTCACCCTCCAGCTGGCAGAACCACCATCAATGGCGCAGCTTCACCATACACGCTTGCAGCCAACTCTACGGTGACGGTTTATTTCCCTAGCACAACATCTGGTTTAGGGTCAGACATCCGCATCTACTAATACAGACTACTAATTTCAATTCAATATCTTAATGGAAAACCAAGCAAAACCCAGCGCTCGGCGCGGGAGAAAGCCTGCTGCTAAGCCAGCAGAGCAGACCACGGTAGAGCAACCAGCAGTACCAACCGCTGTAACGCCTACCAAACCCAAGGTCAAAAGACAAGAGGTTCAATACGAAGCTCGTGAGTTTAAGTCTACTCAGAGTCAGGCTACGTTCATGCTTATGCAAAGCGGCGTGACAGTCTACGACAAAGAGAAGAACATGGTGCGGGAGATCCGCTACTGTGAGCGTGAGAACTCTATCTACAAAGACGAGCAAGCACCGAACTCAGTTAAGACGCCAGTCATCTTCCGCATGGGGAGGCTGTTCGTGCCTAAGACCAAGCCAAACCTTATGCAGTTCTTGACTATGCACCCTGCTAATGTTGCTAACGGAGGCAGCATGTTTGAGCTGGTGGACATCAAGAAAAAGAGAGAAGTGTCTCTGGACAGCGAGTTCTTGGTTAACGACGCTATTAACTTGCTGAGAAACAAGGAGTTGGACGAGCTCTTCTCTGTGGCTGTAGCCTACGGAATGGACATCGACCGCCCTGTAGCTGAGATCAAGCACGACTTGCTTATCAAAGCCAAGACCAACCCTCAATCATTTATCGAGTCCTTTGATAACCCAGCTGTAGCTATGAAGACCAAGATCCGCATGGCTCAGAAGTACAACATCATCAAGCTTGACTCTGACGGTGTTCGTTGGTTTGACTCGAATCATCTAATCATCTCAGTACCAGCAGGTAAAGACCCTTTGGATGTATTTGTCAGGTATTGCCTAACTGAAGCAGCAGTCCCTGTGATCGAGGAGATCGACAGACAGCTCTAAGAGAAGGCCACCGAGAGGTGGCTTTTCTTTTTTGTATATTTGTTTCATGGCAAGCACAGCAAGTGTAAACGAGGTATACTCTAGATTGAAGGACCTCGCAAACAAGGACCAGCGTGGGTTCATAACCCCTGCTGTGTTCAATAACTTTGCCTCTATCGCTCAGCGCAACGTCTTCAATAGGCTGTTCAACTCTCTTAAGCAATACAAGAGGTTGTCTAAGGCTGGGTTTGATGAAGGTAGAGACAAGTCTAAAAGAAAGCAGATACAAGAAGATTTGTCTTACTTCTCATACTTGGAAGAACCGATCAATGTAAATACTGACGGGGTCTTTGAGAAGCCAGATGACTTGTATCGCATTATCTCTATGACTACTTATGGTAGCATTTTGCTTGGGCAGAGCACCAAAACAAACATAGAGATTGTATACGACGAAGAGAAGATAGACAGAATCCTGCGTAGCACACTGAGCGCTCCATCTAAGGAGTTCCCTGTGGCGCTTGTGTCAAACAACATAGAGGTATTCCCTCAGACGCTCAAGAAGATTAGCCTCAGGTACTACAGACAGCCTGGTTCTGTGAATACATACTCTCCTTTTTCTCGCAGCTCTAGCCAGCCGTACTTTAGTTTCACTGAGGCTGCTGGTGTGGAGACCTATGACGCTAGTGCAAGCAGAGACTTCGAGTTGCCTGAGCACTACACCAACGACTTGATTATTGAGATAGCATCTATGATAGGCTTGACTCTTAAGGATGCAGAGATACAATCGTTCTTTACGAATGAAGAGACGCAGAGAACACAAGAACAAGGATTCTAATGGCAAGAAACTACACACAGCTTAGCGACATAATCAACGACTTCATAATTACTCTAGACGGTGATGACTACGTTAGCAATGTCCCTGACAGTACGATCAGGGCTTTTGCTTTGAGAGGGGTTAGGGAGTTGGGATTCGACCTCGCTAGAAGAATTAGATCTATCAAGCTACCAGTCGACACATCGACCGATACAGCACAGCTTCCTGATGACTATGTAGATTGGAGCAAAGTAGGTGTAGTTAGTAGCGACGGAATCATTTATGTTCTTAGCGAAAACAAGAACCTTAACTACTCTCAGAAGTACTCTACTGACGCCAGCGGAAACAAGTACGACAGTGACGGCGACGGGTTGTACGACAGAGAGGACTCTAAGACGGCTACTGGTGGCACCACCACCAACACAAATGATAGTATCATGGAGGGGTTCGACTCGTACATCTTCCGTAACTACGTATACGAGAATGTAGCTGGGCGCCTGTACGGTCTGGGTGGAGGATTTCAAAACGGAGAGTTTCGCATCAACCTCGACCAAAACAGAATAGAGCTGGCTAACTCGAACAGCACCTCAGAGATTGTCATGGAGTACGTAGCTGACGAGGCTCGCTCTACGAACCCACAAGTTCATGTGTATACCGAAGAAGCTCTTCGGGCTTATATGTATTACAAGATTATTGAGCGCAAGTCCAACGTACCAGCCAACGAGAAGGCTAGAGCTAGGGCTGAGTACTATAACGAGCGTAGATTGGCTAACGCACGCATGAAGTCCTTCACCAAGGAGGAGGCATTGAAGACAATTAGAAAGAACTACAAGCAAGCACCTAAGGGCTAATGGCTACTAACAAGATGATACCACGGCGGCTCGTCTCTGACACAGACGAGAAGCTCCTCAAGCCTACGGACATGGTTGATGCCTTGAACATCACAGTGTCTGAAGATGGGGAAGGAACTGGAGGTGTAGTTAAAAATGCTAGGGGAAATTCTGCTGTTTATTACGAGTCAGATACTGATGTGTCTGTTGTTGGGATGCCAGAGGTCTCTCCTGGAACGAAAGTTATAGGTCAGGTCGCTGACCCAGCGCGAGGGTTTATATACTTTTTCGTTCAAGGCGGGCAAGCCCAACGTGTCGACGACGGCATATATCAGTACTCAAAAGATACTGGGCAGTTTACCGATGTTTACAGAGGCACTGATCTACTGAATTTTGGTGTTGAAACAAACATTACGGCCAACGTCGTTAACGGTCAGTTTTCTCAGAATGACGAGATAGAGACTATGTTGTACTTCACTGGTGACAGCATGGTCAACCCACCAAGAAAGATCAATGTAGACAGAGCTATAGCTGGTGAGTATTACTTTAGGACATCCCTTAGTCAGGATGCTAAGGATGTGCTCCTTACTGTGGCTAGACCACCTATAGGCTTGTGCCCTACCATTACGTTTGAAACAGATTTAGATCTTGACACCAACAACTTTGTTAAGACGACATTCCAGTTTGCTACACAGCTTGTGTTTAAGGACGGAGAGGTGTCAGCTATTTCCCCGTATTCTAAGCTGGCATATCCAGATAACATTGCGTCTTCAGGACTTGAGGATGACGGTGACGGGCTCCTGCCTATAACGGACAATGTGTGTGTCATCAATACTAGATACGTCCCAGGGGAGGCATCAAGCAGGCACATACCTCACATCAAGTATATCAGAATACTTGGTAGGGACGGCAACTCAGAAGAAATGTTTGTTGTCGACGAGTTCGACCCCAAAGAAAACATAACCCGTAAGGTCTTCGGCAGCGACAAGCAGGTGTATGCCTCATCAACAGGCATATATAGATTCTATAATGACTCAGCTTACAAGGCTGTACCAGCAGAAGACGTACTTAAGATGTACGATAACGTGCCAAAAGTCGCTATGGGGCAGACCATTGCAGGGAACAGGCTCACATACTCGTACTACAAAGAGGGGTATGATAACGTTGATGTTACAGGCACTCTTACTCCTGTGTATGCAGACGCGAACTCAGACTCAGAAATCATTGATGAGGGCGAAGCTAACTCCGTCATCACGGCTCACACAGCTTTCGGGGCTGTCGACATAGACCTTTTGTCTGCTTCTGGGTTCAGCTCTATATCTGACACTATTGAAGACGGGACGTCTACAAGGCTGTCTTTTGACTTGAACATACCTAACACCCTCAGCCCATACGACTCTACGCCTCCTATGCTTTATGGGTTTATTAACGATACAAGTGGATACAACTACTATGGGTTTATAGGGGGGAACGCGGCAACAAGGCTCGATGTACTTGCCACTTCAGCCGACAAGATTACAGTAGAGGTAAATCTGGCATCACCTCTTAGCGAGACTCTAGACAACCTGATAGACAGGATTGTTGATGAAATAAATCAGCAAAACATAACGAAAGAATTTTCTTACTCTGCAGACACGTTCTGGACTTTTGAGGTTGAAGCGTATTCATCCTTCATATCTAGTCCGAGGTTTGCTGTAGGAGAGCAAGTAGATTTTACAGGTGTCGTCGACATCACATGGGAGATTGTGGCTGAAAGAACTACCAACACAATAAGATTATACCCAGTAATAAGAAAGGTTGAGAGCGCTAGCCTTCGGGAAAATTTTGGAGCTACAGGAAGTATCTCTGGGAACACTGTTGCTGGAAGCAGAATCTGGAACTCTACAAATAAGGTTTGGAACACCTCTTTTATACAAGCTGCAGTAGACCTTGGAGGCAGCGTAACATACGATGGTATACCGTGGGAGAATAATGTGTCAGACGCCGCCGCGCCGTGGACTGCTAATCACACCTCAGGCTTAAGCGCTTCTAGCGGAAACCCTGCTGAGCGGTTTATCTCTATGGTTTCATTTAGTGCGACCCCTTCGTTTAAGTCTGGGTCTTCGCATGAGATTGGCGTTGTGTACTTTGACGAGTTTAATAGATCTGGATTTGTAAATAAGCTCGGATCGTTCTACGCTCAAAGGCCGCAAGAGAGGGCTGGCGGCGAGGGTAAGGCAGCTACGTTCTGCGAAACACAGATCACTTCATCGGCACCTTCGTGGGCCAAGACATTTCAATTTGTATACCCAGGGGCTGGATCTTACTCGTCAGTGTTTACATACACTACTGGTACAGCAAGGACACCATACAACAAGGAGACGTGGGACTCGGCAACTTCGCCCGTTTTAGGAACGCACTTTGAGGCTGACGAAAACAACAAAAGGGTATACGTCAATATAGATACAGTAGAAAACTTTAAGGACAAGAAGGGGGCTGTCATAGATTACAGCTTTACTCCAGGGGATATCGTTAGGGTCGTGTCTCGCGAAGACACTAGCGGGACAACCTATTTCCCTTCGGCAGCAAGTGGTGGAGCCATTGAGTTTAGAGTCATAGATGACGTAACTCTTGGTGATACTGACAACCCGTTATACCCGACCATATCAGGTGAAGTTCCAGCCAAGTACAAGGGCCGATGGTTGGTTCTTGACGCACCTTCGGTTGCGGCTGGGCTAGCGTATAACACTTCTGGTGATGATGAGCAGTATAACGAATGGGACTGGTACTCTGTAACAAACGCTTTTTTCAACGGGACAGACTCAGTAAATTACGCGGGTACTTATCCTGATGGGACTACGCCGCCTACAAATACATTCTGGGGTCACAGGTCGGTAATAGAAATCCTCACTCCAAGAGGGGGTGCTTCAGATAGGATCTGGTATGAGATAGGGGAAGCTCACGATATTGGTCAGCACTCACAAACCTTTACTCTTGCTGGGGACGTATATCACAGGGCTGTATCGTGTAACGGTCCTGAGTATGATGGATCGTTCTGGACTACAGGTGAGGCGTCTGAGTCTTGGGGTTTTTCTACAATAGCTATTGAGACGCCTTACATCTCCGACTACATACTTGAAAGCTCTAAGGCGTGGTCAAGGGGCAGGTCTCATGTAGAAGCAAAGAACGAAGGCGAGAGGTTTTACAGAAGCTCTATCACATACAGCGACGAGTACCAAGACGATATCGTGGATTTGAGGCTGTCCTCATTCAACCCGACAAAAGCCAACTTCTTCAACTTCGACAAGAAGTACGGAAGCTTGTATAGCATACATGACTACAATGACAGGCTCCTTGGTATTCAGCAAAACAGGGTGTCGTTTACTACAGTAAACAAAAACCTTCTGTCGTATGCTGATGGTTCTGGATCTGTGTCTGTGTCTGAGAACCCGTATGGATCTACTCTTTACGCAGAAGTAGAGGCTGGTCTATCAGATCCTTTCATCGGTTCTGTACTTAATACGGGTGGTGAAGTTTACTTTGCTGACTATGACAAAGAACGGATCGTCAAGATCAGCGGCAATGGTCTATCTTTTATTTCAGACCTTGGACTAAGAAGCGAGTTCGAAGATGAATTTAGAAGATACAAAGACTCTTCGGTTAAGCAAAACATTGTGTCTGGCTACGACCCACGCGATGGTGTGGTGTTCTTTACTTTCAATACGGTAAACGATTCTAAGACCTATGGGTATACTGAGTCTACAGGGTTCTGGACTTCAAGGTTTAGCTTTATCCCAGACAGATACGCTTACATAGACAACAGGCTCTTCACCTTCTCATACGATCAGACCGTTTCCTCTACACAAGACATACTTATGTGGGAGCACACAGATACAGCCGACAGATGTAATTACTATGGAGAGCAGTACGACAGCAGCGTCACGGTGGTGTCCAATCCCATGCCATCTAACGTGAAGGTGTTCGATGCAATCTCCCTAGAGACAGACTCAGATAGCTGGTCCTCTCCTAGTGCTGGGGTGACTACCGAGCTTGGTTGCTCAGGCAGGGTGAGGTCGTTTACGGACAAAGAGGGTATACGCTACTCTGCATTCGGCAGGGATGAGGCCACAAACATCGCTTCGGCTATACCTCTTGGAGAGCTTGCCGAAAACTTGCCAGTGAACATTACAGCCCCAGTTGAGATGTCGTCTAAGTTGGACAGGCTTCCAATAAAAAAGAACATGAGCATAAGAAAGCTTGTCGGTGGAGTTCTGGAGCACATTAGAAGCACGTCTACCTCACCTACCATTTCTAGCTGGAACGGCACTACGCTTACACTCAACACCTTTTCTGGTGACACCCTTACTGCTTCTGGTACACCACTGTATGCCGTGCTGGAAGAGAACGAGATTAACGGAGGTCCAATCCGTGGGGCTTGGGCTAAGATAAAACTTGACAACAACTCCACCTCTAAGTACGAGTTGTATTCTATTAACACTTACACGTCGGATTCCCCGTATCACTACGGGTAATGGCATAATAACTATATTTGTAAAATGGATCCAATTACAGCGATGCTCATCCTGAATGCAACCATTACTGCTGCTAAAGGAATCTCTTCTGGTGTCTCTGCTAGAAAACAGGCTGATCGTCAAGCAGAGAGGGCTCAGGACGCTTACGATGACGCGAGCGAAGAGTATGAAAGGCTTCGTCAGCAAGGGCTTCCAGAGTATAAGATCGGTAGTTCGTACAAGAAGTACCTTGATATGGCTCGCAGAGACCCTGTCGCAGATATGCAGCGTAGGATTGCTGCGGAGCAAGAGGCGTCTAACATCCAGGCCCTCAAGTCTGGAGGAGCTAGAGCCCTTATCGGTGGCTTGTCTGGCGTGAGCAGAGCCGCTGCTCAGAGCAGAGCTGGCATTGAGGCAGGTTCTTACGGTCGTATGCAAGACGCTCTCAAGACTTATGCTGGTGAAGAGCAGGATGTCATGGACGCCAACACTAGGGCCGCGCTTGCGCAGTACAAGGCTGACTTGTTATATTCTCGCGGTGCAGCTGATACGGCTATGGAACAGATTTACGGGGCTGAGGATGCTAAAAGAGCTGCCAATCAGCAGTTTCTGGAGACGGGCATAGACCTGCTTGGCATGGGTCTTGGACACATGCAGGCCTTTGGCGGTCCAGGCTATGGGGGAGGAGGCGGAGGCGGCAATATGCCCATTGATACTGGAACATTTTCCGACGCTGAATTGGGCTACATAATGGGGGACCAGTACGGAGAGAAAGGAATGAAGGTTTCTAAGACTCCAGGCCCGTTCAGCCACGCAACAAACCCGATTCACATCGTTCGTAACGGAAGAAAGATTGGTGAGATGACTGGAGGGGAGGTTATCCTCAACCCAGATCAGGAGAAAAAAGTAGCGTCTCAGAGCCCTTACTTCAGACAGCTTCTTCGTAAATTCAACCAACAGAATAAGTGATGGCTTACAAACCAGCGGCACTTTTACAGACTCAATTTCCTGACTCCACTCAAAGTTTCCTAGACAGTCAGAAGGCTTACAACGATGAGCTTTCTCAGATGTTTAAGGATCAGATGAAGGAGCAGAAAGACGCCATCCTTGCTGAGGAGAAGGAGCAAGAAGACCTTGACAAGAGAATGATTGAGATGGCGGGGAAGGTTGTGACCCCGTCTACCACTAACATGTTTGACTCTGACTATGCAATAGCTACTCAGTGGGCAGACTACCTCAGAGATCCAGAGAACATCGACAAGTTTGCTGAATCTAAAGAGGGCATGATGGAGTACAACAGGCTGTTGTCTGAACTCAATCAGTTTATCGCAGAGTCACAAAGCTACTACGGCACTAACTTCGGTACACCAAACGATGCAATGAACGCATCTACTTGGAGTGGTGCTCTTAAGAGAGCAAGAGCGAAGTCTGAGGGCGTCAATGTATTTGATGACCAGGGCCTTATGGACCAGAACGACGAGGGCTTTTATTCTGGCCAGCTAGCCTCGCTTGACGACCCCTCTGCTCACTCTTTCCAGATAGTAGACGGTCAGGCAATGATTGATGGCGGCCTATGGAGAGACAGAGAGCTTATGCAAAATCCGTTTATGGCTAACCTTACGGTAAGTGGGTTTACAAATGGATACGACTACTACGCCACAAAAGGCGCTAGCCTTGCATCCACACACCAAACGGCTGACGCTGCTGCTCGGTGGGCTGAAGCAAAGATACCGTCAAGTGAAAAGTTGCGTAGAGATATTGCAAGGTCATTTGATAGCGATAACTGGAAGGAAGTTCTTAATGACGAAGAGAAGATGCAGGCAGCTACCAAGGCGTACTTGGAGGAGGTAAAGCGTGCATGGAAAGACCTGCAAGTACCAAAGCAACAAACTCAGACTACTGCGGCTGAAAGAGAGAATGCTCGCATAAGAAGAGAGAACAGAGAGGCGGAGGAGACTATGGTCACTAACATGCTTGAGGCATCGTTTAAGACAGACGCCACCGTAGATGTTCCGACTGGTGAGGGTGCGTTCACCACACTGCCTCAGCAGCAGGTGTTCCCTGTTCCAAACTTGACCGACTTGATTCCAGTAACCATTGATGGGGATGACACTCAGTTTAAGGTTCAAAGAATTGTATTCGACAATGCTAACGGTGTGGTTCGCCTTGTGGGGGTCGACGTTGAGAATCTGGCTCAGGCAGGTGGCGGAGCAACATCTGGCATTGAGACGCTTGTCGACCTAGACATCGACCCGTCAACGGCTTACGGTCAAGCTGTTCTTTCGCAGCTGAGCCTTGCTCTTGACAATACTTATGGCTTAACTTTGGAGGACCTGCAGAGAGAGGCATTTAATGTAGACCTCAGAGAGGTTCCAATCGGACGGGTAAACGAAGAACAGCAAAGACTTAACGGTGGTGCACAGCCAGCCACTACATCAGGAAAACTCAACGGATAATATGAACGAACAGTTTCAACAGCTCTACAATTACGTCAAGGCAAACAACATGACCGACCTTGACGCGCAGTCGTTCTACGATGCTTACTCAAATCCAGAGAATTTCTCTGAATTGTATGGCTATGTCAAGGGTCAGAACATGACTGACCTTGGGCAGGACGAGTTTTATGCTGCGTACTTCGGTGAGTTAAAAAAAAAAGATTCTCCTTCAGAGCCTTCGGATGGGAGTTTGTTATCAGACGCTGCCGTTAGTGCAGCTGGAGCCTTTATGCCCTCATACTTGTCTGGGCCAGCAACTGTGGTTAGAAACGCATGGGGCGCCGACATTGCCGAGTCTATAACAAATTTCACTCAAGACTTTGTAAAGCAAAGAGAGGAAAAGAAAATCGTCGAGGCAGGAGAAGGAGCGTCTCAGATTAGAGAAAGCTACGGGTTCGATCCAATCCCATACGTACAGTCTTACTTCAACACAAAGCAGTTCGACACAAGAGAGAATAAGGAGGCAATTTCGAAAGAAATAGAGGAGCAGGTAGAAAAGTTTATTGCTGACAACCCTGTCGGAGGCTACAGAGACGTGACCATTACGTCAGCTGGAGAGAAGCCTATCCGCACTAAGACTGTAATCTCAGAGGAATACGTTGCTGAGGGCATAAGAAAGATACGCTCTCAGTACGGAGACAAAGCAAGAGCCGCGAAGAACGAAGTCTTCAGAGAAAAAGTTCTTGAGGCCTTGCCAGACGAAGTCAAGAACGACCCAGAAAAGCTGCGTGAAGTAACAGACTATATGTGGTTCAACTTCGGAATCAACTCCGACTTGGATCAAAACGGCATGTACGGAGAAGCGGATACTGCTTTTGGTAGAACGCTTCAAACGGCTCTTGGGTTGCCAAGCTCAGCCATCAATACAACCCTAGACCTTACTGTCGATCCGCTTTTGTACTTGACGAGCGCTGTTATTGGAAGCCAGATTGGAGGCGTTGAAGGGGGTCGTGCGCTTTCGGAGCTGTACAGAGAAACAAGCAAGGGACCTAAGGAAACACTTAGGGCTCTTGAGGTTAAAGTACCAGAGGGGTTCTCTGAAAACGTAATGAAAGGAAACGGCTGGGCAGTAGCCAACTCGTTTACTCAGGGCCTCGGAGGGTCAGTTCCATCTGTTGCTTTGGCGGCCGCTGGTCCGCTAGGTTGGGGTGCGCTTGCTGCTGGAAGCGGCACCTCTGCATACATGGAGGCAAAAGACGACCCAGCGTTTGACAACGACTGGCAGAGACTCGGATGGGGCGCTGTCAATGGTGTTGCGGACTTGGCGTTTGCGTGGACCACGAAGAGCATAGGGTCTAGGACTATCCTTGAGGCAGCAAAGAAGGGCTTCAAAGAGAAAGGATTTAAGTCTGCGTTCGACACAGCAAAGAACTTTGCCACTGGTAATGCGTACCGCTACGGCGTAGCCATGCCTATCGAAGCCGCAGAAGAGATGGGGGTGGCTGCAGTGCAGGGCATTGCTAGAGCTGGACTTACTGGTGAAGACCTACCTTCAAACTACTGGAATCAGATTGTGGATGCTGGTGTGATGGGTGCCACGGTCGGTGGACTCATTGGAGGAAGGGCTGGACAACGAATCTTCGGGGCCGCTGATCCCGACGCAGTAGCTCTTGATGCAGCTGTCAAGGCTATGACCATTGCTAACGGCGACGTGGCTAACGCATCATCTACTTCTAAGACCGTCATCCAAAGCTTAATGACAGAGCTTGAAGCTACGTCCGACCCGCAAAAGCAACAGCTTATTAAGAAGCAGATACAAGCCATCGAAACAGAAGAGCGTGCTAGACAGGACAGAAAGCGCCCGTTCTACACCATGATGGCGCTGCGTCACCCAGAAGTATTCGACCAGATCCGCAGGTTGGATTTGGCTATCGCTCAAAGAGGCATCGCATACGAGAATGTCGTAGACGAGAAGTCTCGTGAGAACATCAGAGAAGAGATGGAGAGTCTCGTGGCTAAGCGTATGGAGCTGGAAAGCAGCCTAAAAGACGAAAGCCTAGAGCTTACTCTCGATGAGCGTAGAAGATATAACGAACACTCAGTAGCGGCTAAGCTCGTATCTATCCAGAGAGAGATCGAGTCTCTCGAAGCTGGAATCGAAGCCGAGTTCGAAGCCGAGGGTACGGACCTGTTTAGCGAGGACAACATCAGAGAGATGAGCCGCCGTAGATCGGAGCTCGTCAAGCAGCTGAGAGAGTCACAGGCTTTGGTTAACGAAGCCAACGCAGCTATCGAGGCCATGGAAAGCGCAGAAGGTACCGAGATTGCCGATCCAGAAGGAGATACAAAGAAGATCAGAGAGATTGAGCAGCGTCTAGCTGCTGCGCTAGGTATGGATTTTGATGCTGTCACTAGGTCTCAGGCTATGACCGAGGCTCAGTCGCAGCGTGCTGCAGAGATAGAGCGACGTGAGTCTGACACTTGGGTGCGCGAATCCCTCGAAGAGCAAGACGCTACGACACTGACACAAGAGGGACTTCAGGCTATCCTTGCTTCTGACAACTACGCTATCCTTACTGGCGAGAACCCCAACAACTCTACCCTTAGTGAAGCGGCTAATGCCCAACGCAACCAAGCTGCACGTAACTGGCTGAGAAGCAAGAGGTTAAAGTTCCACGAGGTGAAGGGCAGATATGACGGCAAGGGGGAGAACAGCCTTATTGTAGAAGGTATGACAACGGAGCAGGCCATGGAGTTTGCTCGTGAGTTCGGTCAGCATAGCGTGGTTACACCACAAGGCTTGATCAAAGGTGATGGAAGCATCGGGTCTCTTGGTGACGTAGAGTTTAGAGATGCGGTAGAGGATGGAGACAACTTCTTCACTGCCGTAAAGCTGGCTGACGGCACCACAGTAGGGTTCGCTCGCGACCTGCAGGGTGAGTTCACTGACGCCGACGGCAATAAGCTGGACGAAGATTCATTCTGGAAGAGCCCAGAGCCCGTACAAGAAGCGCCAACTAGCGTAGAGGAGGAAGCCTCTACTGACACTGACGTTAATGATGAGGGTATTGCTGGTGAGTTCCAAGACCTTAAGGCCAACAAGGATGGAACCTTCTCAGTGAGAGAGGGAGACTTCGGTCTCACGTCCGAAGAGGCAGCCGCCATGAACAGGGTGATGAAGGTGTTGCAGCTTGTCAACCCAGGGTTTAGGTTTAGAGTGCACAGCACTCAGGCCTCTGGAGATAGAGCTGGTGGTGTAGGCACGGGAGGTGTTGTAACGTTTGGCAACAGCACGGTACACATCTCTCCTGAAGGCATCAAGGCCAACATGAAGGCTGAGTCTGAGGCTGGATTTCAAAGAACAAAGACATTTAAGGAGACTCTTGTTGAGGAGGTACTTCATGCGAACCTCTCCCCTATGTTTGCCAAGATCTACAAGGAGAATCCAAAGAAGCTGCGTGACTTGCGCAACGCCTTTGTCGATCTCGTAAAGGGGGATGCCGCTTTGATGGAAAGAATCAGAGCTAAGGAGGATACGTACAGACGTAAAGGCGCTAATGAGCTTGAGGTTCTTGACGACACTATCGCCGAGGTGGTTAGCGCCATAGCTGGTAGCGATCAAGAGGTTAAGCTCGCGGCTGCTACTAAGCTAAAGCTGTTCATCAACAGAACTATTGACGCTGCACTTGGAAAGCTGGGTAAGGACTTGAAGATTACTAGCGACTCTAGCGCTCTCACTATCTTGAATAGATACACTGACCTCGTAAAGAGCGGACAAACATTTTCTGTTGTCGACCCTGAAGGCGAGGTTCAGACACGCAAGTCGTCTACCATCTACCCAGGCAAGCTTCCTGACGATGAGCCATTTACGATGGAGTTCTGGTATGGAGGCGTAGATAAGTTCGGAGGTCCAATCCCATCGAAAATAATAGACAAGCAGTTTAACGGTAAGTGGCACTTCATAAACTGGTGG
>Ga0070753_1001401_pt1 | contig 13590 bp, 7 predicted proteins | sample VirMetDEL_Aug_31_FD_77441 | JGI IMG/M metagenome (GOLD analysis project Ga0070753, IMG submission 77441) | Aqueous microbial communities from the Delaware River and Bay under freshwater to marine salinity gradient to study organic matter... | ecosystem: Environmental > Aquatic > Marine > Coastal ... | reverse complement strand
CGCTGCCGGGCAGATAATGGGATAATTAGCTATGGCTGAAACTGCTTTTGACCGTACCGAACGAGGACTGGGTTCCGCCGATCTAAGTATCCCTGACATCGTTGCCCGCACTAAGGGTAACCCGCAGGATATCATGAAGCTCGTCATGAACGGGCAGATCAATGTTACTCAGGGTCTTCTGGCTAAGCGCCTTTCAGATAGCGTAGTAGCTGAGCGCAGCGCCATGGCGGCGCAGCAGCCGAGCGTGCTTCAGGAGCAGTTTCCCGAGATGGCGCAAGCCACCGGCGGTCTTGGCGCTATGCCACAAGCAGCGCCCCCCATGCCCGCGCAAATGGGTCCACAAATGGGTCCACAGATGGGTGCCCCCGCTCCGCAGGGTATGCCTCCCGCACAAGGCGGTATTGGCGGCCTAGACTTCGCCCCGACCCAGATGGCTGGCGGCGGTATTGTTGGTTATGCAACGGGCGATCCCGTAGGAAGAGTAGAGACTAGGGAAGAAAGGTTAGAGAGAGCCAGAGAGATGGAGCGCCGGAGAAAAAAAAGACTGGCTATAGAGTCTGAAAGAGGGCCACGAATAAATTTACCTAGCGGTAGTGATTTTGCATCACTTATTGACGACACCCGTCAGTATTATCAATCAGGGGCCGAAGACGCTGCAAGGCGTTACCAGCAAGGCGACATCGCGGGTGCGCTGGGTGCGCAGACAAGGGCAACTCTTGGTGGCCTAGCAGGTTTTGGCAAGGATATGGTAGTAGACCCTCTAGCAAATATGATCGAAGACCGAGCCGCTGCCTTATTCGATCACGGAAGCGGTGTTCTTGACTTTGGTTCGGGGCTTTTTGGTTTAGGTGGAGATGAAGAAGAAAGTTCTCCTTCTGAAGAACGTGTAGCACTGGCGAGCAGAGCGGAAGCCGACGCCGCTGCTCCTGCTCCTGACGCCGCTGCTCCTACCGCTGCACCTTCCGGCACCTCCACTCGCACCAGAGGGTCCGCTCGCACCAGTGCGCCTCGTACGCCGACGCGTGGAGGGTCCGCTCGCACCAGTGCGCCTCGTACGCCGACGCGTGGAGGGTCCGCTCGTACCAGTGCTCCTCGTACGCCGACGCGTGGAGGGTCCACTTCCGGCACAAGGTCTTCGTCACCTTTTAGCCCAGAACTGTTTGCCCCGAGTAAGCTAGATGCAGCAGGCTCCTTGGCAGGAGTTAGAGAAGCGTTGCCCCAACGTACCGCAGCCATGGACGCATATATGGCTAAGTTAGCCGAAGGCGTAGACCCAGAAAAAGCGCGTAAGCAGGCGGAGATAGCCGGACTCCTTGCAGGGCTAGGGTCGGTTGAAGCTGGGATGACACCTATGGAAGCTTTGGTCAGCGGCTTTGTAGGTGGCGGTAAACAGATTCAGCAAGCCGAAAAGGATATGGAAGCTAAGGAGATGGAACTCCTCAAGGCTCAGGTGGATGTTGAACAGCTTAGAAACAAAATGGACGCGGATCAGTTTGGTCTGGCTATGCAAATAGCCCAAGCTAATATGCAGGGCGCAGACGCAGCTACGGCACGTATGCTGCAAATCGAACTAGCTAAATATACTGCGGCGGAACGTAGGCAGATTGCTGCGGCTGCAAATGCTCTTGGGTATGCGCAACTTAACCAACGAAGAGCAGAGTCAGATAGAGACCACCAACTCAAATTGTTTGAAGCGCTACGCGGAGGCGGACCATCCTTCGGCGGTGTTGGTTTCACTGGCCTGCCACAGGTTCCGGCTATGGGGGGTATGGAGGATAGCTTAGAGTTAGCGAGAAGTTTGGGCCTTATACCGGAACCTAACGATGAGGGTTTTGAAGTTGTAAAGAGAAGGTAGGACATCAGACCCATGCCTATATACGACATCAAAGCCCCCGACGGTAAAATATACAGTGTAAAAGCCCCGGAGGGGGCTACGGAGCAGCAGGCTATAGCGTACTTGCGCCGTACGCAGTTTAAACCTTCAGCCCCTAGCGAACCTACTCCGACCCCTACACAACCCGAACTAGAGAAAAGCCCTATTGAGGATGTCCTCGAAGAGGTACCGTTGGTGGGTGACTTTCTTACGGGCACCGCCGACGTAGGCTTGGGTACGGTTCAAGGACTGGCTGGAGTTACTGGCGCAGCCACAGAGGCTTTTGGTGCGGACAACAGAGTATCCCGCTTCTTTGAAGACATCGCTCAGGGCGCGCAAGCGCTTATGTCCGCAGAAGAACGCGGAGACTTGGCTGAAGGTCAGCGCATCATGCAGGAGGCCGAGGACAAAGGCATCCTTGAACAGGTGAAGGCCGCAGCAAAGGCATTCTCTAAGTCACCCCTCACATTAGGCGCGCAGGCGGTGGGTAGTGCGCTGCCCTTTATTGCAGCTACTATTGCAACCGGCGGCGGTGCCGCAGTCCCCATCGGCCTAGGTGCCGTTACCGGGGCGGGCGTAGTAAAAGGTAGCATCTATGATGCCGTAGAAGCGGAGGCGGTAAAAGAAGGGCTTACCCAAGAACAGGCCGCCGCTATGGCAGATGCGGCTCAGGCTTACGGCGGAGAAAACTTAGACATGATTGCCCTCGGCACCGTGCTTGGTGGGGTAGCTAGTAGGTTCGGTCTTGAACGTGGGGTGGCAAAAGCCCTAGGCGATAAAGTGTCTAAAAACGTCCTAGGTAGAGCTTTGGCAACAGGTACGGGGGAAGCCGTAACCGAAGCCGCGCAGGCGGGACAGGAGCGCCTTGCCGGTAACCTAGCAGCTCAACGTGCTGGATACGATGTGCCACTTGGCCGGGGTGTAGCTGGTCAGGCCGCGCTAGAAGGTATCATGGGTGGGGTGGCAGGTGCGGGGGCTAGTACCGTGCTAGGTCCAAGACAAGCGGCGGCTCCTTATGTTGGAGAAGATGCTGCGGACGCTCCTGCGAGAAATGCGGAACTGCTAGACTCACTGCTAAAACAGGGAGTACCAGAACGGCAGGCATTGGCCGTGGTGGACGGAGTAGCAGCCTACGAGGCGCAGGAGCGCGCCAAGGCCAAAGCCGCTAAAGACAAAGCTAAAAAGCAGTCTGAAACCGAACAGGTTGCGCCCGTAGGAGAAGCCGAGGAAGTCACAGAAGCCGAACAGGTCGCGCCCGTAGAAGAAGACGAGGAAGTCACAGAAGTTGAAGCAACGGCTGCGGCAGTGCCCGGACAGGTTGCGCCGAAAAAGGGGCGGGGGCGTCCGACTGAAGCGGCGCGGACAGAGGACTTCGAGCTACAGAATAAGGCTCTTAAGCTATACCCGAAGAAGAACCAAGCCAACCCTCGCGATGCATGGTTTAATGGGGCGTCAGGTGTGTCTCTTACCGATTATACGGCAGGTCTAAGTCGTGAACTAACAGCCGCCTCTAAAAAGGCTTTTGCCGAGGGCGCTAAGTGGAGAGAGTCGCAAGCCGCCTCGATAGCGACTGAAGAAGTTGCGGTAGCGGAAACACCTACTGTAGATCGTATGGCTGCCTTGGCCGAAGCTGGTAGACGCTTCCGTGAAGAGGGTCCACTAGAAAGCGCTTTTTATACTGGCGCTATTGGTAGCGAACTTACTCCCGGCATTCTGGCCGGGCTAGACTCGACCGGCGTTGAACTGGCCCAGCAGGCTTTTGAGCAAGGCGTTAAGTGGCGAGCAGGACAGGAGGGAACTACCGATGAGCAATCCGTTGAATCTGTCGCAGACATTGAATCTGACGGCGAGTCAGTGGAGCCTAGCCTTTCGACACCTGACAGAAGAGTTCCCGGAGCAGCGGAAGCTGCCTCCGAAGTTGAGGGACTTGTCGGAGGCGGAGTGGATGTTAGTAGCTCTGACGCTGGCGTCGATACTGAACGAGGCGGAGTATCACAGCCTGCACTAAAAGGAGCGCCCGTAACAAAGGTAGCTCCGGGCGTAGCGCGGGGAGTAAAGGAAACTCGTAGGGGTACTCAAGGAACTACACGGGGGGCACCTGTGCGGGGAGCCTCCGAACTTACTGCCGGTATGCAGGCCCAACAAGGGCTAATGGCCGAACTAAACGAAGCTCGTGATCGCGGCGAGATATCCGATCAGGATAGAGCTGAAATCGCAGGTATTTTGCGCCGACCCGAAACCAAGGAGGAATTTGCAGCGCTACCGGAAGAGGCTCAAATTGCATGGACAATGGGTACCGACGCGCAAAAGAACGTAGATGATCGGCTAGCCTATATCGACGAACTGAAAAAAGACCTCGAAATCAAGCGAGCTAAAGGTAGGGGCGGCGTGAGAGCCGTAAGAAAAGAACTAAAACAAGCCGAAGAGAGCCTACCCGCCCTACAAAAACCACTAGACGCTACTCAAGAAGTTGTGGTTGACGCCGCAAGATCGGAGCTAAACAGACGTAGAGAGGAGCGGGCAGAGGCGCAGATAGCAATTCGTTCGCTGCTCAAAGACCCCAACCTCACCGATGAGCAACGCCGCGATCTCGAAGTAGCTCTCCAAGAAAACATAGTTACACTATATGAAGTTGCCGGTGGGCCGAAAATGTCTCGTCGTGGCTTCCTTGTGGGGACTGCTGCTGCGGTAGGCGCTTCTATACTCCCTGCCCCGGTAACGGCTTCGCCTAGAACGATTAACGCTAATCTAACCGCCCTGCTTGAAGCGGGTGACATCAATGGCGCGCTCGATTGGGTAGCTAAGAACGCAGATAACCCCATCTATAAAACGATTGCCAAAAAGATACGGAAGTTTGGCCTTGGTAATACTACGCTACGTGTAATTGGCGCGGCAAGCGAGCAATGGGACGCCAACGGCGACGTAACCCTAGACCGGAATACCAATTCGCTGCTCATAACTTTGTATGGTGGTAAAGGGCGTAGCGTCGAGACATTTCTCCACGAGGCTATTCACGCCTACGTCGCAGCGCGTTGGGGGCTGCTACAAGATACTGACGCAGCAATAGAGGAAGTCGGACTTAGCCGTGGCCGAGGCAAAGCCGAGATACGTAAGTTCCAAGCTTTATGGTATAGTATCGGGAACGCTATTATACTGCACAACCCGGATTTGCTCGCGGGGGACGCCCGCGAAATATGGGCACGCGAGTTCGTGCGCAGTCCCGATGAAGCGCTAGGTTGGGTGCTGACAAATTCTGACCTGCGTACTTTCCTTAACTCTATCGACGTAGAAGGAGAGCCGCTTACTCCCGGCGCTAAAAGTTTGTGGGAACGGATTGGAGACTACATCCGCGAACTATTTGGGATGCCTCCGACACCAGCAACAAAATCGGCGCTCGCTGCCATATTGGCTTCCGGCATGGACATTTTATCCGCCGGTCAATACGTCGCACCCGACGCTAGAATCGTGTCTGAGATTGGCAAGCTAAGCCCGCCACAACTGTTCGAAAAAGCCGAAGAAGACATTAGCACGGGCCTTAAAAAAGTACAGAACTCCGTAGAAGCTTCGGATGTAGCTGCGGGCATACAGCAGGCGATAGATGGCTCAAAAGAGAAGTATAAATTAGGGTTCAGAGCGTGGTGGGCAGACACCTTCGGACCGCTCAAACTGCCAAAAAACTTTCTAGTAACTTCCTCTATTATCCGTGGGCTTAAAGCTACTGCACCCGCTGCCGGTAACATAGCTGAAGAGATTGTTGACGTTACTAGGCAAATGCGCGGCATGACCGACTCTATGACTAGAGCGGCGGAACGACTCGGAGTGTCGTTGAAAAAGTGGACTACTTCCGCTGAAGGCAACATGCAGAAAATGGCTACGGCTATGCAGCTAGCTCGTAACAATAATAATGATCCTAGCGCCTACGCCAGTATTGAGGATAACCTCAAGAACGATCCACCCATGAAAAAAATCCGCTCTGAGCAACGAAAGACAAAAATACCTGCGAACAAGAAGAAGCTCAAAAAGTCCCTAGATGCCCGCACCAAGCATATCAAAGAAACTTGGGCGGAATATAACAAGCTCGATGCTGCGGGCAAAGCGGAGTATAAAAAGCAGCGTGAGTATTATCAGGCTATGGACCCTGCCCTGCGCGTTTCTCTGGACGGGCTAATAGATTTTTATATCAAAGATAAACAGGTTGCGCAGACCCTTAGGGATAAGGTCCGTGACATGGGCGTAGAGGAAGAAAGCGAATACGAAGGGGTAGAGGCTTCATTGCTACCTAACGTGTATTTCCCCTTTATGCGTTTCGGAGACTATGCCGTGGTCCTGAGGCCCCCCAAGGGTAAGAAGGCCAAGAAGGGTTTTGCAAGGAAGCGGTTTCACGCAGACACCCCGGGCGAACAGATCAGGCTTACGGAGTATCTTAAACAAAAATACGCCGCGCAGATAGCCGACGGTACCTATGAACTAACTACCCCTGACATGTCGGAGCTTCGTGCCGAGGATGCTAACGAAAGCATAGTCCTCCAGCAGATGTTCGCTGCCATTGACCGTATAAAAATGGGCGGGGTAGAAGATACCGATGTAGCGGCGTTTAAGGAACGCGCTCGGGACAGCGTATACCAAGTGTGGCTTATGACGCTACCAGAACGCAGCTTACGAAAACAATTCATTCACGCCGACCGCGTAGAAGGTCAAAGCAGTGATGTTAACCGTGTGTTCGCCAGCGCGTCTACCAGATATGCTTCGCAGTTACCAAAACTTATTGCGCGACCCCAGATAGACCGGCTTGCTTCTGAGGGTAAGGCGTCGTTTGAAGGCATGAGTGCCGTTCAAGACCCCATCAAGGCAGAAAAACTAAAGAACGCTTTCAACATAGTAGTAGCTCGCGCTGAAGAGGAATTGAGTCCTCCGCCGCTCGGTTCTTTCGTGCGTATCGCGAACCAGACGGCGTTTGGTTTGTTCATGTCTAACTTCATGTCGGCCTTCTTGCAGACAACCGCGTTCCCTATGCAGGCGATGCCCAGAATGTTGGTGCGTTACGGCGACCAGACGGGGCTAATGGCGAAGTATATTGCCCTGATAAAAGATATACCTGCCATGCGGTTTCAAGAAACTCCCGGCACTGGTGAGCGCTACGTGGCTATGCCCAGCATAGAAAACACGGCGTTTATAAAAAATAACCCGCTACGCAAAAAACTGTTCGAGCAGTTCAAATTACGCGGTTTCATGAGGCAGACTTACAGTAGCTCCGTCCTAGGTAAGATGAGCAGACCGTCCAAGTCTTCGCTACAAAGTGCCTCTGAATTTTATAACACCGCTGTGTCTATCGTAGGTGCCCCAGTATCTGCGTTGGATCAGCTTACCCGCGAAATGACTACAATGATGTTCGCGGAAATGGAGTACAACAAAAACGGAGGCGACTTCGAAGCCGCCGTCAAGTCAGCTATGAAAAATACTGACGAGACTATAGGCGACTACACCGACTTGGAGCAGTTTGGGGCATTCCGGGGTAACTTCGGGCGCTTCTTCCGCTTCCTGCGCTCATACTCGGTGCAGCGTGCCGTATACTATGCAAGACAACTAAAGGCGATTTATAAGACAGACCCGGACTTACAACAGACTAAAACCGAAGCTTTCTCAGAACTCATGTTGGTGTCGGGAATGTCCGCCCTGTTCGGGGGCGCTGCTGCTGTAGCCGGATACTCCGCATTTACGCTTATGTTTAGTCTTATGTTTGGTGCTCTCTACGATGATGAAGAGAAGAAGGAATTCGAAGAGCGGTATCCAAACTCGGTCGTGAACGGTAAGTTAGATGCTGACTATCATTTTAGGTACGTATTGATACCTAACTTATTCGGCGAAGACTCCGGGCTTAGCACGGCGGTACAAAAAGGTGCTGTATCTTATGCGCTGAACGCAGATATCAGTAGCCGCGTATCACAAAACGACTTGTTCATTCGTGACTGGCAGGACGGTGATAGCACTTTTGATACTTTCGTAAATTTCGCCACCACAAACCTCTCTCCGCAGCTATCGGCTGCTAAGGGCGTAGCGGACGGTTTTGATATGATATCCAAAGGCAAGTTTGCCAAAGGTGTAAAAAAACTCACTCCGGGCTATTTCGGAAATCCGCTGTTAGCCGCCGAATATAAAGAGGAGGGTATGACGACCGCAACCGGTGCCACGCAATTTGGCCCTGAGGAATTTAACAAAGAGGTGGACCGGGGGTTTGATCCGGATACTGTAGTAGCGCTAGGTGCCGTGCCCTTAGACATAGGTATTGAGCGTGAGAGGCTCATACAGCCTATGTTTGAGCGCAAGCGTGAATACAAAGGGCGGCAAGAAGAACTGATGAGTTCCTTCAAGAAGGAATATCTGAGCCGCGCCCCCGACCAAGAGGAGTTGGCCGAAATAACCCAAGACATAGTCGAGTTTAACGCCAGCCTCCCTGCCGCATTAGCCAAGGACTACTTGATCGATAACAAGCGTATGTCTGAGTCTATCTTGCGCACACTTAGGGTCGATAGGTTCCGAGGCTACGAAGTTAGCGACGGCGAGATGCTAACTCAGCTTATGGCCGAAGGGAAGATTACCCCCGAGCAGTACAACATGCTGGCTAATATGCTACTGGCCGAGCGGTACAAATAAAAAACCCCCCGCCAGCTTCCAACAAGACGGGGGGTGAAGGATAAATGCAAGTGGAAGGAGCAAACTTCCGTAGCCTTGGTATCATATACGCCAGACTCGTAAAGCCCTAATCCCATCTTTAATTACCACTTTAGTGTGGATATTTATACGTAGCCTATCCGTCACTAGCTGCACTTCGCGTCTAGCTTGTTCTGGGTCTACGCACGGGATATCGAAGCTGGAGTTTTTTACGAAATCTCTCCAGTCTATATCAAAACTAACTCCCGACACTTTCACCGGCAACGGCCTCTTCTACACCTTCTTTAATTAAAGATTCCGCCATGTCGGCAAAATCAGGATGGTTACCATCAAGCCATAGCGCAGGTATGGGAGGAGTGCTTAGGCGCATACCCTTAGCCATACGTTTGTTGGCTGTCTTTATCAGCAGCCCACGGTTACTTAGATGGTCGGTTACGCTTTTGGAGTTCATATTACGTGCTGAACAATAGTTCTTGAATGCGCGCACTGAAACAAACACCATCTTAGTGTCTGGCTCAAACCTGATACGTAGCTCATTACGCGGCTCCAGTACCGGCGCTTGCCGCATATTAGAGCGTCCATCTACCCCATCGTCTACGATGAGCATGTGGTTCATGTTGTTGTTAATGAAGTCGCCCAACACACCCAAGTCAGTGTCTTCCGGCAGTGCTACCTCGCCGCGAAGTTTCATCAACATCTTCATAACCCACGCAGTTATCCGTTTTAGGTCCCAATCCAGAATGCCGATACGGTTGCCAATCAAAATACCCGTAAGGTTCGCCGCTACCAGTGCGGACCAGAAGCGCTCTTTCTGCGTAAGTTTGAGTGTGCGGTCTATAGACTTCTGCACGTTTGAATAGAGAGCTTTCACTTCCTCTAAGTTTTGTACGATATACCGAGCGTAAATTTCCCCTGCATGCCCATAGTTGCGTAGTAGGTGTATATCGAACATCTCCTTGGCATGGTCCGGATCGAGCGCGTTTACAGGTTCGATCCTGTATTCTAGGATACGAGCAATTTCCCCGGCAGGGCGGCCTTTTAGTTCCTCTAGTCTTTCATAAAACGATGCGTTTGAAGAGCACAGTGCAATCGTAGTCCACGTGGTGTTATTGGTCCGCAGTTCGTTCGAAGACCCCTTCATCCGGTCTTTGCCTTTACCGTGCGTAATCAAATATGCCAGCGCCGAGAGTAGCTCAGGTTTGGTGTTCGTCATCTCGTCAAAACATATAGGTAGCGAATTATGTACGCCGATCTTAAGTACTTTTGAGTTGTATGTATCGTCTTGTGTAGCGCACAGCCCGTCAGGCGAACCCCAGAAGCTGTTGCAGGCGTGAAGGATTGTGGTCTTACCCGTGCCGGACTCTGGATGGATGAGGCTCAAAATAGCCCCCTTCTGTCCAGAAAGTTTCAGCAACGGTGCGCCCAAGGCGGTGGCTACCGCAAAAGCATGTGGCTCAAGTCCTTCAGTATTGTAGAGGTTAATTATTTCCTTCCACTTATCTAACGAGCCGGTAGGTCCCATGTGGTCCGCAAAGTGCTCGATAGATTTTGACGGGTGCTGATGATAAACCCCGTCTGCCGAAATTTCTTTATAGCCCACAATGAACTTTGAATCATTGTCTGCCCATCCAAACTGACTCCTCATTTGCTCTGCCTTTCTATTGTCCTCAAAATGTTGGATTGATGTAAGTAGATACTGAACTAGGGCGTTAAACTGCTTCGGGTTGTTTGCTGTCACCCCCCAGAAAGCCAACGCCTTCTTCAACTCTCCGATATCCATTATCTTTGTGTTGGGTATGGAGAACTCGTGCACCCCGTCCTTACGCATATGCAGCCGAAATATGGTGCAGTATCCGTTTTCCGGGTCCCACATACGTTTAACTACGTATAGGTCGTTTCGATATATGAGTACGGGTTCGGCTTCTTCGTCTTCCGGCTTACGCCACACCCCGCCGTTCTTGCCTCTCGCGTAGGGGAACGGATACTCTGGGACTACATACTTATTGGTAATCACCGAACCGTCTGCGACTTCTATGTCAACTTCGATCTCGGAGTTTGGCTCTGCCGCCAAAAGTTCCTTACCTAGCGAAATAGGAGACTTTATCTTACCCTTAAATGGGCATCCGTCACACCCGCCGGGATTTTGCGACTCGAACACTGCGCATGAATGTGGTCCCGCTATATGCCGAAGTTTCTCCTCCGTCTTGTCGGGGTCATACCCCGGATAATCCTTGGACAGCGCGGCTACCGCACTGTCGCGGTCGTTACAAAACTTAGCTATGGACAAGGCGCTAAACCACCTAGGTTCAGATAGGGTCGCTCGTTCCTCGTAGCATTGCCGGAGTTGTGCGCACCCTCCGTCTGGGCGGTTCATTATCTTGTCGAAGTTGGATGTTAGGCTACCCTGTATGGCCTTAGCCATCTCGCTCATAGGGCGCGGAGAGCTATCTGCTAGTACGCTCTCTCGAACCCCTAAGATATCCTTTATTTCTTGCACCGAAGTAGGTTCGCCCTCCAGCAACACCCTAACTTCCGCAGGTTCCTCCCCCTTTAGGTTAAACGTGCCGGGAACTCGTAGTATGCGCGCAGCTTCGAACACAGCTCCGTCCACGCGTAGCTCGTGTGTTTTGCATAGCTCCTTGAGTCTGCTAGCTATAGGTTCCCACTCTTGGCGAGATACGGCTTCGGTAAATGGCCAGTAGACATGCAGTCCCCGCCCAGAATCCACTAGGACTGGTTTAGGAAGCCCAACTAGGCGCACAAAAGCCATAAGGCTGCTCATGGCCTCTTGTTGAGTAGCGTACCCCTCGGGGACCCCCGTAACGGGGTTGGGTATCGCTTTACTTTCTCCGCAGTCTATATCTAGCCAGATCGCTTTTAGGGACGATACATTATCCTTTTTGCGGTTATCCGGAGTGGCATACCTAGCCACCCCGAAAAACACATTCTTGCGCCGACTAACTAGGTCGGCAATCTTGGCATCTACCCGTTCTCTAGTATCCAGAAGATACTGTTCCGTACCTTCGCCCTCTCTGATACCGACGATTGCAACGTACCCATCGGACGCATGCACGGTATCTAAAAGGTCGAAATTAGGCATATTGCTCCTCTATGCAGCGAATGCTGCGACAGCGTTTTATTATACAGCGGTAGTTTGAAGTCCACGCTCCTCGGCGGACATATACTCGTTTATAAACCTATGTATGTGGCGCTGCGGGGACGTAACCCCGCAGAACCAGTTGTAAATTGTTGTGCGAGACACTCCGAAAGCTTCTGCTACTTCCATAACCGGAATGGATCGCGCTATGCAGTACTCACCTAACTTTACGCCGAGCGAGTCTGGGTCTGCCTGCCCATTTAAGTCGCGTATACGTAACGTATATCCTACAGACATCATTACTCTCCATCGTCTTCCGCCCAAGCATCTACCAGCGCAGCCAAGTCGGTCTTATCCTCCACGGCTGTCTTTTTGGTCGCCCGTTTGGCGGGAGCCTTAGCTTTAGGGGCAGCCTCTGACTGTTCTTCGTCCGCTTCTTCATCAGAACCCCAATCGGCGGCGGGGGCAGGGGCAGGGGTTGGGGCAGGAGTAGGAGCGGCCTTAGTCTGAGTTGCCCCGTCTGCCTGCGCAACCGTAAGCTGCACGAGACGTTTAGTGGCAGGGTCAGCTTGAGCTTCCTTAACCATAGCCAATTCTTCCTCAGTAATCGGCCTTGATGGGGTAAAACGAAGTTTCATAGTAGGCGAATCTTCGTCGTACGAGATCGTTGTGACTACGTAGTCTGGAGAGAACCCGTTGTTTACGAGGTGCTTGATGTACCCTTCAAACGGATGCGTGTGCTTATCCCCTTCCCCGAATAGGGATGTAGAAGGAACATTAAGTTGATACACTTCACCGGTGCTATCATTCTCTAACAATAGCGCGATGCGCCGCTGGAATCTGCAAGCACGGCCTTTGCCGTTAGTGCCCGAACCAACCACGTTTTGTTTGCACGTCGAGCAAGATGCAGACTGTCTATTCTCCGCATTTGCTTCGGGGGTGTCTCCCAAGTTTGACCAGCAGTCAGGCAAAGTAGCCTTAGCACTAGGGTCATAAGTAGACGCGTAATATGTACGACTCACGCTGGGTAGCATGGAGACGATAATGGCATTAAACGACCCGTGCACAGGCTTACCTACAGGCTGACCATTCACAATCTTGCGGAAAGTCTGCGTGTTGCTTGTCTGGATGCGGCGCGTGAGTTGCGCTGGGCGCGCTAGCGTTTGAGCTAGTTCTGAAAGCCCATCAGGACGAATCGGGACAATGTCTCCGCCGTTACTAAAAATAGTTACTTCACTCATGATCTACCTCACTTTGTTTTGGTTGAAGGTTTACGCACGGTTATTGCGTATCTGGTATCGGTATTAAGCCCGACTGGCAGTGCGTCGGGGTTTTCTTCTAGGAACTGCCTCATGTTCCCACTATGGATGCGCTGCTCAAGGAGAAACGGTGCATCATTTTCCTTGATGAAGTCGTACATAGACCCCCAGTCGCTAGTCCAATATCTCGTGACAGCACGACGGATTACAGTCCCAGCTTCGGTCCGCAAACTCTCCACGTTCTGCACGTTAAAGAGGTCTAGAAATTTAGCGCTTATGGTGTCTAACTGCGAATTTAGTTCTGCAATCTCCTCCTTGTGCGCCGCCTCTTTCTCATACTTAATGTCACGTATTTTTCTATACGTCAGGACAAGCTTGTCCAGCGTAGGTTCCTCACTCATCAGTCTTGCTCCTCTTGTTTGTCCTTATGTGGTAATCTCGCTTTTAAACATTGTCAACACCCTACTTCCTCTTTGTACAAATCAATTAGTTTGCGATGGTTTTTGATGTTACCGCGCAGCATGGCGTATAGCCGTTTTTCTACTGGGCTACCGCTGATATGGATAACAGTCATGGGGTGCTTCTGTCCCGGCCTGTCGATACGGGCATTGGCCTGTAGGTATGTCTCAACCGAAGTTACTGGGGCATACCAAATGATTGTGTCTGCTGCCGTAAGAGTAAGTCCATGCGAT
>Ga0070753_1001387_pt1 | contig 13688 bp, 9 predicted proteins | sample VirMetDEL_Aug_31_FD_77441 | JGI IMG/M metagenome (GOLD analysis project Ga0070753, IMG submission 77441) | Aqueous microbial communities from the Delaware River and Bay under freshwater to marine salinity gradient to study organic matter... | ecosystem: Environmental > Aquatic > Marine > Coastal ... | reverse complement strand
CCGCATGCGCGCCAACGGCCTGGGCATTACCGAGCGGGACGTGACCAACAGCATGGTGGCGTCGCTGGCCGGCAGTTCGCAGACCGCGCCGACCTTCTGGCTCAACCCGGCCAACGGCGTGTCCTATTCCATTGTCGCCGCCACCCCGCAATACCGACTCGACAGCCTGCCGTCACTGGAAGCGCTGCCCGTCACCGGCGCCGATGGGCAGTCACAGATCCTCGGCGGCGTGGCCACCATCTCCCGCGTGCAAAGCCCGGCGGTGGTGACCCACTACAACATCGAACCGACCCTGGACCTGTACGCCAACGTGCAGGGCCGCGATCTCGGCGGCGTAGCCCGCGACGTGCAAAAGGTGCTGGATGACACCGCGCATCTGCGCCCCAAAGGCGCGACGATCAGCCTGCACGGGCAGATCGATGCGCTGCATGAAGCCTTCAGCGGCTTGAGCCTTGGCCTGCTGGGTGCGGTGGTGCTGATCTACCTGCTGATCGTGGTCAACTTCCAGTCGTGGGCCGACCCGTTCGTCATCATCACCGCGTTGCCGGCGGCGCTCGCAGGCATCGTGTGGATGCTGTTCCTCAGCGGCACCTCCTTGTCGGTGCCGGCGCTCACCGGCGCCATCCTGTGCATGGGCGTCGCCACGGCCAACTCGATCCTGGTGGTGAGCTTCTGCCGTGAGCGCCTGGCCGAACATGGTGATGCGTTGAAAGCCGCCATGGAGGCCGGTTACACGCGCTTCCGCCCGGTGTGCATGACCGCCCTGGCGATGATCATCGGCATGTTGCCCCTGGCAATTTCCGAGGAGCAGAACGCCCCGCTCGGGCGCGCCGTCATCGGCGGTTTGATCTTCGCGACCCTCGCCACATTGTTGTTTGTTCCCGTGGTCTTCAGCCTGGTCCACGGTCGTCACCCTACTCGCGCAGTTGCAGGAGAAACCCCACATGTCGTCTGATCACAAACCCTCGCGCAAGCGTCTGATGCTCATGGGTGTCGGCGGCCTGACCCTGGCCTCCCTGTTGGTCGCCAACGGCCTGCATGCCCGCACGCTGCACGAACAATCGGTCACGGCCTGGACCGAGACCGCCGCCATCCCGCACGTGATGGTGTTCCAGCCCCGGCAGAATGTGGCCGGCGATACCTTGCGCCTGCCGGCGCACCTGGAAGCCTGGAGCAAGGCGCCGATCCACGCCCGGGTCAGCGGTTACCTGAAGGATTGGAAAGTCGATATCGGCAGCCGGGTCAAGGCCGGGCAAGTCCTCGCGGAAATCGACAGCCCCGACCTGGATCAACAGCTGGCGCAGACCCATGCACGCCTGGTGCAGGAACAGGCCAACGCACGCCTGGCCGAAACCACCGCCACGCGCTGGCAAAACCTGCTGGCCAGCCATTCGGTATCGCGCCAGGAGGCCGATGAAAAAACCTCCAATGCCGCTGCCGCCAAGGCCAACGCCGAGGCCGCCGCTGCCGACTATGCCCGGCTGTCGGCACTGGAAAGCTACAAGACCCTTCGCGCCCCGTTCGCCGGCACCATCACCGCGCGCAACACCGATATCGGCCAGCTGATCAAGGCCGACACCGACAGCGATCCGGAACTGTTCAACATTGCCGACACCCATCAATTGCGCCTCTACGTACCGGTGCCGCAGAACTACGCAGCGGTCATCCATCCGAGCCTTGAAGCCGATCTGACCGTGCCCGAGCACCCCGGCAAGCATTTCAAGGCGCGCCTGATCGGTGACTCCACCGCCATCGACCGCCGCTCCGGCACCCTGCTCGCCCAGTTCGTCGCCGACAACCCCGACGGCGAGCTGCTGCCCGGTGATTATGCCGAGGCCACCCTGCCGATTCCGGCCGATACCCATGGCGTGAGCATCCCGGCCAGCGCCCTGATCTTCCGCGCCCAGGGCACCCAGGTGGCGGTGTTGGACGGGCAGAACCGTGTGCACCTGCAGCCCATCCATATCGGCCTCGACCTGGGCGAACGCCTGGTGATCGACCAGGGCTTGAAACCCGCCGACCGCATCGTCGACAACCCGCCCGATGCCCTGCGCGAAGGTGATCCCGTGCAGCTCGCCGATGCCTCCGGAGGTGCGCATGCGCATAAGGCTTAAACCGCTCGCCGCATTGACGCTGCTGCTCTTGCAGGGTTGCTCGATGGCGCCGACCTACAAGGTGCCGGCGATCGACCTGCCGACCCACTACCGCGAACAGACCAGCGATGGCCCCTGGCACAGCGCGCAGCCGTCCGACCAACTGGCACCCGAATGGTGGAAGCTCTACAACGATTCGCGCCTGAATGACCTGCAACAGCAGCTGCTCAAGGCCAACCCGGACCTGGCGGCGGCGCTGGCGCACTTTGATGCTTCCCAAGCGTATGCCAGCCAACTGCACGCAGGCCTGTTCCCGCAGATCACCGCCAGCGCGCAACCGCTGCGCCAGCGGCAATCGGATTCGCGACCGTTGCGGGGGGATACGCAACCGTCGGTGTACAACAGCAACATCGCAGGGTTTTCCTTGAGCTATGACCTGGACCTGTGGGGCAAAATCCGCAACCAGGTCGCGGCCGGCGATGCCCAGGCGCAAGCGTCCGGGGATGACCTGGCGGTGGCACGCCTGAGTTTGCAGCGTCAGTTGGCGACCTTGTACGTGCAGCTCAATGGGCTGGATGCACAGAGCCGGATTCTCACTCGCTCGCTGGATGATTTCAGCCAGGCATTGCAATTGACCCGCAGCCGCTACGAGGGCCAGATAGCCTCGGAGCTGGACCTGACCCGTGCGCAAAATCAACTGGCGCAGGCCAGGGCGCAATTGGATGAAGTGCGTGGGCAACGCAACCTCACCGAGCACGCCATCGGCGAGTTGGTGGGTGTGGCAGCCAGCGACTTTACCTTGCCGCCCGGCCAGCAACTGATCGCCCTGCCGGGAATTCCGTCGCAGTTGCCAAGCCACCTGTTGCAACGTCGCCCGGATATTGCAGCGGCAGAGCGCCGGGTGTTTGCGGCCAACGCAAATGTCGGCGTGGCCAAGGCGGCGTGGTACCCGGACTTCAGCTTGACCGGGTTGATTGGCGGGCAGACACAGGGCGTCGGCAATCTGCTGTCGGCGGGCAATCGGTATTGGGCGCTGGGACCGTTGGTGAACCTGCCGATCTTCGACGGTGGCCGCTTGAGCGCCAATGAACGCCAGGCCAAGGCCGAGTTTGAAGAGGCGTCGGCGCAGTACCGTAGCCAGGTGCTGAAGGCCGTGCGCGAGGTGGAAGATAACCTGGCGCAACTACGGGATTTGCAGCAGGAGGCGCAGGATGAACAGGCGGCAGCGGATGCGGCGCAGCATACGCAATCATTGGCGATGAACAGCTATCAGGCGGGGGCGGTCAGTTACCTGGATGTGGTGACCGCGCAGACGGCGGCGTTGCAGGCGCAGCGGACATTGCAGGCGGTGCAGACGCGGCAGTTGCAGGCCAGTGTAGGACTCATGACCGCACTCGGCGGCGGCTGGCAACCTGGCGCCTGACATCACCCCAGGCACAGTGATAGCGGTGGAACAGCCAGTTTATCCGTAGCTGAGCCACCGCCATCGGGGCAAGCCCCTCCCACACGGGTCCTGCGTCAGACACATAATGTATAAGCGCCGCTGAGCCAATGTGGGAGGGGGCTTGCCCCCCGATTGCGGTGATTCAGCCAATCTTCACTGACTGATCCACCGCATATTTCAGCCCTCAGGCCGACTATTAAGAAAAACACTCACCACTGTGTAATCACTACCATTGGCATGCCGATACAAGGTACTGCTGTGATAGTCGGATACATCCCCCGACACCGAAACCGTAATCGAACGGCTCTCGACATCAACTTTTACCGCCCCGTCACGCGTAACCAGAAACGGATTGGCATCTCTCAATACAGCCAATATTTCACTATCGGTTCCCAAGGTGCGGTAAACGTAATATCGGTAACTGAACGGCACAGTGGCCCCTCCGCGATCATCCTTGACGCCATAGATCGAAGCGTCATCACTGATCGGCACGCGGAGTACAACCTCCGTCAATTGCGGACGGCCCGGCGAAAGCAGCCAATCACCAGCGATATACACCAAGCAAAGCGCCAGCAAGATCGTTGTGACCGTTGAATAAAGCGACTTTCTAGTAGTTCCTGAACCTGGCATACCTGATTCCTTTCTTGATCCAATATTGGTCGACTGGATCGTCACCGAAAGGCGCATCCCCCCACCAACGACCAAACTCGGGTTTATCCGTACCCGCCCTGGTTTGAGCAAGTCCCGCTGCACGTAAAAGCACTTCTTCGCTGAAACCCGCGGCAATCCCCACGGCGCCATAGTGAAAGTTTCCAAACGCTTCATATTCTTTGGAAATTTGCTTGTAGTCCCACGGGCCGCGATTGCGGACCTGAGTATAAAACCAAGAGTACATAAACGCTGAACCGGCTTTCAGTACATTCTTTTTATGAAAAGCGGTGGCCATATTTTCGTCAACCGATACACCAGGCGGTGGGTATAGGGTTCGCCATTGCATGCTTCCTCTGCATTAGGTTTTTGCGCGGCAGAACCTAACACCGGATAGCCAAGATGATGAGCGAGGAGAAGAGCAAAAGAGGATTCGTACGAAGGAATAAGACATGCCTTACACCACAGCCTCAAAGCAAGATACTTCCAAGTGCAATGAGGTTGCGGCAGCGTCAGTTCTGGCCTCATCGGGGGCAAGCCCCCTCCCACACTGATCCTGCGTCAGACACATAATGTATAAGCACTGCGGACCCCATGTGGGAGGGGGCTTGCCCCCGATAGCGTCCTTCCAGACACATCCTGCCAAAAGCCTGCCCATCAACCTCCTGCTCGCCAATCTAGCCTCTCTAAGCACATCTAGAGAGGGCCAGGGAATGGCAGATTTACCCGCTTCACACCGCCTGCGCATCGGTCGATTCAGCGAACCCGACCGCATCTACCTCGTCACCACCAACACCCACGAACGCATACCGATATTCAGCAATTTCCATCTCGGTCGCCTGGTGGTCTGGCAATTTCGGTTAGCCCAGTACCAAGGGCTGGCCAATTCCCTGGCATGGGTCATCATGCCGGACCATTTCCATTGGCTGCTTGAACTGCAAAAAGGCTCGCTGGCGGACTTGATGCGCCAGGTGAAGTCAAAAAGCACCAGGACCGTCAATGGCGTGAGTGGTCGCAAGGGCCGGCTCTGGCAAGAAAGCTTTCATGACCGCGCACTGCGCAAGGAAGATGACTTGGTGAAAATGGCCCGGTATGTGGTGGCTAATCCATTGCGAGCGGGTCTGGTCGAGCGGATTGGCGACTACCCACTGTGGGATGCCATCTGGGTTTAACGTCAAGCACAGTTCAAATGTGGGAGGGGCTTGCTCCCGATTGCGGTAGGTCAGTCAGCTTATCTGTAACTGATACACCGCTATCGGGAGCAAGCCCCCTCCCACATTTTTTACCCGCATTTCAGGCGGCGAGTTTGCCGCTGGCGATGGCTGCCGATGCAGCCACCATGGCCCGCAACAACACCGCACACCCCGCCGCCAGGTCATCCGGGGCGGCGTTCTCGATTTCGTTGTGGCTGATGCCCCCTTCACACGGCACAAAGATCATCCCCGCCGGCCCCAACTCGGCGACGAAAATCGCGTCGTGCCCTGCCCCGCTGACGATGTCCATGTTCGACAAGCCCAGCCCATTGGCCGCATCGCGCACGGCGTCCACACAGCCTTTGTCGAAGTACAGCGGCGGGAAGTCAGCCGTGGGTTCCATTTCAAAACTCAGCCCATGCCTGGCACAGGTCTCGTCGATTACCTTGCGCACCTGGGCAATCATCGAATCCAACCGTGACGGTTCCAAGTGCCGGAAGTCCAGGGTCATGCGCACTTCGCCAGGAATGACGTTGCGTGAACCGGGATACGCCTGCAGGCAACCGACGGTCCCGCACGCATGGGGCTGGTGCCCCAAGGCCGCCGCATTGACCGCCGCCACCACCGCCGCCGCGCCTACCAGGGCGTCCTTGCGCAGGTGCATCGGCGTCGGCCCCGCATGGGCCTCGACACCGCGCAGTTTCAGGTCGAACCACTTCTGCCCGAGGGCGCCGAGCACCACGCCGATGGTCTTTTTCTCATCCTCCAGAATCGGCCCTTGTTCGATATGCGCCTCGAAATACGCACCGACCTTGTGCCCACTCTCAGGACGGGTTCCCGCGTAGCCGATCGCATTCAGCGCATCACCCACGCTGACCCCGTCCGCATCGACCTTGGCCAGGGTATCCGCCAGGGTGAATTTCCTGGCAAACACACCCGAGCCCATCATGCACGGCGGGAAGCGCGAGCCTTCCTCGTTGGTCCACACCACCACTTCCAAGGGCGCCTCGGTTTCGATCTTGAGGTCATTGAGCGTACGCAGCACCTCCACTCCCGCCAGCACGCCAAAGCAGCCATCGAACTTGCCACCTGTGGGCTGGGTATCGATATGGCTGCCGGTCATCACCGGCGGCAGGTCGGGATTACGCCCAGGGCGGCGCGCGAAGATATTGCCGATGCCGTCGACGGTCACGGTGCAACCGGCGTCTTCGCACCACTGCACAAACAGGTCGCGGGCCTTGCGGTCGAGGTCGGTGAGGGCCAGGCGGCACACGCCGCCCTTGGGGGTGGCGCCGAGTTTGGCCAGGTCCATCAGCGACTGCCACAAGCGGTCGCGGTTGATGTGCTGGTGGGTCGATTGCAGAACGTCAAGGGCAGCGTTCATGGGGATCTCCTCAGGCGTGTATTTCTTATGAATTGACAACCACCGGGCTGGCTCCACGCCCGGCATTCAGGCCGTAATACAACAACCCGCCCAACGCCGAACCGGTAAACCAGCCGTAGCTGTAGAACCAGCTGAACGCATCACTGCCCAGGGACAGCAAGGTCAGCACCACCGGCACACCGAAGGCGATAAAACCGCTCCAGTTCCACGCCGGGTACACGTCGTCGCGGTAGAGGCCGGCCAGGTCCAGTTGTTGTTTGCGGGTGATGAAGTAGTCCACCACCATGATCCCGGCAATCGGCCCCAACAGGCTCGAATAGCCCAGCAACCAGTTGGAATACACGGTTTCCAGGCTCACATCCGAGACGATCAGGCCGAGTTTTTTCAGCAGTTCGTGGCCCATCAACGCCAAGCCCACCAACCCGGTGAGGATCACCGCCGTGGTGCGGTTGATCAGCTTGGGCGCGATGTTCTGGAAGTCGTTGGTGGGCGAGACGATGTTTGCAGCGGTGTTGGTGGACAACGTGGCGACGATGATCAGCGCCATGGCCACGGCCACCCACACCGGGCTCTGGATATGGCCGATCAGGGTCACCGGGTCGGATACGCTGACGCCCACCAGTTTCACCGAGGCGGCGGTCATGATCACGCCGAGGGCGGCGAACAGGAACATGGTCAGCGGCAGGCCGAAAATCTGCCCGAGGATCTGGTCCTTCTGGCTTTTGGCGTAGCGGCTGAAGTCGGGAATATTCAGCGACAAGGTGGCCCAGAAGCCCACCATCGCGGTAAGGCCGGCCATGAAGTAACCGGTCAGGCTCGCGCCTTCGGGCCGCTTGGGCGGGATTGCCATCAACTCGCTGATCGACACGTTGGGCATCGCCCATACCAGCAGGCCGATGCCCACCGCCACCAGCAACGGCGCCGAGAGGGTTTCCAGACGCTTGATCGACTCGGCACCGCGCAGCACCACCCACAGATTCAGGCACCAGAAAATCATGAAGCCGATCACTTCACCGGTGCCGCCGAGGGACTTCCATCCCTCGAAAATCGAGCCCAGGAACAGATGGATCGCCAGCCCGCCGAACATGGTCTGGATCCCGAACCAGCCGCAGGCCACCAATGCCCGAATCAAACACGGCACGTTGGAACCGAGGATGCCGAAGGACGAACGCAGCAACACCGGAAACGGAATGCCGTACTTGGTGCCGGGGAAAGCGTTGAGGGTCAGCGGGATCAGCACCACGATATTGGCCAGCAAGATCGCCATCAGCGCCGCACCCACCGACAGCCCGAAATACGCGGTGAGCACACCGCCCAGGGTGTAGGTGGGCACGCAGATCGACATGCCGACCCACAGCGCGGTGATGTGCCACTTGTTCCAGGTGCGTTCGTGCACCTTGGTCGGTGCCATGTCGTGGTTGTAGCGAGGGCTGTCGAGGACGTCGGGGCCGGCGTCGAGTTCGTACAGGCCGTTGCGCTCAATGACTTGCGATCTGTTCTGTTGCATGGCCGCTCCACGGTTTTTTCGAATTATTGTTGCTCACCCCGCGCTGAACGCAGGGTGGCCGGAGTACCTCGTAAACAACATGACATCACGGGCCCGGCCAGCCACCACTGCACTCAATAACCGTGCCGACAACTGCCCTTGAACCCGCACCGCTTATATAACTGGCTGATGTTAATCAGCTTTCCGATTGTGCCTACGGTACTTGCCGCGTGACTCAGGCTAAATAACGCGCAAGTTATCCGAACTGTCAGGACTCAATCTGGTGCACCACAATTATTTTTATTTACCGACCCCGTCAAGAGGCATCTCTCAAGCGTCTGATTTGCAATAAGAAATGTTGCTCATATTGAGAACCTGTCAAGTGCGTCAAAATGGTGAGAGGCCGCTGCATTTTGGTGATTTTGTATTTTTTACCTTATAAATCAACAATTTAAATTCAATATAAGCTTATAAAAAATCTTCTTGCCCAATCGAAAAACTCGGACTAGTTTCTATTCCTGTCACCGATGACAGGAATTAACCGACCATCGGCGCGTAGCCATACAACACTTAGAACTGGCACAAGCCGGTCAAGCCTGTGAGGAACTCGACATGTCGCTGTTGATCCGTGGCGCCACCGTTATTACCCATGATGAAAGTTACCGCGCCGATGTTTTATGCGCAGGCGGTCTGATTCGCGCCATTGGCACGGACCTGGATATCCCCGCCGGCACTGAACAACTCGACGGCAGCGGCCAATATTTGATGCCCGGCGGCATCGACCCCCATACCCATATGCAACTGCCCTTCATGGGCACGGTGGCCAGTGAAGATTTTTTCAGCGGCACGGCGGCGGGTCTGGCCGGAGGCACCACGTCGATTATCGACTTCGTGATTCCCAACCCGCAGCAATCGTTGATGGAAGCGTTCCATCAGTGGCGGGGCTGGGCGGAAAAATCCGCGGCCGACTACGGCTTCCACGTGGCGATCACCTGGTGGAGCGAGCAGGTGCGCGAGGAAATGGCCGAGCTGGTCAGCCACCACGGCATCAACAGCTTCAAGCATTTCATGGCCTACAAGAACGCGATCATGGCGGCCGACGACACCCTGGTGGCCAGCTTCGAACGCTGCCTGGAACTCGGCGCCGTACCCACCGTGCATGCGGAAAACGGCGAGCTGGTGTACCACCTGCAACGCAAGCTGATGGCCCAGGGCATCACCGGGCCGGAAGCGCACCCGCTGTCGCGCCCGTCCCAGGTGGAAGGCGAAGCGGCCAGCCGCGCTATCCGTATCGCCGAGACCATCGGCACGCCGCTGTACCTGGTGCACGTCTCCACCCGGGAAGCGCTGGATGAAATCACCTACGCCCGGGGCAAGGGCCAGGCGGTCTACGGCGAAGTGCTCGCCGGCCACCTGCTGCTGGACGACAGCGTCTACCAGCACCCCGACTGGCAAACCGCCGCCGGCTATGTGATGAGCCCGCCGTTCCGCCCGCGCGGGCATCAGGAAGCGCTGTGGCATGGCCTGCAATCCGGCAACCTGCACACCACCGCCACCGACCACTGCTGCTTCTGCGCCGAGCAAAAAGCCGTCGGGCGTGACGACTTCAGCAAGATCCCCAACGGCACCGCCGGTATCGAAGACCGCATGGCGCTGCTGTGGCACGAAGGGGTCAACAGCGGACGCCTGTCGATGCAGGAATTCGTCGCGCTGACCTCCACCAACACCGCGAAGATCTTCAACCTCTACCCGCGCAAAGGCGCGATCCGCGTGGGTGCGGATGCCGACCTGGTGCTGTGGGATCCCGAAGGCACGCGGACCATTTCCGCCAAGACTCACCATCAGAAGGTGGACTTCAACATCTTCGAAGGCAAGACCGTGCGCGGCGTGCCGAGCCACACCATCAGCCAGGGCAAGCTGGTCTGGGCCGATGGCGACCTGCGCGCCGAACGTGGCGCCGGGCGCTATGTGGAACGGCCGGCGTATCCGTCGGTGTTCGAGCAGTTGAGCAAGCGGGCGGAGCATTCCAGGCCGGTTGCTGTGAAGCGCTGAGACCGCTATCGGGGGCAAGCCCCCTCCCACACTTGACCGCATTCATTCAGATACAACTCGGTCGAATGTGGGAGGGGGCTTGCCCCCGATGAGGCCAGTACAGGCAACAAAAATGCCCACTTAGAGGCAATCCAAAAAAACCGTGAGGCCCACACCGTGATCCAGACCCTGACCCACCTCCCCCATCCCCATGAAGACGGCGCCACCCTCGCCAGCCATTTCACCGACCTGGCGCCGCCGCTCAACGCGCGCCAGGCCCAACTGGAAGCCTCGCGCTGCCTCTATTGCTACGACGCCCCTTGCGTGAACGCATGCCCCAGCGAAATCGACATCCCGTCGTTCATCCGCAATATCCACACCGACAACGTCCAGGGCGCAGCGCAGAAAATCCTCTCGGCCAACATCCTTGGCGGCAGCTGCGCGCGGGTCTGCCCGACGGAGATCCTCTGCCAGCAAGCCTGCGTGCGTAACAACGCCGAAGAATGCGCGCCGGTGCTGATCGGTCTGTTGCAACGCTACGCCATCGATAACGCCCACTTCAGCGAACACCCGTTCCAGCGTGCCGCCCCCACCGGCAAACGCATCGCCGTGGTCGGCGCAGGTCCCGCAGGGCTGGCCTGCGCCCATCGCGCCGCTGTGCACGGGCACGACGTGGTGATCTTCGAAGCGCAGGAAAAGGCCGGTGGCCTGAATGAATACGGAATCGCCAAGTACAAGCTGGTCGACGACTTCGCCCAGAAGGAACTGGATTTCCTCCTGCAGATCGGCGGCATCGAAATGCGCCACGGCCAGCGCCTGGGCGACAACCTCACCCTGAGCGAACTGCACCAGCAATTCGATTCGGTGTTCCTTGGCCTGGGCCTGGCGGCCAGCAAGCAACTCGGCTTACCCCATGAGGACGCACCCGGCCTGCTCGCCGCCACCGACTATATCCGCGAACTGCGCCAGGCCGATGACCTGAGCCAACTGCCCCTGGCCGACCGCTGCATCGTGCTCGGCGCCGGCAATACCGCCATCGACATGGCTGTGCAAATGGCCCGGCTCGGTGCCCGTGATGTGAACCTCGTCTACCGCCGTGGCCTGGCCGACATGGGCGCCACCCACCATGAGCAGGACATCGCCAAGGCCAATCAGGTGCGCCTGCTGACCTGGGCCCAACCCGAAGCAGTCCTGCTCGACGACCAGGGCCACGTACGCGGCATGCGCTTCTCCCGCACCCGCCTGGAAAACGGCCGCCTGCAATCCACCGGAGAAACCTTCGAACTGGCCGCCGATGCCATCTTCAAGGCCATCGGCCAGGGCTTCGACAACGACGCCTTGCACGATCCCCTGGCGCAACAACTGCATCGCGTCGGCGAGCGTATTTTCGTCGACGAACAGCTGCGCACCAGCATCCCCGGGGTCTACGCCGGCGGTGACTGCGTCAGCCTCGGCCAGGACCTCACCGTGCAGGCGGTGCAACACGGCAAGCTGGCCGCCGAAGCCATGCACGCCCAACTCATGCTGAATGTGGAGGCTGCGTAATGGCCGATCTCTCGATTGTGTTTGCCGGTATCAAGGCCCCCAACCCGTTCTGGCTGGCCTCCGCGCCGCCCACCGACAAAGCCTACAACGTGGTCCGCGCATTTGAAGCGGGCTGGGGCGGCGTGGTGTGGAAGACCCTGGGTGAAGACCCGGCGGCGGTCAATGTGTCATCGCGCTACTCGGCGCACTACGGCGCCAACCGTGAAGTGCTGGGCATCAACAATATCGAACTGATCACCGACCGCTCCCTGGAGATCAACCTGCGGGAAATCACCCAGGTCAAAAAAGACTGGCCCGACCGCGCGCTGATCGTGTCGCTGATGGTGCCCTGCGTAGAGGAGTCCTGGAAAAACATCCTGCCCCTGGTGGAAGCCACCGGCTGCGACGGTATCGAGCTGAACTTCGGCTGCCCCCACGGCATGCCCGAACGCGGCATGGGCGCGGCGGTGGGCCAGGTGCCGGAATACGTGGAACAGGTGACGCGCTGGTGCAAGACCTATTGCTCGCTGCCGGTGATCGTCAAGCTCACGCCGAATATCACCGACATCCGCGTGGCGGCGCGGGCGGCGTATCGCGGCGGTGCGGACGCGGTGTCGCTGATCAACACCATCAACTCCATCACCAGCGTGGACCTGGAACGCATGGTCGCCCTGCCGATGGTCGGCACCCAGAGCACCCACGGCGGTTACTGCGGCTCGGCGGTCAAGCCGATTGCCCTGAACATGGTTGCCGAAATCGCCCGTGACCCGCAAACCCAAGGCCTACCGATCTGCGGGATCGGCGGCATCGGCAACTGGCGCGACGCCGCGGAATTCGTCGCCCTCGGTTGCGGCGCGGTGCAGGTGTGCACGGCGGCGATGCTGCATGGTTTTCGCATCGTGGAAGAGATGAAGGATGGGCTGTCGCGGTGGATGGACAGCCAGGGCTACACCAGCCTGCAAGAATTTTCCGGGCGTGCGGTGGGCAACACCACGGACTGGAAGTACCTGGACATCAACTACCAGGTGATCGCCAGGATCGACCAGGCGGCGTGCATTGGCTGTGGGCGTTGCCATATTGCCTGTGAGGACACCTCGCACCAGGCCATCGCCAGTCTGAAACAGGCGGACGGCACGCATAAATACGAAGTGATCGATGACGAGTGCGTGGGCTGCAACCTGTGCCAGATCACCTGCCCGGTGGCGGATTGCATCGAGATGGTACCGATCGACACGGGCAAGCCGTTTTTGAATTGGACGCAGGATCCGAGGAATCCCTATCGAGAGGCGGTGTAGTCCTTCAGGCCACTATCGGGGGCCCCCTCCCACACCACACATCAAATGTGGGAGGGGCTTGCCCCCGATGAGGCCCTAAGCCCCACCACAGTACTCAAGGCTCCAACCCAATCCCACGCAAAATCACACTGGTCACCGTCTGGATCGCCTTCTCGAACTGCATATCCGACAACGGCTGGTGATCATTCAAAATCTTCACCTGGTGATCAAAATCGGCATAGTGCTGGGTCGACGCCCAGATCATGTACAGCAGGCTCGACGGCTCCACCGGCAGGATGCGTTTGTCTTCCACCCACTGGCGAATTTTCGCTTCCTTCATCTTGGCCCAGTCGTACAGGCTCTCATCCAGGGCCTCACCGAGTGTGGGCGCACCGTGGATGATCTCGTTGGCCCAGACCTTGGAACCATAAGGCCGCGTGCGCGAGCGTTGCATCTTGGCGCGGATGTAACTGCTGAGCACCACCCGAGGGTCATCGAAGGTCTCGAAGCTGAGGGCGTCCTGCTTCCACACTTCCAGCAGGTCGAACAGCACCGCGCTGTACAGCTCGCTCTTGGTGGTGAAGTAGTAATGCAGGTTGGAGCGCGGCAGT
>Ga0070753_1001385_pt1 | contig 13707 bp, 24 predicted proteins | sample VirMetDEL_Aug_31_FD_77441 | JGI IMG/M metagenome (GOLD analysis project Ga0070753, IMG submission 77441) | Aqueous microbial communities from the Delaware River and Bay under freshwater to marine salinity gradient to study organic matter... | ecosystem: Environmental > Aquatic > Marine > Coastal... | reverse complement strand
TGTATGAAATCAGCAAAGGTACTTTTTTTATAAAAAGGATTTATTTTTTTTGCTCTGATATATATTTCTTTTAGTTTCATTGTAACCTCCATTTTTTAGTTTGCGACCCTTAATCTAATGTAAGGGTCGCATTTAGTCAATTGATTTTTTTATAATTCGGCTTCAAAACTACAGTGCCCTTGTTCCTTAACACACTTGTATATCTTTTCGCCTAATTCTAACCTTGCATACCAACCCAACATATTTCTAATGTTGTCGGGTTTCTTTAAAGTAATATTATGCTTTTCTTTAAAGTAGTCGGTAATCATTTTATCATTATAGCCATTTTCAGAATTGAAAAACTGGTCAAGGATTTCTTTAGTTTTACCTAAAGACTTTTTGCATTCCTTGATACCGTTTTCAATATCTTTTAAATTATTCTCATCAAAGTAATAATTTAAATAAGCACTATGACCCTCGACACCAAAAAAGTCAGCGTCATTACTAGATTGAACAGCAAACCAAAATTTGCCTTCAATGTCTCCGTTGTAGTATCTACCCATTGTAACCTCCATTTTTTAGTTTGACTTATAAATTATCCCATGTTAATAATATTGTCAAACAAATAATGGAGGTTAAAATGAAAATAAAAATAAATGATCCCTTTGGTTTTACCAAAGCGATTAATTTTAAAAAATTAGATGATCCTAAAGTAATTAAAGAATTGTCTAATTTATTTAATATAAATAAACCTAATGAGGTTTATAAAAAATCAGTCAATCAATTAAAACAATGGAGGAAAAAATGAACGATAAAAAATGGATCGATGATATTAGCAAAGTTTTTTTAAATCAAAAAATTGTTAAAATCGAGATTATGACTAATGAGGAAGCCGAAGCCCTCGGCTGGGATCAAAGGGCTGTTATGTTCCAATTAGAAAATGGAACATGGTTTTTTGCTTCTCAAGATGATGAAGGCAATGGAGCAGGTGCTATCCATACCACTAAAGAACATTTTATTGTACCAGTAATGCATTAAATACTTAACTTTACCTAGGGTCTCCATGACCCTAGGTAAGTTATTCGCAATGGAGGTAGCGAATTCTGTTTAGATCGCAAAGCCCGTTGTATCTTTTCTTGCTTTGCCTTTGGCAATCAGCCCTATAATAACTCCAGACTGATTTTTGAATCGCATGTCATGCAAATCGCCATTAATAACTTTGTAACCATTATATAGTCTCGGTAATTTATGTTTAAAGACTACGGACACGGGAGCCTTTTCTATTACCTGGTCAATCACGGCTTCGTTGGTTTCGGATCGTGAAAAAGTTAAATGATAATTACCGGGTAATTGATCATTAATTCTATTCTCTAGTTTCGTGTAATCATAAAATTTAACTTTAGGAAAATGATCCATTAGGTTTTTTCCATCAATTAAATATCTCTCGAACGGCAGGTCACTGGTCCCGTTTAGACGGATCGCCAGCTTCATATTTTTGTTGGCTGCCCTTCTACTTAAAATTCCTATTTCCGTTTTTAACTGGGATAAAAATTTATTACGGTCCTGGAAAAACATTTTTGTTTTTCGAAGTCTGGCCTTCTGGACCACGCCCATCTGGCCCCGGCCAGCCGTGTTGAGGCAGCTCAACCGGCAGCCTAGGGAAGCTGCTGGGCAAACATTTTTGCCGGAGAGTTTATACGGAGCCAGGTACAGTATCCCGGTCAAGAAGCCGTATTTCATAGATTTAATAGTTTTCCAATTAGTGTTTACTTGTAGTAACATTGTTCCTCCATTTTTTAGTTTCTTATTAATTATCCCATCATAATGAGAATGTCAACAACAAAATAACAAAAATAAAAATAAAAATTTTTATTTTAGACTGGTCAATAAATTTTTTTATTTTTCTATTGTCGATCGGTTTTCCAAATATAAGCATATATCTTTTTTCCTAATTTTAGTTATACCCAGAAGGCGCAATTGCGATCCAGATAGTGTACGGCCTTTGTTAATATTTAAAAAGCTTTCGGGTCTCATAATATGCCCATCCCGTGACTGGTAATAAAAATTATATTTCGTCTCTCTCATAGATCCTCCTAAGTTATTCGTAATGCGGGACCGGCAACTCATCCGGGCCGAATTGGTTTTCATAGACCCGGGCCTCCAGGACCCGGTCATACCGGGAGCCATCCCGGTCAAGAGCCGGTTGTATCCTGGTCAAGGCTGCTTTGAGCTCGTCCTTGGTTTTAAAAACCTTTTTTAGATCCCGGTGTTTTTCACCGGCCGTATAGTACCAGCCGCCTTCTTCCTGGCCTCCTAACTCCCGGTAGGTTTGGTAAATTGAAATATAATACATAAGTCCTCCATAGTTTAAGTTTCCAGCGTCAACGGCCTACCATGGTCAGTGGTCGACCGTCGACCCGTGGTAGTTAATTGAAACAGGAGCTAATTGTTAAAAATGAACTACCAATTATCCTTTTATCACCATGGGATATGATGTCAACAAAAAAATTAAATTATTTTTGGAGGGTCTCCGCGACCTGTGACCAGGGAATCGGGTCCCGGAAGTTGTGTACCGGTGGATCGGAAAGCGGGTCACGGGTGGAGGGTCGAGGTTTGAAAAGTTTTAGCACTCTCTCCGAGGGGGTGTAAGTGATAATAAAAACTCTGCCACCATTTTTAACCCTTGTATAAATCCAGGCTTTTTGCCACTTGGAAAGAGGACTGATCTTGCTGGTGTTTACCTTTAATTCTATCCAACCTTCAACGCCATTTATGCAGTAATTTATATCAGGAATACCCTGAATAGTAGGACTCTCAATCCTTACGAAGTGCCCGTTTTTTATATTGTTTTTTAGTCTTTGCCATAGCTTGGACTCGTTTTTCTTCAATGCCATTTTTAGCTCCAGATAGTCCCTTTTGTAGATACGGTAAAAACCACTGATTGTCACGCACAACTTGACTGAAAGAATTGGCTAGTGCGTTGACAGTTACTTCTTCGTCTTCGTTCTTATACAACGCTCCACCTTCGGAATTTAGACCAGATTGGTAGACACAAGCATGTAAAATTTCATGTAAAAAGGTATTGGCTTCTTGTCTAGGTTGCATGCCTTTTGCGATCTCAATTGTTGAGGCAGCACTCTTGAACTCACCAAAACTATCGTTGTCTTTAGACGGATGGAACTCTATTTTTTTAATTTCCAGGTCGTCATATCCAACTTTAATTTTTCTTTTTAACATTCACTTTAACCTTTCCAATTGAACTCGTTAAATGTTTATTATGAACCTGGTGAAACAAATCCCAGAATTCTTTTTCATTTATCTTGGCTATCTTCTGCGATGATGTCGATCGTGTTTTCTTTTGGTATTTCATTTTGCAGGTCTTTTATCTTTTCAATTAATTCGTCCTTTGACATCGTTGTTAAATCTTGAACCTTAATTTCTTTTTTGTCTATATAAAATCCTGCTGCCTGCCCTAATCTAAATTCTGCGTTAACCGCAGCTGCGTACTGGCCTTTAGCTTCTGCCTTTTGAGCCAAAGTATCTAATCTTTTTAAATGTCTTAGATAATCCCGGTAAGAAGAAGATTTTTGGTCCCGTAAAGTTTCCATGTACGATACAACCCTAGGATACAAATCAGCATTAGTTAATTGCGATCCTATCTTAGAAGCAATCTTTTCACTGAAGCCTGCTTTCAAGGCAGCTTCTGTTTTTGTAATATCTGGATATCCAGCAACATAGATTTCAGCAAAACTTTGTTGCCTTGGGGTCAGCTTTTGTCTAGCCAAGTGAAGTTTTTTCATACCTAACTCCTATCACAAATTCAGACTTTCCTATAGAGTATTCTATACTTTTTTTATATACTAACTGGTAAAAACCCTAAAAGTACCCTGAAACCAGAATATAGTTAATTATACTATATATAATGCGGTAAATTCTTTCAGCCTAGTACCCTGAAAGTAGGCTGAAATTCAGCCTACTCCACCCTAAAATACACCGTATACTAGAAAATAAGCGATCATCTGCCACAATTTTATGGCAACTGGCAGAATCATCAGAGCACCTAGACCGACTAAAAAAAATAAAATCATACAGCCTATTTACATGGGATTATGCCAATGTCAACTAAAATTTGCAAAAAAATTTAATTATGTTACACAACTCAAGCACGCTAACCCTTTGGCGTGTAGAATAGGGGGTTACCTCCATGACTCCCTATTCGCTAAAAATATTTTTTAAAAATAACTCTCCAGAACCAAGATCGGAAAATAGATATTACAGTAAATATAATAGCGATCTGAAAACTTTCGAATATAGTCGGATGCAGGTCAAACAAAGGGAAAATCAATAATTGGATTAAAGTAGCCAGTAAAAGACCGCTGCCAACGTCTATAAAAGCCTCTACTAAAGGCCGCACATACCCTCACACTCCAAATTAAATAAATCTGGTTCCTTCTCTTTTTCTTTAAAAACAACTTCTTTTAAGGGAAGGCAAGAACGATGGATATATAAATTATCCTTAACTTTATGATTTCCTTTTCTAATCGCTTCATCGATCTCACAGGCATCTTTGAATTCTTGTGGTCTATTTCTTTTCATATCCGCCCAAAATGCGTCATCATGAAAAGGACATCCGATACAAGCGGACTTTGCTGGTCTCCGTAAGTCGCGCCCCTCATACCATCGTAAGCAATCCTCTCTCGTCATCTTTTTTTCGATCAACGGCCAACGATTACATTGCCACCATATTCTTGCGGGTTTCATACGCATAATTTCGTCGGTGGAAATACCGATCCACATCTCTACCCATTTATCTTTAGGAAATCGTTTTCTAAATCCTACCCCCATCAACTCTCTCGTCTGTTTAATGATAGGCGTAATTTTGTATTCTCTCGTACATTGTCTACGCAGCATACCTTTTTTACCGGTGTCCGGGTTTTTGGTATAGAACGGTGCGGACGCAAAACGGTTTCCGCTCTCCGACATCGCGTTCATGATATCCTCTCTAATATTTCCGTATTGAATCGTATAGACAGGATAAGATAATTTGGTCTTCAACCATTCTAAATGTTCGTAGACTTGTGGCGGTTCCCAACCTGTGTCAGCAAAGATAGCTGCATCGGGTTTAACCCCAAACGCACCTTCCTCTGCCATTAATGCCATCGTCGAGCTCTGTACTCCTGCTCCTAAGGACAAAATACGCATTGCGGGCTCACCAGGAAACTTCGTACCCTCTTTGTTGTCTCCAGCTAATAATTTAAAATCTCCAGGACTAATGTTAGTGGACATACTTTCTTCTCCCTTTTTTATATGAGGCTAATAATTTTGTAATTCTTTTTTTCAATCCTTGTAAAGAATGATACATATTCATTTGATGTTCACTACTATCGGGTTTGAATTGATTAATCAACTTTAATAATTTATTGTTCGCATCATGCCATGCTTGGTTTCTTGGATCCATTGGATTGAACAGAGCATCTCCCTCAATAGGATAAGCACTCACTTCATCTAGCCTTGCAGCTAAAAAATAATATTGTTCTAAAAATTTTCGTACATCCGCCATCTATTTTATCTCTTCAAAAAAACTTTTTACTAATCTTTCATAATTCAATAACTCTTTGTTTTCAAAAAACTCTACCGTAAACAAATAACGCTCCTTGTCAAAGTTAAACACGGTATGCCTTACCTGATTATTAAAAATAACATATTCCCCCATAGTATACGGTAATTCTATAAAAGATCCACTCATAGTTATCTTTTCAGGAGAAAAACAACAAAAACTTCTACCTGAATCATTTAATAAAGCATTCACGCAAACGCCTCGTTCGTCATCTACATGCCAGTCATAATAAGTAGTTGGAGGCAGTAATAGCACGCCTGCTTGAAACGGGTGTAATTCATTTAACTGACGTAAGAAAGAGTCCTTTTGAAAAGTGGCTAGATCTACAGGCATGAGTTTAAAATTAAAATAATCGATCCAATGATCATAGTGTGCTGCCTTGACTAATAACTCTGCTCGCAAACTAGTCTGAATGCCTGTTTGCACAAAACAAGTGTTAACCATGATACACCTCCATAATTGCTTTGCCTATTTCTTCCGCGATTTGCGGGACGATAGCATTTCCCAATGCTTTAAGTCGGTGTGCTCTGCCGGATACCCCATGAGCCACTCGACCCACATCGGGTTCAAACTCCCACCTGCGTGGCCAGCTAACTTGCTCTTGGCTTTGATCTTTTCGTAATCCGTGTTCGGACCTGAGTCCTTGTAATCCCTCGAAGTCGGTGTCGGCATCATTTGTACCGCTGCCGTTAAATTGTGTTGCATGGCTTTCTTGATTCCTTTTCTCTTGATTAAGCTTTCTGGATTCTCCTGCCCCGATGCTCTCGGTGTTGGCCACAACATCTTCTCGTGTCTCACTTGATCGTTCAAACTGATTGGCATCTTCTTCTCTAATTTCATTTTCATTCTCTGTTCCGAACTGGCTCCCCTGTCGCAGTGTGCGTCGGGAGTTCTCCATAATCGCATGGTGTTGGGATCCACTTGTTCTCTCAGATTCGATGGTCGTGTTCTGCCCTTCCTCTGTCCTTGCATTAATTTGAGGGTTCCCTCTTCTGATCTTGGAGGTAAGTGATCCATTGTGTTCGGAGTAGCCCACAATCCAGACTCGTTCTCTTTTATGCGGTGCACCGATGCCTGCAGCTGGAATAATAAACGTTTGGACTTCGAAGCCTTCACTTTCCAAGTCAGAGCACACAGTTTCGAAGACCATGCCGTCTTGGATGTTAACAAGACCTTTGACATTCTCTGCAATAACGAAGGTGGGTTGGACTTCCCTAATGACTCTAAACATTTCTGGCCAGAGATAGCGGTCGTCGTTAGTTCCTTTTTGTTTTCCTGCAACACTGTAAGGCTGGCAGGGGAAACCACCTGTGATAATGTCAATTGCTCCGATGTCTTTTTCGATTTGGGTTCCATTCAATGTTTTAATGTTATCATATACGGGTATATCTTTCCAATGTTTATTTAGCACTAATTTACAAAAAGGATCCATTTCACAGAATGCTTTTGTTGTAAAACCTGCTTTTTCTAAACCTAAAGAAAATCCTCCAATCCCACTAAACAAATCTAAATGATTCATCGAGTGTCTTTATACACTCTTATCACCGCTTGACAATCTTTAAATGTCATTTTATGTTTTTTCATATTAAAAGCAAAATTACAGAAAACAATATTACGAAGCGTATACCCTTTCTTCGGATCTAATTTATCTAAAGAAATATTACTCCAGGTAATCGTACCTCGATGCCGAATGAAAGTTAAAGGTTGTAAGGTATAGGCACAACGCTTGCCGTATTTCTTTTTGTGTTTCTTCCAGGAAGCAAACAACTGAGGTAAGGTAATGGTGAAAGGTACTTTATCTTTTTTTGCACGCAATCTTGCTCGGACAAACATATCTTTAATCCAATTATCTTCTTTTTTAAATCGGTTAATTTCTATTTGTTTATACTTTCCTGGGTCCTCCGCCCTCCTCTTTCTGCGTCTCGCATTAATACGATCGCGATGCAGCCTATAATATTTTCTTTGAATGGAATCTTTTATCATAATAATTTTTCCGCCAGTAAATATAATCGGCTTGTCCTTCGCTGAAATAAATTTTCTTTTCATCAATCATGCGATGAAATTTAGTTTGCACGTATGACGGATCAAATTGTGCGTAGTAACAGACCATCTCAAAATCATTATTGGCATCAACAAACCAGGTGAAGGCATTGTCTTTATGCATAATCAAAGGTCGCTCCATGCCTTCGTAAAAAACATCTTCAAAAGCTTTTTGTAACACGGCTCTCCACAATCTTATTTCTGGGGAATACTCTCTATCTTCAAATTCGTTTCTAAGTTCAAAATCCATAGCTCCAATTAGAGGTGGCCGGTGTGGGGGTTGAATGGTAGTTCAATGTGGAAAGTCCGACCACCTGTAATTCTAATTTACTTTATGACACGTAAACCTCTCTGTTGTACGAGTTCTCGTCGTGCTTCAGGGTATTTACGATCTAGGTAATGTAAAAATTCCATGCCGTACTCGGGGAAACCATAAGTGCAGCCTGCGTATAGACCAAATAAAACCGATTTGATTCGGTTGTATTCTTCAAAATTTGTTTTGGATGCAATAATGTTTAAAGCATCTTCTAATTCTTTATCTATCGTTACCATTTCCTAAATATAAACCAAATTAAAAACACAGTTAGAGCAAACATATATTGCCATAACTCTATTTCGTTATACATGTGCTCAGTATACAGGCTGATGTGTGACGGCGCGAATGCGCTTTGGTTTATATTTAGTTGAAATTGGCATCCTTTGCAACTACTTTTTTGCTTTTCCGTTTACAGAATTACTAAAGGCTTTATGCTTCTCGACTTGAGAAAAGAGTCGTTCTACGTATTTTTCAGGAGACATTCCCTTTAAATCCGCTCTTCGTTCGATGTCTTTACGAACCAGTAAAGCTACTACTTCTACTGGTTTCCGTTCGTCTTTAATCCCTAAAGCACGAATCACTTTCCAGGTATCATGACGGATAGCTACTGATTTCCATTTATTGATGTCCATTATTTTCGTTCTCCTTTATTTGTTTAAGTTTAAATGCTGCATTATCCCGGTATCCTTGTTGCACTTTAGCTGCTTGCTTTTCCATCGTAGAATTACCATGCTCGTCTTCGTGGATCGTGTAACTGTCTTTACCATCAAAGTAATAACCACTAATCGTTAAGTTTTTTTTCTTCATGTTTAAACTCCCGTAGGTTAGTTGCTTTGGATGCATAGATTCGATACACTTGTTCGAAGTAGGGGTTGTTAGGAGAGGCTCCCCAGCCCTTGATCTTAGAAAGGCGGTTGATCGCATGGATCCTTTTATCTTTCCAAGAAACTAATTCTTTAATCTTTGCCATTTTGTAAACACCTCCTGTATAAGATTTCCTACCTCTAAAAATTTATCGTGAAGATCTATAAAACTTTCAGAGTAAAGTTTTTGTTTTTCAATCGAGTTAGTAAACAGTTTTAATGTTTTCTCCCTTTTATCCAATTGAACCGTCATTGTTTCTATGTGAAATTCATCTAAAGACTTAGCGTCTTTATACGAATCACTTGTCCTACCATCGCTAGAAACTTGCAATGTTTGATCTACCATTTTTTTCATATCCCACGATAATAGTGTTTGATATATCATTGTCAAGAAGAAATTTTAATAGTAGGTTGAACTATGTTCAAAACTTTCGCTTTATTTGGAATGATATGTGTATTCGATCCTGATGTTAAAATTTTTCAAGAAAATTGTTTTAATGTTTGGGAAGATCCACCAGCTCGTTATGCAACTTTACATGAATGTGATAATGCAGGTAAAAAACTAGGTATTAGAATACGCACACAGCTTGAAAATAAAGGTATTATTATAACACAAGGCGAGCTTTGGTGCATAGAAACTACCAAAAAACAAGGGTCTTGACAAATACTCCCACGGAGATTAAATTAATCATATGAAGTTGTATCTTTTTAAGTCCTTCTATGCTGGTTTTGAGATAGAGGCTAGGGTAGAAGCCAAAGACGATGAAGATGCAAAAAAACAGTATGTTTTGGCTCTGGAACAGGGTGATTTTTTGATAGATAAAAAGAACTTCAGGTCTCCTAAGCTGATTCATACAACATTTGAGGAGATTGACCGTGATATTACAATCCCAGTCACTTCTACAAAGGAAAATGGCTTTAGAGCAGAAGTGGGCAAAGTCATTTCTTGAAGAAGGTAAAGTGACACTTGAGTGTAATGAGATTGATCAAGAGATCAAAGAATTAAAAAGATTAATGATCTCTAACGATGAGTTTATTGCACACAAAACAAATATGGATGCTTTTAGCATCGCTGGCTAGTTAAGTCAGAGATTTATCGCTGAAGTTGCGTTTTCTCTTAAGGATATTCTTCGCTTTCGTCTAAACTAAAATTGATCGTATTGTATAATATCTTACCGTTAATATGTTGTTTGCATTTTTTTAAACATATAGGACAAATAAAAATTTGTTTTTCTTCCGTTCGTTCTAAATTAACGACTACACTACAATGAGGACATTGACCTAAATTAACTTTAGAATCTTCTTTATAATTTTTTACACTCACCCCAACTAGCTCCTGTCTCTACATCTACCTTTGATGGCACTTTTAATTCTTCGATACAATGTTCCATAATATGTTTTATATCTTTTACGTCTTTATCTCCCGCTCTTACATTAAAACATAATTCGTCATGAATTTGAAGTAGGGGTAAAAATCCATTTTTAAAACACTGCACCATTGCTACTTTAACTTGATCGGCAGCGGATCCTTGAATTAATCGGTTTAATGATTTAAACGTACCAGATCTTTTAATTGCATTTTTACCATACGCTGCAATAGCTTGATCATAAGGTACTGCTTTATGTAATCCCCAAGCTTGCGGTTCCCAAAGATCAAATCTACATCTTCTACCTTTTAAAGTTCTAACCGAACCATATTTTTCCGCAGAATCCATACATCTTCTTGCTAGTTGTTTTACAAAAGGCACTCTGGTATTATATTTGTTTAAAATTTGATCCGCATCTTCTTGTGAGATCCCTAGTTCTCTCGCTAATTTTTTTACACCCATTCCATAAAATAATCCAAGATTAATTGTTTTCGCTTGAGTACGAGGTATGTCGGCCATCTCTGCTACCGTTTGATGAAAGTCTGCATCTTCTTTTTGATACGCTTTTAATAATTCTCCAGCACCTTCATAACCAATAGAAACAGCATAGTGGACTACAATCCTAGGCTCTTGTTGGGAATAATCAAAACTACCCCATTGCATTCCGCTATCTGGTTTGAATAACGATCTTATTTTAGGACCGAACTCTACATTCCTAGCGGGTACTTGCTGCAGGTTAGGATTGTTATAACTTAATCTACCGGATACGGTTCCTCCACCCTCTCCCCGTAACTGGTTAATCGAAGCATGAATACGACCTTTATGTGTAAATTTAAAGATAGAATCAATAAAAGTAGCATGAAACTTATGTGTTTCCCTCGCTTCTCTAATTAACTTTGCTATTTTATGGTCACAATTTAACAACCAATTAGCCGTGAAACTAGGCTCTTTTGACTTTTCTGTTAAGGGATATTTAATATGTAATTTATCAAAAGCTTTCGCAATGGATCTTGCAGCGAATATATCTACATCTACATTAGCTTCTTTTTTAATAGCATGTAGTAATTGTTTTTCTTTTTCTACAAATTCTGTTTTTAATTTTTGTGCTTGTTCTAGATCTACTTTAATTCCATGTGCCATCATTTCGTGTATGACATGAAAGACATCACACTCTAATTCAAAAATATCTTTTAACGATTCTTTTTCTATTTTAATTTTTAAATACTGCCACAGTTTTAAAGTTAAGGCTGAATCTTGTTCTGCATAGAAACCGACATATTGTGCGGGTAGCTTGTACATTTCTCCTTTAGCATCTACTCCCCATTCCGCAGCTGAGTTTTTTAATTCCTGCTCTGACTTTGTTTCTCCTAACCAGTCATAAGATAAAGCATTCAAAGAATAAGAAAATCTATTTTCGTCTACTAACGCGGAGGCAATCATCGTATCAATGATCCTACCTTGTTGGATCCGTACTCCGTGCGCCCTTAACCAACCTACGTCATAATGTGCATTGTGAAAAATTTTATCTCCAGGACCACTACAAATCTCTTGCACCCAATCCATCACCATTTTGTAATCCATGTTCGAACCAGACTCATGAGCAACCGGGTAGTATCCATTAAAACCATCAGCAGCTACCGATACTCCTATGATGTTTCCATCCATGGTAGGCCAACCAGGTCCTTTATCTTTGATGTTAGGATCTTTTGTTTCCAAGTCAATGGCAATCTCCTTAGCTTCTCTTAAGTTAGGAAAATGAGTAGGAGTTTTCCAATCGGACTCTTTAAATAAAAAATTAATCTGATGTGTCATGTTTACTTTCTCTTAAATGTTGTATTTCTAAATCGCAGTAGTGTTTAATTTTCTCTAACATACTTACAGGACCATCTGGGTGATTATACAAACGGCTAGCGTATTTAATAATATTAGACTGCGTAACATTAAAATTATTAATACGAGAGTAGGTAAAAGGTTGTATTTTTAATTGTACATAATGATCTCCATCTACCTGATACATATTAGGAAAAGTTTTATTAAACATGTCTTTATCTGTCATTTTCGTACCTCACGTTGTTTAGTTCACTAAGCATTCTACACAAAGGAAATGTGTATTCATGATTAGATCTTAAAAGATGTAGTTCTTGTTTCGCTCGGGTTGCTCCGACATACCATACTCTAAATTCAGAAGATCGTTCCAACCCAATTTTTGATTTAAGATCAGCAGGCCAACAACTCTTTTCATACAAGACAACATGGTCTGCTTCTCCACCTTTGATAGAATGAATAGTATCAATAATAATATTTGATTCATTTAATATATCCTTACCATTTTCTAAAATATTTTCAAAATATAATTTGTCTTTATCAGGAAAATTTCTATCAAAAGTAACTGTCCAGTGGTCTTTCGGTACTTCTAGTCCTGCTGATTCGTGTAAAAAATCATACGTTAAAGACTGGTCGTGTGGTATTGCTAACCATTTTTTGGACTCCATGCTCCTCCATCCGTAAGCAATATCATTGATATACGTGTATAAGATGCCGATATCTTCTTTAATAATACTCTCCCCATTCATTAATTTACTCCACAATTTAATCGCCTTATATTTGTTGATATCAAAAGATTTAGATCCTTTGGTGTCCTGGAAATATAAACCCATTTCTTTTGCATGACTTTTCATTTCATTTTTTATTTCATTGGTTCTCGTCAAAATCAACCAGGTTCCTAATTTTCGAAAAGGAATATCCACTAAACGATTATACGTATGAATAGCACCCGTCATTTTTTGTGGTTTAAAATCTTTAGGTACTCTGTTCTTTATGTGAGAGGCAAGGTATTGAGAGTAATCATGAATCATTAAAGGTAACCGGTAAGACTTAGAAAGCACCTTATTACGACCTGGAAACCTTGTATAAAACTCAACATCCGCTCCATTCCATTCATAAATAGCTTGATCATCATCGCCTGCTAAATATACTTTATCTGAATGAATAGCTAACTTCTCTACCAATCTCCACTGTAAAGGTGTAAGATCTTGCGCTTCATCTACAATTAATACTTTAAGAAAGACATCTCCGCCTTTTTCTAAATACTCAATTAACATATCGGTGAAGTCTACTCGGTGGTCTTTTTTATATTCCTCATACGATTCAATAATCAGTTTAAACTTAGGCCACACCACTCGTTTTACTTTTTCTTCTTGGTATTGCTGCATTGGATCTATCATTCTATTTCTTGCTTTATCGTAGATACGAAGCGACCAATCATTCCAAACTGAAACACCATTATGTTTTTCATAACCTAGCTTTGGTAGATTAAGAGCTTGAGCAAATTCTACCATGTCTACTTCTGGATCAATCACAGGTTTTTTCTTAAAAGCTTGTCTACAAAAACTATGGATCGTTCTAAAATTTCTAATATCATCATCACTTAAATCAGGAAATCTTTTCCTGGCTCTGTCTCTCGCTTCATCTACTGCTTTGTTCGTAAACGATAGATAAGCAATTTGCGAGGGTAAGATTCCTCTT
>Ga0070753_1001382_pt1 | contig 13723 bp, 16 predicted proteins | sample VirMetDEL_Aug_31_FD_77441 | JGI IMG/M metagenome (GOLD analysis project Ga0070753, IMG submission 77441) | Aqueous microbial communities from the Delaware River and Bay under freshwater to marine salinity gradient to study organic matter... | ecosystem: Environmental > Aquatic > Marine > Coastal... | reverse complement strand
GTTCTCGGAAAAGAGAGGGCAGCTTTGTTCGATGCCGGAAAGCTAAGTCTCGATGATTTCGTGGACGCAAACGGCAATCCGATCTCTCTGAAGCAGTTGCAAGTGCTAGACGGTGCGACAAATGTGCGCAAGACGCCGAAGGTGGTTCCGAAGCCGACGCCGGGCACTGGCAAGATACCCGGTCAGGCGAAGAAGTTCGTTCCAGCTAAGACAATCAAAGAAGCCGAGAAGTTCGCTATCGATAATGATCTGGCGAGAGTTGCTAAGTTCGGCAAGCTGGACGTCTCTATCGCTAATGAGATGAACCAATCAATGCTAGAGAACATCGAGCGAATGCCAGCTCTAAAGGGGCGAATGAGTTTCATCGGATCAGCGCAAGAGAACGGACGACTCTGGAATGAAGGCAATTTTCAATATACGCTTTTCCAAGTGATGTCAAAGTATCCAGACAAAAGCGCAGAGCAGAAATATGCAATCGCCAAAAAATACGCAAAGAAAACAAAAACATCTGGGAAGACTTACGCATTCGCTAGAGATAAAAATCGCGGAATAAATGCTGATTTCTTCAAAGACGTGGACGGAATCGCTTATAACGAAGCATGGGGCAAAAAGGCGTCAGTCGATAAATTCAAAGCAGCTCTAGCGAGAGACGTCGAAAGTAAATGGCATCCGGAGGGAACCGCTACTCTTCGATCAGTAATGGATCACGAGATCGGTCACCAGATCGACTATATGCTCAAATTAAGCAAGAACCCGGAGCTACAGAAGTTGTTTAGGGAAAATAGAGAGAATATGGGCGAAGTTCTGAGCCGCTACGCAAACAAGAATATCGCCGAGTTCATCGCTGAGAGCTGGGCCGAATATATTAACAATCCAACGCCGAGACCATTGGCGAAACAAGTGGGGGACTTGATGAATGCCGAATACGCAAAGCAATTCAAAGATTTTGGATCTTGATCTAATAGACCCGGACGAGACTATCTCAGACGTTTACTATTCGCTGGATGACGCTCTCGAAGTCGCCAAAGAGTTCCCGGAACTAGAAAAGGGCGTTCTGAAGATACTAAAAGAAGACTACAGCATCACAGAATAGTGAAATTCGCTAAAATTTGGCAAATATGTTCACTTTTAGCGAATAGTGCTATAATTCACGCAACGCTGCGGGGCAGCATAAAAATGTACGGGGTACAGTATGGGCTTACAATACGCAGTCGACGATCTCGCCGATCTCGACGAATCAGTTCAATCTCTTTATGAACAGGACGGTGATCGATATATCTTGCGAGTCGAAGGCATCCCGCAACCAGAGGATACCAGCGGACTCAAAAGCAAAGTCCAGCAGTTAATGGACGAAGCGAAAGAAGCGAAGCGACGTGCGAAAGAATTAGAGTCGCAGAAACAGCAGCAGGAGATGGAGACCGCTCAGGAAAAGGGCGAGTTCAAGAATCTCTGGGAACAGGCTCAGGCTAAACTTGCCGAGAAAGACAAAGAGCTGCAAGAGTTCACGACAAAGATACAACAGAAGGACATCAATATCGCTGCACGCAGCATAGGCTCGCAACTTGCGAAGTCAGACGCCAAACGTGCGGAGGTATTAGCCGATTATGCTTCCCGGTATGCTCGGCACGACGGCGAGAAGGTTCAATTCTTAGTGGGCGGGATGGAAGTAGACTCATCCGCATTAATGGATCATCTAGCCAAAGAATTTCCGTTTTTGGTTGACGGCTCATCGGCTACCGGGGGTGGTGCGACGAGTTCTGCAAGTAGCGGGGCTACTAAATCACTTAATCGAGCCGACTTTGATAAATTGGCGGCATCCAAAAAGATGCAGTTCGTGAAAGACGGCGGCATCATCTCTGACTAATAGGTAATAAATCATGGCTAACACTTTAACCAATCTCACTCCAGATCTATACGAAGCGCTTGATACCGTTTCGCGTGAACTGGTCGGCATGATCCCAGCGGTAACACTCGATGCGAACGCAGAGCGTGCTGCCAAAGGCCAAACAATCCGCAGCGCAGTTGCTCCAAGCTCTGCGGCTGCTGACATCACTCCAGCGCAAAAGGCTCCCGATACTGGCGACCAGATAATCACTAACAAGACTCTGAGCATCTCTAAGTCTCGCGGCGTGGCTATCCGTTACAACGGTGAAGAGCAGCGCGGTCTGAACACTGGCCCCGGCTACAACAGCATCCTCCAGAACCAATTCGCCCAGGCGATGCGCACTCTGACAAATGAAGTTGAAACCGATCTCGCTGCGCTTTACGCTCAAGCGTCTAACGCATACGGAACTCCCGGCACTACTCCATTCGGCACTGCTGGCGATTTCAGCGACGCTTCTTTCGCACTCAAGCTGCTGAAGGACAATGGTGCTCCTTTGACTGGCAACCAGCTTGTCGTGAACTCTGCTGCTGGCGCTTCTATGCTCGGTCTGCAAAGCCGCGTCGACGTTCAGGGCAACGACTCTCTGATCCGTCAGGGCGTTATGCTTTCAACTGCTGGCATGGACATCCGCGAGTCTGCACAGATCAATGACCACACTAAAGGCACTGGCGCAAGCTACGTCACCAACGGCACTTTCGCAGTTGGCGACACTGCTATCGACATCGATGGTGGTTCAGGCACAATCTTGGCTGGCGACGTTATCACTTTCGCTGGTGACGCGAACAAGTACGTCGTGACTTCAGCTCTCGCTGCTGGCACTGTTACTATCGCAGCTCCCGGTCTGAAAGCCGCTCTCGCTGATGGTGTAGCAGTAACAGTCGGCAATGGTTACGCTGCAAACATGGCGTTCAACCGCGACGCGATCGTTCTCGTAACACGCGCTCCGGCTCGTCCAGTTGAAGGCGATCTCGCTGAAGACGTTATGCTCATGACTGATCCGCGTTCAGGCATCACTTTCGAAGTGTCAATGTACAAAGAGTACCGTCAGGTTCACTTTGAAGTGGCACTCGCTTGGGGCGTCGCAGCTATCAAGCCAGAGCACATGGCAGTTCTGCTCGGCTAAAAGTGATCGCGGGGCGTCTTCGGGCGCTCCGCATCATTCTCGGAGAGGACTATGGAAGCACTACCAACAGTTAAGATCGACCGGGATGGTGAAGCAGTTATCATCAACGAGTCCGATTTTGATCCAAAGACTATGAAGCTATTCGGTGAAAAGCCAGCGGCAAAGCCGAAGGCAGCGCCGAAGAAGACTCGCAAGCTCAAAGCGGAGAGCTAAATGGCTACTATCATCGTCGAAGACGGCTCAATCGTCCCAAACGCGAACAGCTACGTCACGGTCGCTGAGTTCACTCAGTATTGCTCAGATCGCAACATCACGATCTCTGGCACTTACGGTGACGAGTCGGAATTGCTCATCTTGGCGATGGACTATTTCGAGCAACAGCCGTTCCGTGGCATTAAGTACATCGAGACACAGCCGCTTCAGTATCCGCGTTCGGATCTATGGATCGACGGCTATCTCACGGATTCAGACCAAATTCCAAAATTGGTCAAAGATGCGCAGATCACGATCGCCATCTCTATCATGGCGGGAAATGATCCGCTCTCTACAGTAGATCGAGCAGTGAAGCGCGAGAAAGTCGACGTACTCGAAGTCGAGTATATGGACAACGCTTCGATCTCTACAGTTATTCGAAGCATCGGCAACGCAATGCGCAAGCTGGTGACATCAAGCACTGGCGGCAACAATATCCGAACCATTAGGGGCTGATATGGGCGTTAATTACACAGCTCTCGAAGCGACTGCGACGCGATTGCTCCGGGACAACGGTCAGGCAATTACGTTCAGCTACGAAACAGGCGAAGTCATTGATCCGGCGACTGGCACTGTAACGACGCCAGCGACCCAATCTACCGTCAGTGGATATGGAGTCGCGTCAAACTATAAGAACGCTGAGATCGACGGACAGAGCGTTCTGGCGTCTGATCTAAAGCTGCTCGCCAGTAATGTGGCGACGGAGCCTAAAGCGAACTGGAAAGTCGGCGTAAATGGCAAGACTTGGCGAGTAATGCAAGTGATGCCAATTAACCCGGCAGGGACTAACGTCATGTATATATGCCAGATTAGAATATGAGCGCAGCAGAGAAGGACATCAACACAGCTCTCTCGGTTCGTCTGGCTGAACTACAGACTGCCGGAGTACCGCCAGTTGCTTGGGAGAATGCAGAATATACTCCCGTCGAAGGCTCGCTCTATCTACGCGAATCATTCTTGCCGAATATCAAAGATGCGGTCGGAGTGGCTCACACTAGCGCAGACGATTACGAAGGACTCTATCAAGTCAGCGTCATGGATGGTCGCGGCGACCGCCGATTCGACGCTCAAGAGCAAGCCAGACTGATCTCGCTGCACTTTCCGCGTGGCGCAGAGTACACATATAACGGCGTAACGGTTAAAATAACTGGAACGCGGCTGGCATCTGCTATCACCGAAGACGGCTGGTATCAGATCCCGGTGACAATCAGTTGGAGAGCGCTTGTATGAGCTGGGAATCTGACTGGAAGAAGATCGAAGAAAAGATCGACCGGACTCTGAATCAGGGCATCCGAGCGACTCTTTTCGAAGTAAGCACGGCAATAATTAAGGACACTCCGGCAGATACCGGGCGTGCCCGTGGTAATTGGCAAGCATCCGTCGGTCGCGGGGCGACTGGGGAAGTTTCCGTAGATAGTGTGAGATCGGGCGAAGCCAGAGCAATCGCAGACGTCGACCAAACAGTAAGCGTGGCAGTGGGCGATCTCTACTATCTGACAAATAACCTTCCGTATATTGAACGTCTGGAGTATGGCTGGTCTAAGCAAGCTCCCGGCGGGATGGTTCGGAAGAATATGCAGAATTTTAACCGCTTGTTCGTGAAGAATCTCAGAGCAGCAAGCAAATAAGAGGCAATTAACATGGCAATTCAAACATCTGCGGGCACTACGCTGGGCATCGTCTCAGGAACTCCCGCCACATACGACGAAGCAGGATTCGCAGCTCTCAGTTTCGCTACAGTTGGCGAGATCACAGAGATTCCAGCATTCGGCTCAGTTTACAACTTAATCACTCACTCGCCTCTCGGTGAGCGTCGCGTGGTTAAGCGTAAAGGCTCAGTAAACGACGGAACTCTGACTCTCTCATTCGCTGCTGACGCTGCGGATACTGGTCAAGTTGCGGCGAAGGCTGCTGCGACTACTGATACAGAAGTCTCAGTTGCAATCACTTACCCGGACGGCGAAATCGACTATTTCACTGGTCTGGTAATGAGCTATCAAGTAAACGCTGGCGGCGTGGACAGCATCAAGTCAGACAGCATTGTATTAGAGCTGACAAATGCACCAGTAAACGTAGCAGCTTAATAAAACACACATTCGGGGCGTGACTTATGGATTTAGCGAGCATTGATTTACAAGCAGCAGCGGAAGAGGGAGTTGAAGTAAAACTCCAGCATCCGGCTACTGGCGAATATCTACTAGACGATGAGGGCGAGCATTTGACGATTGTCATTCTCGGCAAAGATTCGCAGACGTGGCAGAATGCCGCAAAGCGAGTTAATACCAGGAACGCGAATCGCTACAAAGATCGAAAGATCCCAAACGCAGCACTCGAAGCAGCACTCTATGAGATATTGGCAGAAAGCACGCTCAAGTGGAGCAAGAACATCGAGTTCGAAGGTGCAGCTCTAAAATGCACAAAAGAGAACGCGAATATGCTCTATGAGAAGCGCAACTGGATCGCTGAACAGTTAATGGAAGCGGCAGGGGATCGAGCCAGTTATTTTTTGAAATAACGGGGCTGCTGAGTAAATACGTTCAGCAGTGGGCTTGGCTCTCTACCCGGGCTAAAGACAAAGAAAGATCACGCATCGAGATGATCGATAGTAATGAGATAGCCGGACGGTTCCCAGACGTGGAGCCGTTCGGCTATATCATAGAAATACTCAGCAGAATTGGAGTCGCATTAAATAGCGGCAACGGGGTTCATGGACTGACTTGGCAAGAGATCGATGCTTTTGTGGCGAGAACACAACTGCATCTCACCGGATGGGAAGCTGAGACCATAAAACGGTTATCCGCTCTATATGCCAGCAGTGTGCTAAAATACGACAATCAGGACGTTCAATCGCCCTACCGCACGAAAGAAGAACAGCAAGACATCGCCAAAGGCATGAAATCAGCTCTTCGCGGCATCGTAATAAAGGACAAGCATGGATCTAGCAACGATACAGATAAAAGTCGACACCAGAGAAGTCAAAGCGGCTAACGAAAACATCAAAGAACTCGGCACGACCGGGCAGATGGCGAGTAAGAAGGTAAAAGCCGCAAACGACGATATGGCGTCAAGCGCTAAAGGCACAGTCTCGGCATTCAAACTGCTGGGAGGCGCTATCGCTGCGCTCGGAGTCGGCGCTCTAATTAGCAACTTTACGAAAACGGTCACAGAGTCAGAGCGACTAAAAGGCTCGCTCACGACGATGACCGGAAGCGTGGCGAATGCCGCTTTCGCATTTGGCGAGCTAGAGAAGTTCGCATCTCAGACGCCATATACTCTTGATCAGTCGGTCGAAGGGTTTATCAAGCTAAAAGCACTCGGACTAGACCCATCAGAACGCGCTCTGCGCTCATACGGCAACACTGCGGCAGCGATGGGCAAAGATCTAATGCAGATGGTCGAAGCGGTCGCAGATGCGTCTACCGGCGAATTTGAGCGTCTGAAAGAGTTCGGCATCAAAGCATCGAAGGAAGGCGATCGGGTATCTCTGACATTTCAGGGAATGACCACAACGATCGGCAACAGCTCTCAGGAAATTCAAGAATATCTACTCCAGATTGGTGAAGTACAATTTGGCTCGGCAATGGAAGACCAGATGAAGCGTCTTCCCGGGCTACTTTCCAATCTCGAAGATAACGTCGCTGCGTTATTCCGTAAACTCGGAGACGTCGGCGGCATTAAGCTATTCAGCGCTGCGATTACTGGTACCAGTGCCGTTATTGTCGGGATCACAAACAATCTCGACGTTTTAGCCATTGGACTGAGTGCAGCTCTAGCAGGATTCGCAGCATTCAGCGCCGGATCAATAGCAGCATCAATAGTTGCTGGATTCGGAAGAATGAGAACGGCAGTTCTCGCTTTAAATCTGGCTATCAGAGCTAATCCGATTGCATTTGTGGCATCCGCTATTACTGCTGCTGCGGTAATTATTATCAGCAAGTGGGACAGTATTAGAATCGGTGCTGAAAGAGCCGGGGTTAAAATCCAGATAATGTTCGAGAAATTGAAGATATTTCTCATGGAGACTTTCGCCGGGGCTTTGAACTCAATCACGAATTTATTTAGTGACATTCAAAACAAAGCAACTGCAACAATGGCTGCGGTCGCTGCTGCCGCTAGAGATCCATTAAATGCGTTCGAGACATTTAACACAGTCTTCGAAGACACTCTCGCAGGGCTTCGCTCTGGGGGAGATTCAGCCAATGTCTTTGGCGATTCTATATCCGCGAGCAAGAGCAGAGTCGCAGAGCTAGAGGGCGAGCTAGAGACAATGAACACTCAGGTCGAGACAACAGATGAGGTCGTCGGACAAGCAGTGCCGTCGCTTTCTGATTTTGCCATCGTAATAGATGACAGCGCGTCTGGCGCAGATCAACTTGCAAAGAATCTCGAAACCGCAAGAAGTAAGACGGAAGCATTGCTTGGACAGATAAGCAACGAAACCGAAGCTCTTAGCATGAGTTCGAGAGAATTAGATATTCGCAACAATCTACAGAAAGCAGGAGTAGATGCTACATCTGAACTCGGACAAGAGATTATCAATGCGACTAATAACTTTCACGATGAGAAGGATGCTATCGACGATGCTAAAGAGGCTGCTGATAAACTAGCAGAATCTCAGAAGGAAGTAGCGAGACAAAATGAAGCGATAAAAAGCGGCATCTCGAACTTCTTTATGGATTTATTCGAAAATGGTAGCGAAGCGTTCGGGAATTTAGTTGATAAATTCAAAGCTATGACGCTGCAAATGATCGCTGATTGGGCGGCGTCACAGATAGTCGAAACGATTAGCGGTCAGTTCGAAGGACTCGGAACTTCAATCACCGACATATTTAGCGGGATATTCTCATCTCTCGGCAGCGCTCTATCATCGCTAGTGAGCGGCATAGTATCTGCCGCAGGCAGAATTCTCGGATTAGGTGGTAGCGGAGCCACATCTGCTGCCACATCTGCTGCCGCATCTGCTGCAGGATCTAATGCTGCTGGAGCTGGAGCTGGATCATTCATCGGAAGAATATTCGGCACAGGTGGAGGAGCGGCTGCTGGCAGCGCTGCGGCGTCTCAAGCAGCTATCGCGGCTGGCACGAGCACAATGGCTGCAAATGCTGCGCTTGCTGCAAGTACGGCTGGAACTGCCGGGGCTTCTATAGCGGCTGGCACTTCAACGATGGCTGCTAATGCTGCTGCCGCCGCTGCAAGCACTTCCGCTGCTGGCGGAGGAGCTGCTGCTGGAAGCGCTGCTGCTGGATCGTCCGCGTTTACCAATGCTCTAGCAACTGCTGGGCCTTATGCTGCCGCAATTATAGCCGCATATCTTGTCGCTAAAGCGCTAGATAGCGGAGGAACTCCAACGTCTACCGCTGGTTTGACTATGGCTAAAACTGGCGGCATGAGTGACGCAAACATATTTCAGATGAGCGCATTCGAATCTGGATTTGCTCCACTTGGCTTTAAGCAGAACGCGACCAATGATCAAGCAGAGGCAGCTATCGCGCCACTACGGGCGCTTGATTCAGCTCTGACATCAATCACAAAAGACGCCGGGTTTAATGTTAATCTCAGCGGTCACACTTTCAGCGGTCTCGGAGTCGAAGGTTCAGGCCCCGGAACGGTTCTCGGTATGTTCATCGAAGAAGGTAAGGCGAAAGGCAAGAGCATCGAGAGCCAGATGGATCAATATGCTACCGAATGGATTAACGCGGTCGGCGTAAGAAATGGAGTCAGCGATGCGGCAATTAGGGACATAATCGGCGACGGCACTGCTGCTGGTATTGTCGCAAGAGCGCAAGCAATTCTTGATAGCCAATCAAATGGCATAATGGGGCCAGAAGCTCCGGCAGGAATGGATGGCTCAAGCAGTGATTCCACAGGAATGACTCTGTCAGTAAATGGCTCGCACCGTGATGGTCTTGATATGGTTCCATATGACGGCTATGTCGCAGAACTTCACGCAGGGGAGCGCGTACAGACCGCAGAACAGGCTCGGGCGTCTGACAACATAGCAGACGAGATGAGCGGACTACGCCAGAGCATTGAAGACGTAATGGTCGCAGTGGCGAGAAACACTTCGAAGCTCTATCGACTCAACGACCGCTGGGACAAGAACGGCTTGCCGCCAGTGAGGGCATAATATGAAGTTAATTCGACCGGAAACGGTTACAGACTCGATATTTCAGTCTTCGGATGTCCCGGAGGCTGACTACTCGGCATGGCTGGTCGGCACTACTTACGCAGACGGCGACCGGGTTATCGTTACAACTGGCGTTCATAAGATCTACGAGTCTCAGCAAGCAGGAAACGTCGGCAACGATCCGACAACTGACAACGGCACATGGTGGCTCGAAGTATCCAGCACGAACCGCTGGAAGCTATTCAACGGCATCGTTCAGGAGCAGACCGAGCAAGCTGGCGGCATGGAGTACGTTCTACAGTCGCCAAATGTGGTGAACTCTCTGGCTCTGATTAACGTCGACTGCGCAGAAGTCACTGTCACAATGGACGATGCGACAGAGGGAGAAGTCTACAACCAGACATTCTCTCTGATCTCAGACTCAGGCATTCAAGACTGGTATGCGTACTTTTTCGAGCCTATCGTCCGGGATGACCGTCTGGCGATTCTTGATCTACCGCCGTATGCGAATGCAGACATCACCGTGACGTTTACGGATACCGGGACAGCTAAATGCGGAGCGCTTATTATCGGTCAGTTCGCCGATCTTGGGTTCTCTCAGCACGGAGCAAGTCTCTCTATTATAGATTACTCGGTAAAGACTACAGACGCAGAAGGACGAATCACTGTCACAGAAGGCGCTTACGCAAACAAGATGGAAGTCGACGTCGTGCTAGATACGTCAGCTTATGGAGTGGTTCGCAAAACTCTAACAGATCTCAGGACTACGCCCTGCGCGTGGATTGCTGAGGACGAAAACAGAAACTCGATCATCTACGGATATTATCGAGAATTTGATATAATTCTCATGAATCCAACAACTTCCAGATGCTCACTTGAAATAGAAGGTCTTGTCTAATGACTATCCCAACGATTAGCACGCTGCCAACAGCTCCAGCCAGGACGGACGCCCCGGCAACATTCATATCCCGTGCCGACGCTTTCTTGGCTGCTCTGGTAACTATGCAGAGCGAGCTCAATACCACTATCGGCGCGATGAACACTGACATCGGAGGCATCGCTGCGAATGTAACTGCTGCTGAAGCTGCACAAACTGCTGCCGAGACTGCCGAAACTAATGCAGAAGCAGCACAAGCCGCTGCGGAAGCTGCATCAAGCGCGACTCTATGGGTAAGCGGAACAAGCTACTCAGCAGGAGATGTTGTTTACTCGCCAGTTGACTACAAGTCGTATCGAGCAAACACAGCGACCAGTGGCACAACAGACCCGAGCGCGTCCGCTGATTGGACGAGATTAACTTATGATTTGCCAAGCCAAAGCGGGAACGCAGGGTTATATCTCACAACAGATGGAACGAATGAATCTTGGGGAGACGTATATCCATCTCTCACAGGCAACGCCACAAAGAAGCTCGCAGTCAACGTGACTGAGGACGGCGTGGAATGGGTAGAAGTCTCTGCTGCTCCTTCATTACAAGCGACAGCTTCTGGATCATTAGCTAATGGCGATGCCGTTATTGTTAATTCAGACGGCACTGTAAGCATAATATCTCAAACAGCTGAAGAAACAGGAACTCCAGTAGTCTTTAATGCTGCCACAACAACAAGAAACGCTGCAACTTATGATACATCTAATAGTAAAGTGGTGCTTGCATATAGAGACGGTGGCGCATCAAACTACGGAAGAGCTGTAGTCGGAACGGTCTCTGGAAGCTCAATCAGTTTTGGTTCAGATGTGCTATTTAGAAATGACACAGTAGATTTTGTTGTTTCAACTTACGATTCTACTAACAATAAAGTAGTTATCGCTTACAAAGCAACAGGGACAAATTATGGAGAGGCAATAGTAGGAACGGTATCTGGAACTTCAATTAGTTTTGGAACCGCAACCGTTTTTAATGCTGGAACTGTTAATGATCTTGCCATTACTTATGATTCTAGTAATAGCAAAGTAGTAATTGTATATAGAGATAGTTCGGATTCTAATAAAGGAAAAGCCATAATAGGAACTGTCTCTGGCACATCAATTAGTTTCGGAACCGCCGTAGTTTTTTCTACATCATTTTACGCAAGTATGCTTGGCGCAACGTATGATTCCACAAATAACAAAGTAGTAATTTCTTATTCGGATTTTGGCGACAGTTATCAAGGAAAAGCCATAGTAGGAACTGTCTCTGGAACTTCGATTAGTTTCGGAACCGCCGTAGTTTTTTCGACAAATAGCATTCGTAACACAAGTGCGGTATATGACTCTGGTAACAATAAAATAGTCGTTTCTTATTATGACGTATCAAACTCTAATTACGGAACAGCAGTAGTCGGAGAAGTTTCTGGAACATCTATAAGTTTCGGGACTCCTGTAGTTTATATTAGTACCTCTGCATACCTGATTTCTTCAATATACGATTCTATTAATAATAGAGTTATTATTTCTTATAATACTAGTTTAGGTGGGAAAATCTCAGTAGGAAAAGTCTCTGGAGATTCGATTACTTTTGATCCTGCGGTAACATTTGCCTCCATAGCACTTGACTATTCTACTTCAACTTATGATTCTGATAATGGAAAAACAATTATGGCGTATCGCTCTGATGCGGCAGGAAATTATTATGGAGAGGCCGTTACTTATTCTCCAGAATCTACAAATCTAAAGATAGGAAATTATATAGGAATTTCTGACGGCGCATACTCTGATACTGATACTGCGAATATACAAATAATTGGCTCAGTAGACGATGCTCAGACTGGCTTAACAGCAGGGCAATCTTATTATGTTCAAAGAGACGGAACTTTAAGCACAACTCCTGCTGACCCATCTGTTTTTGCAGGAACGGCAGTTTCCGCAACAAAACTTATAGTAAAGGGATAACATGAAAACTATTCTTGATTCAGAAAACTGCTCTAAGTATCTATTTGCAGACGATAAAATTGTTACTTTGAAAGCTGACCGCATCGAAGTGGGGTTTCCATTAGATTTTATTATTGCTGACTTAAATTTAAACAACGCTAGATTGATCGAAGGAGTGACTGAGCCATTAGATTGGCACGGATGCAAATACAATTATATCAATGATTCTTGGGAATTGTGTCCAGAATGGGTAGAGCTAGATTTGCCAGTAGTTGAAGAGCAATGATCAAGAAAATCAGAGCAGGGTTTACTCTATTAAAGCTCGGTCAGTCAGTAGCAGATCCGGCAAAATGGAAGAATCGCCAGATCACAGCCACAATGCTCACCGGGATAATCTGGGCTGCGATACAACTTGCAGAAAGTTTTGGCTATGGAATCCCAGTTGATGAGGCGACTATCGATTCTCTCGCTATTGGGATTCTTGCTGCTATTAACTGGCTGCTCACTCTATCGACTTCCAAGACTGTCGGACTGCGAGATAAGGTTCAGGCCGATTCAGATCAGTGAAAACATAGATCCGGAAATAGAAAACTTTTATGGCTATTACGGAGTTCTAGCCATAATTAACTGCGAGATTTAATTGTGGCAAAGCTCGAAGATTACGCGAAAACGGATCGTCAGCGCGAAGTGGTAAAAGAGTGGGAAAGAAGCGGCAGGAACGCATCACAAGCCGCCAGCAGGCTTGATGTCACACCAGCTACCGTTCGTAATATCGTGCACGGCGTCAAAGCATACGCATCCGCGGCGGGATTCACTGAGGAGTGGGATGCAACGGCGCACGTCCCGCCGGGCGAATATGTGACTGGCAGATCCATATACACGACAAATAGTTATAATGAGAAGGTATGGCTAAAGACCCGGCGCAAGCTGGAGACTGCCGAGAAAGAAGAAGCGCTGAAAGCATTCGTCGACCAGCTCAACTCGCAGGTAATTCAGGCGAAAAAGACCCCTAAGCCGTCCAGTAAGGGTAAATCGAAGGATTTATTACCGACGACGATAATTGGCGATGCGCATATCGGTATGAAGGCATCGGGCGACACGCGGGGACGAGATTTCGACTCCAAGATCGCATCTGCCGAGATAATCGCTGCGATAGACTATCTGGTCGACGCGGCCCCGGCAGCAGAGCACGCAATGCTAATAAATGTCGGAGATTTCACGCATATTGACCGGGCTATTCCGTATCCGCAGACCGCCAACGGCACGCCGATGGATACCGACTCACGCATTGAGCTAATCATGCGTAAAGCAGCGGACACGATGATTCACGGGATTACGCGGATGCTAGAGAAGCACTCGAACGTCTCAGTGGTCATGGCTCGCGGTAATCACGACTCAGAGACATCGATAGCGATAGCCATGATTCTGGCTTACCGATACGAGAAAGAGCCGAGAGTCACCATTCTGGAGCCGAACGGATTCTTTACCT
>Ga0070753_1001377_pt1 | contig 13741 bp, 18 predicted proteins | sample VirMetDEL_Aug_31_FD_77441 | JGI IMG/M metagenome (GOLD analysis project Ga0070753, IMG submission 77441) | Aqueous microbial communities from the Delaware River and Bay under freshwater to marine salinity gradient to study organic matter... | ecosystem: Environmental > Aquatic > Marine > Coastal... | reverse complement strand
TCCTTGGTTATGCCGCATTAGGTCCTTATACATCGCACCGGAGCCTAGCATTCCACCTGCGTTCGATAGTCGGCGGATAGCCTTCTCGCCTTCCTGCTGCCTGTACTGATAACCTGGAGACTCCTCAAACCCAGCTCCTGCCATCTCTAACATACCAGCAAAATTAGGGTCTCGGTAATCGACAGCCTGATCAGGCATTGCACCGGGTGCAGTCGGCATTCGGTCCTGTGCTAGCTGCGTACCTAACTGTCGACTCGCTGCAGTCCCTAAGCGCATGTGAGGTGCATAAGCACCCCGCGCCTTTGATAGGTACTTGTCGCCACCATAGTACGCCAGGCGCATAGCTACTTCTGAGTCATGCAGTCCTTGCAATCGCTCAGGTAGTGCCTTTGCGTTAGCTGCCTTCGCTTCGTCTCTGGCAATTCCCATCAACCTTCGCTGTTCTGCGGCAGCGCGACGTGCGTCTCGACGTGCTTTACTGGAAGCCTTCCGTGATTTATAACCTCCATACAGGCTTGCGCCAGTTGAGGCAATTGCACCAATCATCCTCTCGCCCTCGGAGTTTGTCTGTAATCAATCGTAAGCTCGTAACTTGCATCGACAGCACGTATCACAATAAACTCTCCATTATAAATTGCACAGTTGTCATACCACCACTAAGACACCAGATACGACCATAGTAACAGCAGTAGCTGCATCAGCACCAGCGTGTATAGCTCCCCCACCATTGAGGACATGCTGCATAGCACCTGTGACGATGTAAGGCTCTGTCATATTGGCCTCCATGACTTTAGCGTCAAGTATCTGATTCGTTGCATCAGCGGAGCCACCACTAGGTACTAAGTGTAGGTCAACTGTACGATCAGTGCCTGTCGTATTGAGCAGCGTAATCTTCGTGATGATTAGTCGGCGGTTTGTCGCAACAGCATATGCACTCGCAACAGTAGCACCGAGTTGAATTGTTACTAATTGTTGGGGGGTTGTACTAGCCATTATGCGTTTTGCACCTCTTCACCGGCGAATCTCAAGTTAACTATCGTATTGTTTGTATTCGTCGACGCTGTAAAGTAGAGCAAGCTCTGCTCAGGAATTGCGAATGGTATTGGTGTTGGTATATCGATATTGTTCTCTACATCAGTATCAACCACCTCTTGAAACACCAAGTACACCACACCGAGTTGAAAATCTCTAACCCATCCTTGTACTGTTACACGAGGACTGGCACCACCTGATATTTTATTTACGTTGATTCGAAGCCACGTTGCGAAGAACTGACGCTCAGCCGGTACAAAGAAAAACGCTTGTTGTGTAACACCTAAACCAGCGGGGATATACGCCTGCACAGTCGCACTGGTTGTGGAATCAATCGTGATATTACCTGCATTAACTAAGCCTGTACCTGCACCGATAGGGGCGATTCGGTTAATACCAAGCCATGTATTTGATGTTGTTACTGTCGTTGTACCATCTAGCTCAACATCCTCAGTCTGGTACACTCGACCAGGTCCTACACCAACAAGCCTGATATTAGTAAGACCTGTACTACCAGCATCGTCAGCTGTTGAGCTACTTACAATATCCAACGTCTCTGCTGATGTCATCGGCGTCAGATTACCACCGTAGGACCATATCCACTCGGAGGCTGCGTTGTCTACATCATCATTGTAGCCCCATTTATGCCAATTGACATGGCCTTGCCACCTCCCTAGCCCTACATCAATCGCATGATCCATGCTGCGAACAACACTCGCGTCAGCATTCTGAGCTAACAACCCATCAAGCGGGAAATTAAGCTGTGTCTTATCTCCAGCCAGTGTTTGAATACGGAGATAAGTCTGGTTGGACGCACTTGTGTTCTCAAAGCTTACACGGACATACTGCCTACCAACTGTGTAACGCCTTGGTGGAAATATCCGATCAGTATAGTAATTTTCTGTTAGTGTAGAGTCTACATTTGTGCCATCAGTACTGAACTCAATTACTAACTCGCCATCCTGATCTGTCGCAGGTGCGACGATAATTGAGTTGTGCATGCTGACATCAGTGAACGACCCAGATGCGTTCCAAGATACTCCAGCGTTTAGCGCGCTCGATGTGCTCTGATCGCTTAGTACGACCCCTTGATTAGGAGTAAAACTCATATTACCGACCACTCCCCTGCGTAACTTGTGTACACCAATTTAAGTGCATAGTAGTTGGATACTATTGCGTAATCTGTTCTACCATCGATCGTTCCTGTGAAGCTCAATCCACCTGTACTACGTCGCTTTAGATGCACCGTTTCGCCGTGCAGTGGTGTTGTATTCAGAGTCACAGTAGCATCTGCAGTGTTGTTGCAGATAATTAGCTGATTGCCCTTTGTCGTGAACGTCGTATCTCCGCTCGCAATCTCTTTGATCGCGTACCCATGCAACTTACTGAAGTTATATAGCTCGTCACTACCTCCAGGTTGTAGGCTAAGTTGTATAACTAACTGTGTATGCAGCCCTCGTAGCTCCTGCATAACGTCTTGCGTAGGCATCATTGCAAGCTGCAGCTCTAGTTCCGCAACTCGCTTAAGGAGTTTGTCTGACGAGTCTGCAGCCTCTTGTACCAGTGAGTGCAACTCAATTCGCTGTGCTAGTAGCTTTGCGCTGAGTTCCTCAGAAACTGCGTCGCCATAGTCTGCCGCTTGGTATACCGTCTCTGTTACCGACGTGACCGTATCAAGTTCGTCTACAATTGAAGTCAGCGTATCGAAAAAGAGCCGTGTCGGGATCCCTGTTTGAGGGTCTACAATTGCACCGCGTGTATGCTGAAGTGCCATTAGATCATCCTTGGCGTTATCTCTGCGTATGCAGCTACGATAGAGCGTCGTACAGGATCTGTGATTAAGATCTTTATCGTCGCCTGTCTATATAACCCACGCTGCCGCCATACAGCGCGCTTCGCATATTCACCTATCTTACCTAGTTTGCGGCGTGTGGGTGTGCCGTAGTTGCGACCAAAATCTTTGGATACCGACAAACTAACGTCAGGATCAGCGCCCTGACCGGATTCTGTACCTACACCAGATTGAAACAGAATCTCTATCCGATCCAGTGAGAATTGCCTACCCTCTGCAGAGAGCGTTTGGCCTATACGGATCGCTTGTATTGTGTTGCCATACTCAGTGAACGTGTCAAAGTCTAATTCTCCAAGTTTATTCTCAAGGCTATCCAATACAATCTTCTTGCCGTAGCAGTCGATGATACCGTTCACACGCCAGTAACCGTACCCTATCGACTGGCGCTCATGCCACATCCCTGTCGCTGCATCGTAGACATGAGTACAGCCCAGCGTCTCAAACCAGAACCCCATCAGCTTGTGGCCGCGCTCATCCCATGCGACCGCAAAGGCATCCGCTACAACATCTGCTTCCGCAAGCTGTTTCTCGATCCCATGGTGGGATATGCGCTGAGGGATATAACCGCTAGCTCGATAGATTGTGCGATCATTACCAATCCAGTACAGCGTATTATCTGTCTGAACAACACTGTGCTTTGTCAGAATGCCGCGTTCTAGGTATGCACCACCTAGCCGAGAGAATGGAAAATCAACATTACTTGCGCCCTGCCATACCTCAGCAAAATTATCATCCTTGAATAGCCACAACTCTTTGTGCGTAGCTGCGACGGTAACTATATTGCCTGACGTTGTAAAAGCTCTGGCACGCTCAGTTGCATCAAACGTCGTAAGGTCTACCTCTTCAGTCGTATCATCTACGAGGCTTGAGATAAACCATTGATTAGTTCCTTTCTGAGCAAATATGAAATACCCATCTAAGTAAACTACTGATGATGCTTCTAAAAAACTGCTGTGTGTAATTTCTGCCAGCGTAGATGTACTTACAGTGTAGTAGTACGTATGCGCGTCTGCGACAATGACAAGCTGTGTCTTATTCTCTGCAAATATGCACCGCTCTGTACCTAAAATCGTACCAATAGCTGTCGCAGTACCACCTGAGTCAACTTTGTATAGGCTTGTCCCATACACAGCATACGTGACACCGTCAACTTTAATACCACCTCGGCTAGCTGCTCCTGAGCCTGCAGTTGTCCAGGCTGCAACCCCTGGAGTCATGACAAGCATAGCTCCTGCAGAGTCTTCAGGTGGCGCTGCCTCAGGCATTAAGTTAATACTGCGCTGTGTACTTAACTCAGGTGTCTGGGAGACGTACGTCTGGCCGATGAAGGGTATTTTCACTAGCGCCAACTCCCCGACGGTACGAACTGCACACCCTCTTCTTCAAACTCATACTCAAGTACATCATTCTCATACTCCATTGCGCGCATGGTGAATTCTTGCCGCTCAGGTAGCGGAATGCCGTACTCCGGTGCAACCGCAGCTGCTAAAGCCCACACGAAGTACTCATATACGTATGACGGGCAGTGCGCATCGTTGCCGGATGCATCAAAATCCTGTAATGGTATGTCAGCTGTAGCGATTAGTTTCTTTGTGGATACATCAGGGACAGGCCACACATAGACAACACCTTGCGTAATCGACCTGTCGTACCAAATTGCAGTGGGTGTGCCTGTGGAAAATTTGTTAGTAAGTGCGGTATAGTCAGATCGACTATACATCTGTAGCGGCACATCCTCCTTTGTCGAGTTTGTGCGTAGTCGAGGGTGATGCATTCGTAAAGGGCGGGTAGTGTTGATGTACGCAGAAGCGCCTACCGTATAAGACGCCTTGCCTTTAGCGAGCTGAATTTCTAGCTCAGTCTCAGACCAAAGCACAGTCCCTTTCGTACTCATACGCTTAGCGATTAGATTGAGAGCTTCAGCAGCATCTCGTATCTGGTACGCCTCTGGAGCGCCACCGTCTACATCATACGCTCGGCACTTACGCAGCGCAGCTTTAATAATTTGATCTCGCGTATACGTGAAATCGTTACTGCCAGAAAACGCCATGTCTTACCTCAGTACGAGTCCCAGTCAGGTGCTAACGTCTGATCTACCTCGTTTGATGTGTCTCTAATACGTGCATCCGGCACCAAAATATCTTCCCTCGGCAGCCGAATAAACTCTTGGGGGTGCTGTGCCTCAGCAAACTCACGGATTACCAACTTATCGTCCCACTGTCTAACACAGTCAGATGCATTGGCACGAAAGCCGGAGCGATCACACTGCACTGAGTAACTGCTAAAATCAGTCTTGCGCGATCGCTGGTTGACTCGTGATTTGCCGAAGCGACTAATCATCTTAAGCCTTAGTAACTACTTCTAAGTACTCGATTATAATATCAAAAACTGCCGTATCCGAGCCTGCAGAGCATGTGTATGACACAGGGTCGCCACCTGCAGTTATACAGTCAGTTTTAGCAGCTGCGGTAGTAGCTTCCGTGATTTCGTAGAGCAGCGCACCGCGAGTCACAGCGCCATCCGCAAGGGAGCCTTTTACAAGACCTGCAGTAGCTAATGATGCTGTTACCAAAAAACCATCTGGGTCATTTGAAGTGCCTTGTGTGCCTACATCCACTGTCTCCGTCGCATCGACAGTGATAACATTTAAATACACATCTCGCACAATAGCTGTTGCCGGAAGTGTGAAACCTGTCTGGGTCTCAGATGTCTGCGCATCACAGCGAATAACTGCAGTACGGGCAATAACAAGTGTGTTGGCACCTTGAGTGAATGTGCCGCTAGTATCACCAGAGTATTTTTTACGTGTCGCAAGACCGTTCGGGAAATTTGTACCACTCATCGATCATCTCCGAGCGCCCAGTTATGGGCAGTACGTCAAAAAGGGGGGAGTGGCCGAAGCCACTCTATTTTGCTGCGCTTGTCGGGTATTACGCGCCTGGGCTACCAAATACGCCGCGTGGATCAGCAGCGTCGAAGGCAAACCGGCTATATACTGTGAACAGTAAGTTTTTGCTACCAAAGTCGGTGTCATTCTCCAAGATCGCGCTTTGGCGGTTCTGGTGAATTAGACCTTGATCAACATCAGTCTTAATGAACCAAGCATCGGTATCAGTCAGGTAGTTATTGACTGCAATACCTAAACGTACAGTTTTAAGCGCATTTACAGCATTGTTAGCAGAGTCGTTCTGTAAAGTAGACTCTAAGATGCGGTGAGCTTCGAACTGCAAGTCGGTTGGGATAATTAGCTTAGTACCACGAACAGCGATTTTAAGGCCGCGCTCATCAGTAAAGTTGCTAATATCAATTAGCGCCTGCTCGATAGCTGACTCGCTTAAGTCCGCAGCAGTCGTCAACTCATTTTGGAACGTAAGGCCGGTCTTAGTTAGATGTGCTGTTGAGCACAACTCTAAGCCGTCTGCGTAAGTATATGAGTTGTTGAATGCACGGTTAAGGATGTTAGCCGCTACCGTTTCACGAGTCTGATGCTCAGAGCGTGAAAGTGCTTTGGTCTTAGCCTTAGCTGCTTTCATGTACTGATTATCGTTAACCGCTTCGCGCGTAATTGTGTAACCTAAAGCATAGGTTACGTTAGTCACACGACGAGTGAAGCCTTGGCTCCAGTTATCGTAATGCACTGCAGCGCCTTCACCTTTGACTCGTGCCAAGCCTAATCCTACGAAGCCGGTATACTCTTCGTAAGCTTTATCTGACGACTCTTGATCAAAAATATCCATATACTGCTTCGGATAATCTTTATAAGAGGTCTGAAAAATGCCATTAAGCCCAGGCCATAAAAACTTCGCAATATCACCAGTAGTCACTGACATAGTTAACTCTCCTTATACGCCAGCAGTACCAGTATGGCTGCCATGTTGATGATTGTTAATCTTGACCACCCAATCGGCATTCGTGCCAATCTCATTGTCAGGACGTCGGTCTAGCATGATGACTTTAACTTGAAGAGTCGCAGTCGTCGCTGCAGAGCTTGAATCCAGCTCTACGCCAGAACAACCCGTTGTGGTGTTGGTTCCACCAAACACTAAGTTTGCGTTAAGACCTACTTATGTATCAGCAAGCGCGCCGCCACCAGAGTCTTCTTGAACAACAAACAACTGGTTTGGATCATCTGCAACAAGTGCATAACGCGCAGTGGATGCAGTTCGATGGGTCTGAGAGTCGTAATCTTTGTCAGCTTTAAAGCCAACGATAACACCACAACACGCATCACCTGCAGTCGCTACAGCAACGGTGGGCACACCATCCGCATCAGCACTACCTGCATACTTAACTGGATCACCAACGGACATCGCCGTTGAATCTGTAGCAGGTATGAAATACGTACCTACTGAGCCGTAGTACTGGCCACCAAGGGCATTGACAGGAACCAGACCACGGGGTGAATCAGCATTTGCCATGTGAATAACCTCGCATTTTGAATTTTAATGCAGAGTTAGTTACCAAGCTCGATCTTACCTTGAAATGACTTTTCGCCACCTGCTGCTTTCACAGCGTCATCAATCATCATCTGCTCAGACTCATCAACTCTGCGTTGCTTCGCCGCTTGGTCTTCTTTGTAGAACTCCTCAGGAATCTCCATAAGAATACCATTTGTACCACGGCCTACCGGCTTCGATACTACGCTACCAACAGGGGCTGCCTGCCCAGCGTATCGATCACCAATTGACTCACCTTCAACGGGTGTCCAGCCTGCTAACTTTAATCGCTCGACACGTCCAGGGACGTCATTTACAACTCGACGCACAAACCCCTTCCGCTGTTGTGTGACAAGAGGATTTCGCTCATGCATCGGAATCCGCTTTTGCTGTCTAGTTTTACTACCTGTCGCCTTGCCTGACTGCTTACCTGATCTCTTCTTAGGTGCTGCAGTCGTAATCGCTTCCTCAGTATTAGGCATTTGCTCAGCTGTGTCAACCTGTGGTGCGTCATCTTCAAAATCAAAGTCAAAATCAATACCGTCGCTCATGCTAAGCCCTTCCTGTACTCTTCCATATACTGTTTTTTCGTCATAACACCATCGCGTTCAAACGCTTCTGCGATTTCTTGCGCCACCTTTGGTAGCTCAGAGAAGCGCTGCGCAACAGCGTTTCCACGTACAGGTGTCGCGCCGTCTTCAACAACAGGTGCTGCAGGTCGTTGACGTCTTGATTGCTGGGGTTTGCGATCCACCCGGCCTGGATAGCGCTGACTCACAGCTGCGCGCACTCGATCAAATATCTCATCTGGTGACGCATCAGGGTCCGCCTCCTGCTCTAAGCGCTCCATCGAAATAGCGTAGCGCACCATCGCCGGATTTTCTTTGTTGAACCAGTGCTTGTTGTCGTCAATAAATTGGCGAGTATAGTCGTCAATTTCTGGTACTTCAGGCTCATCAGGCTCCGTAATAGGTTGCTGCTTTCCAAGTACGTCAAGCTTCTCGTCGATAAGCTCTACTTGATCAACATCACCATCCTTAATCGCTTCGCGTCGCTCCGATCGCAACTTTCGCACAGCATCGTCGTATGCTTGCTTAGCCACCTGCCCCTGTGAGGCAACTAGCTTTTTAATCATTTCCTGCTGTTTGCGGTTTTGCGTCGCTAAGTTATCGATCTTCGACGATAGCCGAGATGCAATACGATCGCCCTCAGCGTTAAACTCTTTGTAGTCTTTCCAAAGTTTTTTATCGCCTTTGAACTCATCAATAGGTCGCCAGCCACTGCGGCGCGCCTTATCTATCTCAGCAGCGTCAGCATCATCAGAGTTATCGAAGTCCTCGATGTCATCGTCAGCTACTTCCACCTCATCGACATCGTCGACGCTTAACTCCGACTCCAGAGGTGTGTCGGCTTCAATTGCCGCACCAATCTTTGCAGCGGCCTCCTCTAGCAGTTCATCACTCATTGTCAGACTCCTCTACAAACACAGCGTTAATATCCTCATCGTTAATAACTCGAAGTAATTTCTCTCCAGGAATATCAGCACCACCCCACTTTGCAATGACGATGCGCGTACCTTCCTTTATTCGATCTCGATCGATTTCCGCTGTTGGGCCTATGGCCAGTACAGTTGCTAACACTTGTGCTGACTGCTCTTTTGTCTGTGTCTCTTTGGCAATATAAATACTGCCGACACGATCTTCGACTTCTTCGATACGAACTAGAATGCGATGTTGGTGCGGAATGACCTTACTCATGACCAAGTCCCCGCTCAACAAATTCAACAGTACCGTTTAAGATGTCATTGAGCGCCGCGCCGTAGTTAATGTGCGCAAACACATTCTTCCCTATTTCTTCGAAGGTCAGATTGCCGACATTCATACTTGATATGTCATTATTGAACTTAGCCTCCTTCTCGACACCTGCCAAGAATAAGCGCGTAACAGGGTCTTTCCTCCACTGCTCAACTGCTTCTATCAATTCCTCGTTGTCCATTCGATGCTCCACTGTCTGGGGTTATTGCTTGTATGTACTTCGCTTCTGCTTCTACACCACGAACACGAGCTAAGAATTTCTCAATGTCGATCGTGGCACCTTCTTTTTGCGCTGACATCAGCAATTTCTCTGATTCAGCCGCTAACTTCATGATCTCGTACTGAGCTTTGAACGCTTTTAACTGCACTTCACTTTCTAGCACACGCACTTCTCGATCACGGAAGTTAAGCTCTTTCTCCCGCTCCTCTAACTGCTTAGCAAAATCTAGTTGCTCCGGAGATGGCTCATCTGGATCACGCTCTGGTAACATCATATCGATGTACTCATCCTCAAATCTCATTGAGCGTAGTAATAGCCTACCAACTACAACACGCTTAATCTCTGGGATTAGCGGTATGGTATCCATCACCATCTTAAGTTTGGTCAGCTCTTCAAGCTGTGTACTTAATGTCGGATCAGCTACAGGCCGAATATCTGCTGCTACTGATTCAAAATCAGCATCTTTATCCGCAGTTGGGTCATCTAACACCAACACATAAGCGTCTTGAGTTAGGTAATCTCTATTGAGCAAATAGAGTTGGTAGAACTCCTTCTTAAGGCCACGATATACTCGCTTGTATATCGCACTCATTACTTTGATACCCTGCTCCAACGCTTGAATTGCTTCTGCTGCTGTTGTATTCGAGCCTGAGATCTGACCAGACATGATGTCACTGATCGAAATCATGCGGTAGTAACTGTTAAGTAGGAACTCAAGTAACTGCATCAACACAGCACTTGGGCCTTTAGTTGGTAGCGGCACAATACTGTTTTTAAGGTCGACACCACTTGCGTCAGCTTTCTTCCACTCCCCAGGGCGGAACCCCGTCTGGCCGCCTTTAACTCTCGCACCTTTGCCAATGAACCCGCTTTGTAAGTTATCCAATGTCCCTGCATCAATGAGCTGGTTAAGCAGTGTGTTTATTGTATGCGATGCATGTGAGAGTAAGTACCCGAAACCATATGAGTAGAATGTGCCATCCAGCGACTTGATAAAGTGAAAATCTGCGTAGTATTCGCGGCGTCGAATCGACACAATCTCAGAATGTGTATCGTTCCATGTTATATCTGATTCACCAAAGCACGGCGTAATACGTACGACCTTTTGTGACTCTTCATGCACTGTTACGATGTAAACTTCTGGCAGCCCATCGTGATCTAAGTCTAAGTATCTCAGTTGCTCGATAAAGAAATACTCTTGGTCGTTGTCTGGTAGCTCAACATTGTTGTCAGCGTCCAACTCAACATCCAAGAAGATTTTTGCGCGCTTACGCTCTTCAATTTGACTTGCGTAAAGCTCAATCTCATGTGAGATGCGTCGAGCCTCACTTAATTTTTTCACATTCTGATTGATGATGATTTTATCAGGTAGACACAGTACTGCCTTATTCTTTCGCTCAATTGGACAGTAGTAAGTCTTCTTGAACATCGTACCCATCATGGAGAGGATCGTTAGGAGCTTGTCTAAATCATCCTCCCAATCATCCATATTCTCCATGATGTCAAAGTTCATGTAATCAGCAACTCGCGCTGCTCGCTCACGCTTCATCCCTTGATTATCTTTGCCGAAGATCTTTATCTTCGTAATTTTTCCGTCCCGGATAAATTCTGGCAATGCACGCGAAGCGAATTGGATGCACGCCTCTAAAATAAGCGAGTGTTTGACATTGGACGCATTTGGCCATGGGTCATTCTTGACTTCAATTAGCTGACTAGCTAACTTCAATGCATGCTCCATACACGTAAGCCACTCCGCCATCGAAGCCTTATCAAGTCGGTAATCCTCTACAACTTGCGTTCCGATACGATCTAACTCATCATCTGTCAGTAACTCAGCGACGTTCTTTGCGGCGTCCAGAATGTCTTCAATGACACGCTGCCGCTTATCCGACATATTCATCACATCTTGCATATCAGTATCCTGTCACTGAGTTTCTATTTGTTCGATTATTTACAGCTTCAAAACCATCATCGTTTCTTGGATCTGGCATGCCATAATTAATACCCGTTACGATAGCGTACCGAGTAGCGTCCATTAAGTGGTCGTTGGTCTTAACTATCTTACCTTTCTCGTCACGATGGTATAGTCTGTACTCTTCGAACCAAGCTTTGCATGTAGCAAATACCTTTAACTGCCCGGAGCTGAGCATCTGCCAAACTTGGTATAGCCCTGCCTCCACGCTATTCTCGGCTTTGATAAGATCTAAACCTAAATCAAAATAGTCTTGGTATAACTGCTCACCATCTCGCTGACCACGCCCTCGTGCTGCAGGATCTATTGCAATAGGCACCCAATCCCCTCGCGCCTTTACTGCAGAAGCATGGACTGAAGGCTCTTTCTGACCTGCTTTATAGCAGTTATATAAAAAACACTCCCTGCTATCTGGGTTACGTGCTACCCACACAGCAGCTGTGAAGTTCCAACCAACGTCGAACCCCGCGCTTATCTCAAACCATTTAGGGATCTCAAACGGCTCTACCGTTATCTCACTCTCAGGTACGGGATATATAGCACCTGCACCTAGCGATGGCACTCCTTTAGAACGCGCATCACGTTGGTGTGGTGGTAAGGCGGCGAACATCTCCGCCTTCTCGTCTTCAGAGAGGTGCGGCGCATCATCCCACGTAGCTGTTACGAGCTTTCTAGCCACGAGATTGCGCTACATGCATGCGAACAGCACCTGCGTCGCTACCTGAATGCACAATGAGGCGTAACGCAGTAACACCTTTAGCAAGTGATGCAACTTGCGACGCCGTAGCTGTCGTCAGATCACTCGATACCGCCGTCCAATCTGCTGTAACTGAGGCATCATACACGTTACTTAATGTATAATGTGCAGTGTAGTTGATCGTCCCTGTCACACCTGTCTGAATGGACGTTACCTCAGCATAGCTGTCGATTGGTATAATAGGGGAGATAGCCTCATCTACGACACCAATTGTTACAGCAGAGCCGACTGCGCCATCCGCAGAAATATCAGAAATTTCCAAAAAGTAGTTACTGGACTCTACAGTAGTAGCGTTGGGGCCTGTAATCGCTTCACTTATCGAGTCGTTATATACACCTGTTGAGCTGTAGCCTTTACCAGTAACAGTAAATGTCAGTGCAGATAAATTACCTGCAGATGTAAGGTTTAGCTGTTGCGCAGTCGTTGAAGTGTAGTACGCAGATAGCTGCGGGTCTGCCCCAACTAACGCGCCATTTAAGCTTAGACTACCTGCACCAGCTGTTGTCTGACTCGCACAAACACCATCTGTATCTACTGCTAATGTCAGAGTAAATGTTTTTGGTTTCATTGCAATCTCCCTAAGTATCGCATCGCTCGTTAACAGTGAAATACGCTATCGAGCCATACAAACTATCTGTCGGACTAGCGCCTGTATTAGTGTAGAGTAGTTGCACCTGCCACTGCCCCGCATCCGTTGTAGAAATAAGTCCTGACTCAATCGAATACGTGACATAGTAATTTGCTGTCAGTGCGCCTAGATCTGCATCTGTTACAGCCGTACCACCAATCGCAACGCCATCCGACGTAGTCTTTGTCGCTGTTGTACCATTAGGTTTGCAGAATATCAGACTAAGCTCTGTGTACGACGACAGATCAAACCCTGCGTTAACACGCAATAGCCGACCAGTCTCACCTACGAATAAAGTTGCCATTATGTACTATGCACTCCGAGTGTCGCCGTTATAGGCGATATATGCCCTTGCGTCGCCGTTATAGTCGAGTCTGTACCATATGTCGCCGTTATAGTCGATGTGAGTCCATACGTCCGCACCTCAGTGGGTACAACAGTAGCTGTTGTTATAGAGTACCTGTACGAAAACACACCGTTTATGAGCCGCTTAGCAGCTCCTTTGAATGCACCTACACCATCGCGCCAGATGATCATGCGACAGTCTTAAATGTCACAAAACAGTCGTCAGCAGTCGCTGCGCTGAACCTCCATGTTATGACATCTCCGTTTGTATCAGCAGCTGCAGCGTCAAATTGATAGATCCCGTTCGACACCTCCGCAATAGTACCGCTAACGCTCGCAAAGGCCGCACCATCGATCGAGCGCTGCCCTGTAACAGTTAGCCCTGTAGCAGGTGTTGCGTGATCTGATGTCAGTACCATTAAGAATTCGAAGTTGCTAAATGCTGTGTTCTTTTTAATGCCAATATCGTCAATTAGCCCAGGGATTGTAGTCACTACAGCCGTCTGGATCTCCGTCGTCTCTGAGTGAATCGCAGTTGTATCGGAGTAGATAAGTACAATATCTGAAGCAATAGTCGTCGTCTGCGTATTGATCGCCGTCGTGTCACTGACGATGATCGTCGTGTCGCTATAGACTTGAACTAAGTCGGAAGCAATAGTCGTCGTCTGCGTATTGATCGCCGTCG
>Ga0070753_1001376_pt1 | contig 13741 bp, 15 predicted proteins | sample VirMetDEL_Aug_31_FD_77441 | JGI IMG/M metagenome (GOLD analysis project Ga0070753, IMG submission 77441) | Aqueous microbial communities from the Delaware River and Bay under freshwater to marine salinity gradient to study organic matter... | ecosystem: Environmental > Aquatic > Marine > Coastal... | reverse complement strand
GAAAATAGGTTTGTGTATCTGAACACAGACCGCTGGTCCTATGGACTGGTGTTCCATGAAATGATGCACCATTCCCTCTATAGATTCGGATACAATCTGGAGCTGGAAGAAGAGATCATCTCTTGGGCTGAAGCAGAAGCTAATGCTATCTGTGAGATGTTTGCCCCCTAAAAAACCCCACGAGAAATTGAGGTCCAAACCACGGGGGTTTTAGGTCCTTCTAAAACTCCTCGTAAAAAAAGAAGAAGCAAGATACAACCACGAGGGTTTTAGGTATCCCGTACCTAAGGTCCTTTCGACCCAAGGGAGCCTTTCGACCCTTTTACTAGCCCCCTTATACCCCTGGAGGGGGGTAAAAACAGGGTCTTTTTTAGGGGGGTTCAAGGGCCCCTCGCATATAGGGTCTTATTTAGGGGTCCCATACGCTTAGCAGACCGAATTAGGGGACCCCTACGGGTACTTTTGTTGGGGGCCCTCACGTATAGGGCAAAACGATGGCATGGGATTTGCTTTAGCGAAGGCCCTTTCTAAATGATCCGACCGAGTGAAACCCGGCTTGTTCATAAAGGGAAACAAAAGTATCTCTGCCTAGGTATAAGGTATACAAGATTATTTCATATTATTACCCCATGCAGGAAAGAGAAATATGGGCCGGGTGTGTCCAAGGTAAGCAAGAGTGTCAGCGAGAGTTGTTTGCCCAGTATGCGGGTAAACTCAAGGCTACCTTGCTCAGGTACATTAAGGATGACGCTCGGGCCAATAAGATCCTAGTAGATCTCTTCACGGATATCTTTAGGAGGATCACTAGAGGTGAGTGGCGAGAGAATGTTCCGTTCGAAGTGTGGACTAAGTCTCTTGTCATGAATTACTGTCTCATGTACGTCAGAAAGAAGAGGGTGTTCTTCCTCTTTAAACCAGTTCATGAGGAAGTCCAGGTTTCAAATATTAACATGGAAGAACTGGAACCTGTTATGAGTGCAAAGAACATCTCAGAGGTGCTCTATAAGATCCCAGACCCCCACCGGGTCTTATTCAATCTCTATGTGGTAGACGGGTATTCCGAGGCAGACATTGCCTCTAGCGTGTCAGTTAAACCTGAGTGGGTAAGCAGAGGCATCAAAGAGGCTAGGGAGATGGTGCATCGGGAGTTGCAGAAGAAAGTGAGGTTAACCTATGCCTCTGCCCTCTAGGAACCTTGGTTGGTTTCTTGGATATAATAGAATAAATTGAAGTTTCTATGAATATCATTGCTTTCTGTTCTAGCCCTGCCTTAACCAATTACATATCTAATACTCTCTCTGAGGATCATGTTGTGCAATCAACCAATCCCAATGGATTTATTAATTCAGACTATGACCTCATCATGGTGGAGGATAGGCTATTAACTGATTCTCTATTTGAACAAGGTTTACCTGTGCTTCTTATTACTCATCTAAACTATGGATTGAGGGAGATTGAGAATATGATGAGGATGGTTGGTGATAGACATATAAGAGTCAATTACATCTTTAAGCCTATTGTTGAGGTTGAGCTACAGGAGAAGGTGAAGGATCTCGTCTCCTAATCTTACAGTAAGCAATAGTGACTCGGACGGCGGCGGGTCCCTGCTTTAGGGGCCGAAAAAGCCCCTGACCCCGAACTTTAAGATCTGGGGGATCCAACCCCGACTTTAGGATCTGAGCCCACCGCGCAAATCTCAGAAGGTGAAAGAGAATGCCTCAGATCGCGCAGATCTAAGATGCACACAGATGGACAGAGAGTGATAACAACCCCATCTCCTGGATATATAAGTGACAAATAAGACACGTGTCATATGAACAAGCTTTTCTCCTTTGTAGATTTTACAAATTCACTTAACGAAGGCAATATAGAGATCAAAACCACGATCGAGGCCGAGCGTCCATTGTGGCTGATTTATAATCTCATTAAAGATAAATTCGGTGCACAAGAAAACATCGATAGCTTCTTGTTTACCCGGAACAGAGCTGAAATCGAGAAATCTCTGAAGGAAGCTGGGATAGGTGATAAGGAGATTCCTTACGAAAAAGTGCGAGACATTGAGAAACAAGGGGATGGAAAGATCTACCTCAACAACGTCATGCCCTACTATAATACCAAGACCAAAACCCTGGTGAATTTTCTGTACAGCAAAAAAGCTGACGAGATGGCAGAGCTTATTAACGATAAGGTGGAAAAGGTCAATGCCATTATCGAACCATACAAGAAAGGGGGGAGTTTATCCCTAGGGTTAAAGGATGGACTTGCACTCACCAAAGAGGTCCTAGACAAGGTCGATTTATCGGACTTGAAACCTTTCACTAGAGCTGCTGGTTTCAAAGATGACGAGGTAAAAGACTTGATAGTAAATATAGCATCCGAAAAGCACGGAATCGCAGTTGGCTTGGGTATAAAGGGGGTATTAAATTTATCTAATTTATATGATGAAAAATCTTAAAGAATTCGAATATACTGGAAATAATGGGAATGATGAAGAGTCAATAAACGAAGCTCTAAAACTTCTGATCAATCCACTAATGGTTAGAATCATGAGCACCATTGGCTTCAACTATGATCCAAAGCTAAAGCAGGAGCTTAGGGATCAAATACAGAAAGCTGTAGAGAAAGTGCTGAAGGAAAATGGTGTAATAGTAGAATGAAAAGATTAAAGATGGACAGAGAATTTTAATCTCTCCAGGAGGTTAATGCGGGTTTCTTTTTTGATATATAAAAGGAAATAAGCAAGACCCCAATAAGGGGCAGCAGGTAATCATATGGCATTTTCGATAAACGGGTTTCAACCCAAACCTATAAGCTATCCGGTTACCGTTTTAGCAGAGACCAGAGATTATGGTATCCTAGCATCTGATGGTGGAACTTACATCCAATATACCGGAGGTTCACCTACCGTTTTTACAGTTCCCACGAATGCATCCGCCGGATTTGCCGATGATGTTGAGATCCTAATTGAACAATCGGACACCGGACAAATAGAGTTCGTTGGGGCTAATGGGGTAGTCATAACCTCTAAAGCAGAGCTTCGGACCTCAAAACAAGGTGCAGTGGTTAAACTGAAGAAATTGGCGACGGATTCATGGATTTTATATGGGGATGTTCTGGATAACACCGATATGGCTATGTTGATAGCAATGTCTTAATTTAAAAGTAGAAATGGCAAAAGAATTATTACAAAATTACACCTTCAACGCTAGCGCGGGCACTGTGAGGGTTCGAGGAAATTATAACGAAAAAGAGTGGCTCCTTATAACAAACACCACCGATAATAACATAATCTATAACTTCGCACAACAAGGGATGGGTGGAAGTGCAAGCTACGATTCGACTACAAATAAGACAACGCTGACTTTGGACTATGACACCACCTTAATGTCAGATTCCGATTTCTTACAAATCTATGCCGATAAGGGTGGACAAAAAATTGTACCTGACGGACCATATAGTGACCCGGTAGATAAGATGAGGGTAAGTAACCCTCAGTCCCTAATAGATACGGATTTTGAGTATTCATTGCAGCCAACCAAATGGGAGACCGTGCAGCTACAGGCTAACATACCAGGAATATTCCAGAAAGCAAACGAACCAGCATTTACTGCTGAGCAGATCACTTCCATATCGCCATCTACACTAACCACCCCTGCAAACGTTACCTCCATAACATACGACAGCTCTTTGGAAAGTGCTTCTTTTACATCGGTGGAAGTTTTTGCTAATCCTAGTAACAATGATACTTCAGCGGCAAGGGACGGTTCAATAGGATTTGATGTTACTGTTAACAGTTATACATTTAATACGGTAAGAGGTAATAATAACGGGGTTCTTTTCTTTGGATCTAGAGCAACCGCCAATGGTGATATTGCAAACATAGGCGATGCATCCTACCCAGGATCAACACAATACGGTCCCATTCTGAAAATGTTCGGTACAGATATGGAGATTTACCAATATTCAAAGAGAAGTGAGGGTGTTTCTCCTAATAGGGTTTTTATCTGGAAGGTTGAGTACGCACCAAACGGTGCTTCAAGCTCTTTGCAAGTCGATAAGGTAGCTTATATAAAATTCTTTGAAGGTATCAACAAGATAGAAATACACTATGAGAAATTTGGATCTGCTGCTACAGTAACTGCACTAGATGACCCCAGAACTTCCGATAGGATCTTGGGTTGGTTTCCTACAGTTAATACAACCTCCCCGTATTTCACTAGGCAGGCATTTTCTCTAAACCTGGATACCATTAACAGAGATGGATTACAGGTTACAGTAACTGAAGCTCCAGCAGTCCCTTTTTATGTGGGTCAGCCCGTAATTTTCAAAGAAACGAAGGATCCAACTTATCTTGATACTTCATTCCTGATAGTGAGTACCTCGAGTTCTACGACATTTGGAATTATACCAAATTCTCCTAACACGTATGTGGGTAATCAAAAAACTGATTATACCGTTATTTACACCGGCGGATTCTATTTCTCTTCCGAATTACCGCTCACCTCGGTTGCCCATGTTAATGGGGGTAGGAATTTGAAGGTAACTTTTTCTACAAACCACTCGTTATTCTTAGGGTCAACGATCTACGTCGTCGATGCAACCTCCAGTGCCACCGATTGGATAGGGTCGTTTTCAATATCCAGGGTATTGAGCAATACCGAGGTAGAATTCCTAGGAGCATCTTCATCAAATTACACGGACACGGAGGTAGTGTCAACATCAAGCACCAAGGTATATGTTAGAAACAACGGGAGCGCTATCCACCGATACTATGACGGTGGGGTTCAAATTAGTCCCGAAGGATATTCTCCAAACTGCCAAATTGTAAGACAAACCAGGGGGTACTTCAGATATCAATCCGGAAAGGGGATACAGTTTAGCACGGGTATTCTGTTTAAACCCACTTATGATGTGTTTCAATACTCCATAGATACGAGTAGCTATAACGCTTCGACATATCAATATTATGATATGTTCATCGAAACTGATCAAGTACATGGGTTTAAAAACCCGGGGGATTATAGGGAATCGGTGGATATTTCCATCGAAGGATTTACCGTATCCTCGGGGGTGAACCCATATAATGTTTCAAATACCGCCATTAGCGGGGTAACCAGTCCCAAAGATTTTACCGTCCAGATACCGGTCGACCCTGCTAATCTACCATCCGACACAAACCCCGGTGGATTAATCAGGGTTATAGTAAACGGATGGAACGATGCTGTTGTTAGATCTGGTCTTTTTGATCAGCAAAATGGACTTTTCTTTGAACATGATGGAGACGATTTATATTGCGTAAAAAGAAACAGCACCACTCAGATATCAGGATTTGTAAGTGCAACGACAGATTCATCAATAGTTACTGGCAACGGGACTAAATTTAGAACCCAGCTGTACGAAGGGAATTTTGTAGTTATAAAAGGTCAGGCATATTACATAACATCGATTGATAGTGACACTCAAATTACGATTGCGCCTGATTATAAGGGAAATAGTGTATCCGACATAAAGCTAGTAAAAACCGTAGAACAGAGGGTAAAAAGAACCGATTTTAACCTGGATATTTTGGACGGTAGCGGTCCATCAGGCTATGTATACGATGCTTCTAAAATGCAGATGGTTTTCCTAGATTATTCCTGGTATGGAGCTGGAAAAATCAGATTCGGTATGAGGGGTACTCAAGGAGAGATATTCTACTGCCATGAGTTTGTCAATAATAACCTGAATACCGAGGCATATTTAAGAACAGGTAACCTACCAGCTAGGTTCGAAATCAATACCGTTTCTAAGAGTGGTTATTTACAATCAGCATTAACAACATCCTCGACTACTCTAGATGTCCTCGAATCAGATGCATATTACTTGCCAACCGATGGAACTATCAATGTTAATAACGAATATATCGAATACAGTAAGGGAGCTACCGCAAGTGGCATCACCACTCTGAACTTGGTTAATAGAAACGTAGGATTCCTCTCAGGTGGTAATACTACAGCAACCGTAAATGACACATGGCTTTCCAATAATCAGAACTTCTCCCCTACACTGAGCCATTGGGGGGTTTCAGTTATTATGGATGGAAGATTTGATGTTGATAAATCATATCTATTTACAGCAGCAAATACAGGGACTAAAACAATTACCTCAGGGCAAGAGGAAGCACTATTAACAATCAGATTAGCACCTAGTGTTGATTATGGAATTCCTGGATTTTATGGGGTTAGAAATTTAGTCAATCGTTCCCTAATTACATTAAAAACTATAGGTGTCGTTGCTACGGGCCAATTTACCATAACTGTTAAAATTAATGGGGACTCAACACTATTTGGCACGGAGAGCAACTGGAACGCAGCAGGTAACGGTAGTATATCACAGTATATCGACCATACTGACAATACGGAGGTTATTGGGGGAGATATTATAGGACTCTTCCTTACCGACGAGGGTGGTACCAGAGCGACATCTTCCACCCTGGACATCTCAGATATCAGAAATTTAAGTAATAGTGTATTAGGAGGACCTAATTCTTTCCCTGATGGACCTGACACCCTGACCATATTTGCTAAAAATAACGGAGCACAGGCAGGATCAGTAAAATGTAGGATTTCCTGGACTGAAGCACAGGGGTAAATGAATTTAATTAGGGTTCAAGAAACAAATGGATTCTTACCAAGTATAGAAAGCATAACAATTATTGCCCTATGCACGATCCACAAGATTTGGAAAGGATTTTTTCTACGGGAGACAGAATAGAAAAAAGGAAGGATTTTGATGAAATCTACTCCAGGGGACTCTGGGGATGGGAAGGAAATGGAAGCGGAACCGGATCCATGATGCACACCACAATTGCTGTCAGAGACCTTTTTTCCAGATTGATTGAAGAGGAGGGGGTAAGATCCATAGTGGATATCTCTGCAGGAGGTATGCTCTGGTGGCCAGAAGTCTTGGAGAAATATCCGGCGGTAAAATTTTATGGCTATGATATTTCAAAAATTAAAACCAAGGAAAGTCAGGAAAGATTTTCACATCGACCAAATTGGGAATTTCATGTGGGCGATGTGACTGAGACAATCTACCCCAAGTGTGATCTGCTTGTTTGTAGGCACACACTCAATCATCTTTCAGTATCTGATGTTATTAAATCTATGGAGAATTTAAAAAAATCAGATGCCAGAATGCTTGCAGTGACGCAGCATGAGGTTGATGACCTATATAACGAAGCACTCATAGCAGAGGGTACAGATGGATGTATCGATTACAGGCCTATAGATCTAAGGAAACCCCCACTAAATATGCCCACACCCTGGCTGGAAATAGATGACGCAGATGCGGAGGATGTACAAATGGATTGGAAGAGGAAGTTCTCTATCTGGAAAAAATAATACTGATCTCACTAGCATGAAACGAAAAGCGGTCTGTGACTGCTTTTTTTGTTTTTATCCGGAAAAAATGAATCCTGGAAATTAATATATATGTAGTGAGCCATAGGGATAGAATATACGGCAAAAAGAGAATAGTCAGTTGGCAGGAGTTTTTGCTGCTTGAGAGTGCGGAGGAAACATCAGATTCGACACTCACTAAATTATTCAAAGCACTGGGTTCAGCCCTATCTTCTAGTTGGCTTATATTTCCTGCCATTAAAGGATTGTTGATGGCATACGATCTGATATGGGGCAAAAAGCCAACGAAGGTTAGACTAATTTTTCCCGGGGAAGATTGGGAGGAGTACGCATTAGAACTCATTAAAGGGTTTGGAATTTTCACCGGAATTTTTAAGGATACAGGTGAAGCCATTGAGACTGTGAAATCCCTGGCTAAGCAAGGTGTGAAAGCTGATGAATTTGTCGTAGGTTCTCACGGTAACGGTAAGTTATTACTTATGCCGAGCAAGAGAAGCGAGACATCCTTTCCTGAATTTCTAGAGGAGAGTAAGAAGATATTAAAACCAGACACCACCATCTTCTTCACCGCCTGTCACGGAGCAGACGATCTGCTCACCCTGGTTAAAGCAGCAAACGATCTGGAGCAGGGCGTATATGGATCAAAGGGGATATACAACTATGTTACTAACTCCTCCGAGAAGGGATATTATTATTGTAACCCACACGAGCTCAGAGCTGGAGGGTATATTCCGGTGGAGGATTACGAATACCCCGATAATTTCGAGGTTGTAACCCCAGGGGAAGACAGAGCAGAGGTAATTATCCTAGGTGCTTACGGGAAGAAAAACAGGAAAGACGGGAATAGCAAGATGGGGGAATTTACCATGAGGATCAGCGATGCTGGACTTAAAAAACTAGGATGGTCCGTTAAAACACCAGGTGAATTATATTTCCCAATTCCAGCCGAAAAGATTTTTGTGACTAGTGAAAGTTATTCGATACCAATGGATCCTGATGATAAATTCTACGACCTATACCTCGAGGGTAAAGTCTTTCGGTATAAAATAGCATTCAGAACTTGGGATTTTTTCGTGCCTGGATCGGAGAAGGAGACCATCTCTAATCTCAAGAGAAATGGCTATCATAAATTAGCTGCCTTGGCAGAGGCCGGGGATGCAAAGATCTCAGATAAAGAGAAGCGCGGTAATTTTGGTGTCCTATTGAAAGATGCGATAGAGAAGGGCGAAATAGTTATCCTGGACAACAACGGGGACGACGTCACTAAGAGGCCCAGGATCAAACCACATGAGAAGAAGACCAAAGAGGAAATGAATTCAGATAGATATCTTCTAGAATGCGGAGCTTGCAAGAAGATTAAATCTTCCCCCATTAGCTGGTTAGAACCAACAAAATAAAAAATAAAAAACACAATCAAAGATGGCAAGAGCTAGAAAAAAAGGTAAGGCTAAAAGAAATAAAGCCAATCTAAAGAAGAGATATGAAGTTGTTCGAAGGAACCTAGATATTATTAGATCCCTGACGGAAGATCAAGAAATCGGACAGGTTGAAAATTCTTAAGGTTTAATCAGATTTTAAGCGAAGTCAAATCACAAAAAGGCACTCATTAATCGGGTGCCTTTTATTTTGACCAATTATTTCCATCATGCCATCGTTTTTTTGATACGAGGATTCTCCATAATTTTGTCCTTAAATATTAATGCAATATGCTAAACAGAACAGAAGAAACGAATCTCATGCAGGACCTGATTGATATTGGTCTAGTTAGTCGGCTAAGACCCGGGGTTCATTTTGGTTGGGGTAAAGAACTATCGACAGAGCCCAAGCTCAGGGAAAACCTATACCTAAATCAGGAGGGCTTAAATATACTTCTAGATATTCTTAGCTATCAAACTGAACCTGTAGAATCAGATAGCTTCTATTATCTGGCATATGCTACTTCAGAGGCTATGGACAATCGGGACGTAAATAACCTGAGAGAAGTTATTTTACCTAGTTATATGGCTAATAGCATTCCATCAGATACCACCCTTGAAATCTCACTCCGTAGGGAGACCTCGGAAGATGGTGTTCTCTATATGCTCTGTTGTGAAGAAAGATCCAGGGGGTTTGGTTATTCTGAAAACCTGGATCAACAACAATGGACCAAGTCAGATAAATTCCTTATGTCACCCCGGAGAGTTCTCCAAATTCAAGGGATTCTCTCTCAGAAGTTCGCTGCTCTCGGGAAGTGAGAAAAAATGGGGGTGAGAACAAAAGCTCACCATAACCATATAGTATAGAGAAGGATAATTTCAATTATTATGAGTAGAGACATCAGTAACCAGTACATGAGAAAGCTCATCGATTCACTAAACTCTGACTATGATAAGTGGACGATGAAGAAAAGAGGAGGTCTATCTGACGGTGGATCCTGGATAGAATATCGCAGTCCTACCTACACCAACTCTAAAGGAAGAAAGATAGTTTTCGTACATGGGTGGACACATCGGGAATTTATAGGTGCATTCATCAACAACCCCTTGCTGTGGAAGGTGAGCTGGATCCAGTGGTACAATATATTCTCACCACAAACTAGACAGATGTGGGCGGGATATAGGAGGATGAAAAGGAGATGTATCGAGAAGGAACAGAGGTACATTCAGAAGGAAATGAAAGACTCCCTTTAATTCCCTCAGGAAACTCTTACAGGTTGGCCGGTTAAGAAAAGTAAATGGGGAGAAGAAAATCCAATTAACCACAGAGGGGTTGCTAACGGGGATAGGAGGATAACACTTACTTTTTCTAGCAAGGTAGAGGCTGACGTGGATGCTTTTATATCTTATTTACTAAATCCCTAAAAACATTTTTTCTTAGCGATTTCTTTCCTTAGATTTGTACTATTAAAGATTCAAGAGAATGCAAAGGTACAAAAGAGGAAAAGAAATTCAAGATCACTCGTTGAATGAGGTGTTTACCAGATACAAGGCTAAACAAGAAACCGAATTCGTCAAAACATTTTTTGGCAAGGACGAAGCCAATTCAATTTTAGAAACTTGTGGAATACCACAGGTTGAGGATTTTGCCCCGGAGGTAGAATATCCAGTTCATATCGGCTATTCAACAAAGAGAGCTGATCTTGTCTTTGAAGGTCCAGACGATACTGTCTATTACTTTGAAGTAATGAGCCAGAGTTATGATGGACGATGGGACGATGCCCACCACCAACAATTTTACTTGAAAGCAACAAGGCTCTCTCAGATGTATGAGAACGTGTTTGCCTTTGCGGTGGCTTTCAAGGAATTTGAGCCCAAGTATTTAGATGAGATTTCCAAAATGGACAACTGGTACGCAATCCACTTGCGTTTCAATGATCATGGATATTTCCCCGTTGTATATGGAGCAGAACAAAAGAGACAAAAGCAACAGGTCAAAAATTTGGAGAAAGAGGAGATTGGTCTTCAGCTGCTTCAGATCGCTGCTGGATTTGGTTGGAAAAATCGAGGGGATCGACCAATTGCATCAAATTACCTATTTGTCGGGAAAGGATTTGAAGGTAAAAAATACCGAGGTATTGAGTGGGTAGTTAGCTCTAGAAAAGACAGAATGGGTATCAAATTAAATGGTGCTATGTACAAAGAGGATCCATGGAGGGAAATCAATACGGATCCTGATGCTATCGTCAAAACCATAGAGACCAAAGTACCCGGGGTTAAATTCTTCCCGCAATCTGAGAGGAGCAAAGAGGGCGACAGGGACCGTGCATATTACTTTGAGTTTGATAAGTATAATCTTACCGATGAGAGCATCCAAAAGATTAAAGAAATCACGGAGGCCTTCGCTGAAATATTCAACCTCAGTGAGCTTCTCGCTATACCCGGAGGTAAGAATAAATCCGTTATTGCACAAGATCAAATTACACAAGCTCTAGAGGAGGCATAATTTACGTAAGGATATCAAGATATACCCATGAAAAAATTTAAAAAGAATAAGCAAATATCAGACAGAGAGTTCTACGATCTTTCATTCTCTCGGATTGCCTGGGCTCACATCAGAGAGCTACACCAAACCAAAGATCCAGTAATCAAGACTCAAATATTCGGAAATCTAAACCATTTAATTAGAGTTTGGAGTGGGGACCGTGCAAAGCTTATCTCGAAAAATGCTCTGGAACTATTTAGAGAGATTGCTCCTGAAATTAATCCATTCGATGCTAGATGGGAACAAAGAAACGTGTTGGGTAATCACGGTCCAAGAAAACCTAAGATCGTTTGGGAGCACACAATTCCAGTAGGTCAATTTATTAAGGAAATGGCAAAAGAGTGTTTCTCGGAGGAAGATGTTTGCAAAAAGATCAAAGCATATCCTGGTGCTTGCTGGATAACTAGAGAGGAGGATGATAGATTGAATTCTAATGGGTATAAGAATTCAAGACCCGGTGGGTTTGAGAATTGTTACTCGGACTGTAACATAGAATTTATTTCAGAATCCGAAATATACGATCAGGATAGCAAATGAGGTTTAGCCTCAGCAGCTCCAGAATTAGTTACCTCAACATATTGGGGTGCATACTCTCTTAGAGATCCAGCTCCAGCATAGGATAGAGCTGATCTAATACCGTCTATCAATCCACGAAGTATAAACTTAACTCCACCTTTAAATGGAATAACAGTCGATTCACCTTCGACGTTTCTTTGTTCCTGCCCATGTGCAGTTTTGGTTTCTAGAGAGGCAGATCCTCGATATCTCTTAAAAAGAGAACCATTTTTCTCTATTATACTACCAGGAGCTTCCTGCGTACCCGCTAATAGAGATCCAATCATCACAGTATTAGCTCCAACAGCTAATGCTTTTGCTATATCTCCTGAGCTTCTTATTCCTCCGTCAGCCATAACGGGTACAGTAGAGACCCTAGAAACATCCTCTATCGAGGTAACATTAGGAACACCAAATCCAGTCTTTACCCTTGTAGTACATAGGGATCCACCACCAATTCCTACACGAAGACCATCAGCTCCAGCTTCCTGTAGTCTTTCTGCAGCTTCCGCTGTCGCTATATTACCAGCAATGATGTCAACTTTATCGTCCAGATTTTCCTTGCACCACTTTATCATATTAATGACATTCTGATGGTCTCCGTGGGCAACGTCAATTAATAGCACATTTGCACCAGCTTCTACTAAGAGTCTAGCCCTTTCTTTAGATTCCTCACCAACACCAATAGCAGCCATAATAGGAATGAGACTTATTTCTGAGTGCCAATCATCCAGCATGATTCCCCAATCTTCGAAGGGTCCACCGAAGCCATCACCGTAAATTCTGCTTGTTAAGCTTCTAACCTGTTTTGCTTGCTCTTCAGAAGACATGAATCTATGGATGCATCCTACACCACCGGAGAGAAACATTTTAAAAGCCATCTCCTCCTCACATACCGTATCCATAGGGGAAGCTACCAAGGGAGTGAGCAATCCATATCTCCTGCTCAATAGCGTTTGGAGCTTGATAGATTGTCTTGTTTTAACGCTGGAAAATGCGGGGACGAGTTGAATATCGTCGTAGGTTAATGCTGTTCCTTTCATGGTATTTTTATAAAGTCATTCTATTATAACTCGACTAAATGCATTAGTTTCACCGATATATAGCATGATGAGAAAAATAGCACTCTTCGAAGAATACACCGGAAATGGAGGTAACTACAGTTTTACCGAGAACCAGATAGAAAATCTATTGGATGGATTTGAAGGGTCCGAGTTTTTTGAATTCGATCTCGAAAAAAGTAAAGTAGATCTGAGATATCCAGTTAAGGTTGAAACTGAAGATTATGAGAACGGGGTGGAGGGCAAGATAGAAGCTTATCTATATGACACATATTATAAGACAGACCCAAAATTCATAGAAGCCATCAAAAAGAGACTGAATGTCTCGGAGGAAAGGGACGAGGATCTGGAATCCTTAACGAGAGATTTAGATGATGTAGGATTCTCCGATAAGAAGAAGGTAACCTGGGAAGAAATCAAGAAGGCTCTTGATAATATGATAGACAAGGCATATTTCTCATTTCTTTCTATCGATTTATCTTCTGTCGAGTTCGCTACTGAGATGGAACAGTTTGGGATGGAATTTAGATTCAGAATATACATGGCTAGGTATACTGGTGACGTAGCCTTCGATAACCAGGATTTCGTGGACTCTCTTATAACCGATCTGTTTTACAATAACCAATAGAGGGTTAAAAAATTCTCAATTTTTCCTTATTTCTTTTTTTTACCTCGGGGTATAGCCTTATGTTTACAATAACAAATTCAAGGCACAGATCAAAAGAATCCCCCAAATAAAAACAGAAAAAATCGGATTTCTTTTTT
>Ga0070753_1001363_pt1 | contig 13796 bp, 13 predicted proteins | sample VirMetDEL_Aug_31_FD_77441 | JGI IMG/M metagenome (GOLD analysis project Ga0070753, IMG submission 77441) | Aqueous microbial communities from the Delaware River and Bay under freshwater to marine salinity gradient to study organic matter... | ecosystem: Environmental > Aquatic > Marine > Coastal... | reverse complement strand
GTTCATTGTGAACTGAGAGTCAGCCTGACCAGAGGTCGGAGCTGTAGCAATCTGCGCCTCAAATGAAGCGTGGATAAAGGCATCTTCGTGGTGACCGAAAGTTGTTTGAGCGGTCGGACGAAAAGCCGCATTCATAGCCAAGAGGTCAGAGACCCGCTGTACTCCGTAGCGCGATGCCAATACACCACCCTCTTCAGGTTTGTGAATAGTCAGCGTGCTTACGTAAGAGTCAAGTGTCGGTTGTACCGACGCAGGTACATCAAGTACCATCTCAGCTGCTTGTGAAAGTGTAGCCATTTTTTATGCTAGTTTTTTGTTATCAAATCAGTTATCACCTGCCCTGGGCGTCAACCCAGATGTCCATAGCTGACTTGTTCGATGTCGGTGTAGTTGCGCCGGTAGCATCGCGTGTCGTGTCGTTATTGCTCACATTCTTGAGGTCCTTTACTACCTCTTCCTTGCCTTGGCTTTTCGCCACTGTGGCGCGAGCCTCAACGACAGAATCAATGTTGTTTAGGATTAACCGCTCAACAATAAGTCGATTGGTGTCTATGCTTCCATCTTCGTTTCTTGGGATTAAATCGTCAAGAGACTCAAAGCTTTCAGCAAAGGCCTGTTTTGCTTCTTCCGGGATGTCCCAGTTCCACTCATTGCCTTCCGAACCTAAAGTAACAGTGATGTCCTGATTAAGCGATTCATTGAACGCCTCGGCAAAACCATCATCTGAACCGTAATACTTCTCATTCAAAGATTTCTCCTTGAACTGAACAGGAGCAACATTTTCTGAAGCATACTGCTCTTTAAGCTGATTAAGCTCCGCTCGTGCTTGACGTGCGTCGCCCTTCATCTCAAGAAGTCCAGTTTCAATCTCTATATCACTAAAGCTGTCAGAGTCCTGCTTATACTTATAAGCAATCATCTTATCAGCTTCGGCTTGAGAGTACCCTTCGCGAATCATGTTGAATCTCAAAACCTCCGCATCACTCATCTCATCAAAGTTCTGAGTCTGCGTGGCTATGTAATCCTCTATTCCGCGTCCGGTGGTCTTTACGAAGTCGTTAATAGCCTTTACCTGTTCGTTGGCGAACTCTGAGGGCGTAATATCCTCAACAGATTTAATCTCACGACCAAGCTTTTCGCTTAGAAAAGAGAGAACTTCCTGTTCTTCAACTCCCTTTGGTTTGGGCTTTGCGCTAAAAGAAACCGTCGTGCCCTTACGCTCCGGAGCTGGCTCGGCGGTGTTCTTTACTTCTTCACCTTTCAAAGAACTGTCATATATAGCTGCTCCATCCGAAGATGGGGTTGCAGGTTCTTGTGTTTTGGCAGGCTCTGCTGCCGGAGCTGGCTCTTGAGCTGGCTCTGTTTTTGCCTCAGGCTGTTTAGGCTCTGAAGGCTCCTGAACTGGTTGCGTTGGCTTCCAGTCCTCTAGTGGGCTTCTATTTTGCATGTCTATTTATTTTACTTGTAAACTATTTCAGTGACAAATATACGGATGTTTTTTTAATCAACTTCCGCAATTCTCACATTCCCCGGTATCTAGGTCGCAAGTGTTGGACCCGGTACCCTTGTCTTCTATGTTTTTAATGTAGCTGTTGTCAATAAAAGCTCCGCCGAATTCATCGGCCTCTTTGGTAATGTTCATAGTGTAAGTGTTTGATAGTTAACCTCTTGCGCGGCGGTCGCCGGCAGTAGACTTTTTGTTCTTGGAGTTCCTACCCCTATTCGTCCGCATATCAACAAACGTGCCGGTGGCATGGTCGTAGTCCTTTCCGTCTCCATTTCCATACCTCCCGGCTACACGACGCTTCTTGTTTAATCCTGCCCGGTACTTCTTCCTCTTCTTGGTTTTGTGATACCTGGTATCATACTCAAGCTTCTTCTTCTTGGCTTCAGGATTTTTAGCGTAGTACTCTGCCGACTTTGACTTTCCCTTTGTACTTATCTTCATTGTGTAAGAAAATCAGGTAGGTTTCCCTCGAAATCAATAGGCTTAGAACCCTCATTCTTTCTTTGCTCAATCATCTTGGACTGCTGAGTGGCCTGCTTCTCGGTGCGAAAATCTTTTCTATCCTCCTTCATGATGTCCATCTGGTACTTCTGCTGGAGCTGCATAGAAGATGTGGCATATTCAGTCTGAGCCCTAAGCTGCTCTATTTGATACATGGCCATGGCCTTCTCTCTTTGCAGAGCCATATCCTGCTCAAACTTCATCTTTTCCAAAGCCATCTCGGATTGCGTCTTAGCTTGAATCTTTTGAATTTCTGACTGTGAAGCTGCTTGGGCTGACTGTATGTTCGATTGAGCGGCGGCCATCTGCTTCTGCTGCTCCATCTGCATCATCTCCTTCTGGTAGCGCTTACGGCGCACTCTTAGCATCTGATAAGCAAGCTTCGGATTAATCCGGCGAATCATCATGGCGTCCTCAGGTCGAATCTCGCCATTAGCAACTGAGTTCGCGATGTCGCGCTCAAGAATCATCTTGTCCTCCTTAGGGGGCTCAACATCAATGAAAATTCCGAAATCGTGGATGCGGACGCCTTCAGAGGCTTCGATAACATCTACTGCCACCTCCCCAATAGCCTCTTCATATGCCTTTGAGAAATCATCAGAATACCTTAAAGTATCCTGAAGAGCAAGGCAAATGTCCTCGCATGTGTTTTCTGTCACCTTTCTCCAGCCAAGGTCAATGCCTTTCGTGGCATTATTAGATGCCATAAGCTGCTGCTGCTGAACCCCTACGGCTGTTTCCCCGGACACTCTGGCGCCATCTCTAGCCTCGTTAACACCGCTCACATCCCTAATCATCTGCAAGTTGGTGTTGTACATTAGTATAAGCGAGTTCAGCGCATTGAAGTCAAGACCATTCTTCAGTTCCTGCATTGGAGGTCTCTGGGTCTGGCCTATTTCGCCATATCCCTCTGATGAATAAAGAAGGTTACCTGTCTGGTTGTAGATAGCAATAAGCTCAAGAGGCTTCATTTCTGCGCCACCCTTACCCGATATTCCAGTGTCCATCAATCCGTCGACATCGATTAAGAGTCCAGCAGGACGGGCCTTGGCCGACAGCTGTTGAATCTTGAGGTGGGCAATCTGCATTTGGTCAGCAAAAGAGCGCATGCGGTCAACAGTAGACTGGTAGTGCATCTTATTGATGTCCATGACATACGGACAGAAGCTCATCCTTGTTTTGGTGAGCTCGGTATTCTTTCTGAGCATATTGCTCTTAAGGCCATATCCGAATATGTATTCTGTGCTAACAACCCAATACCCTCCGTATAGGTTCTGAATTTTCTTCTTTGTCTGCTCCCTCTTGTATTTGCTTTTTGCCGGAGGCCTATAGGTGTCTTCTTTCTTCGTGAATGTGCTAGTTCCGTAACGGTTTCCCTTCTTTTCGTAAACGATTGGGTCGGTAGAGATAAACTCAAAGTCAAGCACAGTCACCTGGAAGGGGTCGTACTCATACTCTACCATTCCAGAGAACTCATTGTAGGATGGGTTGCCGGCGTAAGTGTCCGGGTTGTTAAACTTGCCAGCGTATCTATCAGCTATTTCTTTCAGTGAACCCTCATCAAGGTCGCTGATTCGTCTTAGCTCGGATATTGTCATTACCTTGTACTCGGCCATGTATGTGCAGTCGCGCATGTCGTTGTACTGCGTGTACGAGTGTACAAAGTTCTCAGGCTGAACAGAGCGCACCGATATCCCGGAATTAGGGTCAAAATATCTTCGCTGAATAGCAATACCGTTGACCACCAAATCGCGGATGGTCTTCTTGCGGATTACATCGTAATCGTTTGATGAAAGTATTTGGTCTATTCCTTTTTCGAACGCAGCCTCCAGGGCCATTTTGTATTGAAGCTCCATGTACAGGTCTACCTCTTCGATGGAGTCCATTTCTGTAAGCTCCACAAATTGCTCAGCCTTAGGGTTGGCTTTAAGGAACTCTTGCATGAAGCCCTTATTCTTAACCTTCCTTATTTGGGCTTGACGCTCCTTGTCTCTCTTACTTTGAGCTACTGGGTCTAGGGCCTTGACGTTTACATTGTACTTCCTGTCGTAAATGTCATTTACAATAACATCGACGAACTTTGGAATGATAGAAAGCGGAGAAAAGTTCAGGTTTAGGTTTGACGTATCACCATCTGATATTTGGTCGATGTACTTTTGGATAGGCTGGGTCCCTGTGGCGTATTGATTGTTCTCAATAAACTTTTGCCTGCGGCCACCTCTAATGTCCATCTCTGTACGCCTCCACTCCGAATCTATGGCTTTTGCGTACTCCTTACCGTATTTATCTGATTCTTTTGTTTTCCTGGGCGCAAAATCCGAGGGGAAAATGCTTTTTTCGCTGCTACTCATTTCGCGTAGTTATTTTGAGCAAAGATACTTAAAACCTATCAACTGATTATTTTAGGGCTTACCTTCCTTGACGAAACTCCGGAACAATGTCGGATATTGAAATCTTTTTCTTCTCCTTAATTGGCTTCACTTCCTTGAACGCAAGCATTAATGCTAGTCCTGAAGAAATAGAGGCATCATTCTTTGTTCTGTCCGTTATATCAAATGTGGCCCAATCGTTCAGTGTTCTATTGAATGGCATGTCTCCCATCTCGCCTGTTTCAGGGTTCTCACCAACGTGCTGGTAGATGTACGCCTGAAGACGCTCAGCGTGAGCTTGGATGACGTCAGCAGAGTTAGATGGAATACCCCTTGTTTTTCCCTGTGATTTTTGGTACGGGTTTGCCTTTGGCTGGTCTGGGCGCATCACGCAATACTCGGCGTAACCCCGGTCCTCGAAGTGCCTTATCAAAGCGTACTTATTGTTCTCCGCAAGTATATAGCACCCGTAATAAACGCACGCCATGAGCACGTCCTCATAGAATATCTTTGCCAAGGGAGGGCGATGGATGTACTCTACGATGAACTTGTTTGACGGAAAATCATCTCGCATGTTGAATTTCGCGTACACATGGAATGCCCCCTTTGAGGCGCTTCGCTCCCTTGTTGTGGCATCAAGGTCATACGAGTCGGCACCAGAGCAAGCAAGAACAGCGGAGTCTGGGTGAGGCATCCACGAGCCGGTTGGCTTATGGATAACCTTTTTATTAGACATTCCTGGAGCCGCGAAATTGGATATATAAAATCTTCCATTCGGGTCCGGATGAAATATAACCTTTGTGTCCTTAACGCCATTTTCCCAAGCGAAGTTTCCGCGAACAACTTGACCTGTAACCATGTTGTCGTTGAAATCTATTTGCTCGTATATCTTGGTAAGGTCAAATGGAGACGATTTTGCTTCATCCCTAAACGCATGCTCAATGGTCCTTGGGAACTGACGATAGTGCTCGTTGAGTTCGTCTGGCTTGCCCTTAAGAGATTCTATGATGTTGTCAAGGTACTCCGTAGAGCCCTGGTAAATCATCTCTCCGTCAATTCCCATTATGGGAACTTCCGGGGTTTCCATGACAGGGCGGCCATAGATGTCAATAAACCCTTCCAGGTTTTCGTCAGCGTTTATGAATAGCTGGTAAAGCCCCGATACCGTGTTTTGGTTCTTGTCACGGAAAGAGATGTCAGAGTTATCCCACATCTTGCGGTACTCTGCCCCGCCCTCTTTCTGAGCGTTCACGGTAGACACCATCATACACTTTCCTATTACCTTACGTCCAACCTTAAGACACGTCTTTTGCACACGCCAGGAGGCGGTTACGCTGTTAGGCTTTATGAGCTTGCCGGCTTCGTCGAATGTGTACATTCCAAGCTTCTGGCCGTCATAGGCATTGTTTGATGTGTTTCTGAAGTCAATCTTGCTTTCAAGTCCAGCATCCTTATCTATTATGTTCTTTCCCTTACGGGCCTTCTCGGCTGGGCGCTGAAATAGAATTTCTGTCTTTGGATTATCACTTCCGGAATACCTTGGCTGCCACCAGAACGGAAGATTTCTCCAGATAGGCACAACCTTATCCTTAAACATCTCCTCAGCATCCTTTCCTGTCTTGGACATGATTCCCGCATGAAAGTTCCTGTTCCTAGTGGATAGGTTCACCTCTTCGGATGAAGCCATAAACGAAGCTCCAGAGCGCCTGTTCTTGACATAGCACATACCGTAGCTCCTTGGGTCGGCCTTACAGGCTTCCCAAAAAAGATAGAATATTCTGTTTGGCAATCGATAGTCCGGATACCCTACGTCAATTCTTGACCATTGGATGTACATATAATGAGAGCCGGTGATGTACGTCTTAACCCCATCTACCATCATCCAAACGCCCTGGTCCCGTCGGCGGTCTTCCTCGTCAAGATAGTCAGCGTAGAAATCTTCTGTGGACGGTGTGATTCCATCTGGCACCTCTAGTCTTTGCCAGTGCTGCTTTGATTTTGGTAGGTTTGAAAATAGACAATCCTTCTTTGCCGGCGGTCTTGGGATGGCTATTTTGAGGCCGTAGATTTCTATGATGTTCTCATCAATAGTTCCGTCCTTAGATATACACACGAAATCGTAGTCGTGGTTGTAACCATACTCCCACGCCCTGGCCTTATTTATCGCTGTGTACTTTTCCCTGTCTAAGAACTTCTCTATAGGGTGAAGCTCACAAATCCTAGGAAGAAGACCAGCCTTAAGAAGCCTTTCTTTCCGCTCTGTTTGTTGGTCCTGATATTTGTCTTCCTCCGGCATCTATGATTTGATTTATTTCGTCTATACCCTTAAGGATAGACTGAGCGATTTCAAAAGCCGACTTCTTGGCTTCCACTGCAAGCTTATGCTTCTCGCTTCCCAAGGCGTTTTCTCCGCTGGTTGGTATGGGAGTCTCAAGTACCTTGATTAACTCATCATACGCAACCTCAGACGCATCAACAAGTTGTTTCTGTCTTTTTATCAGCCAATCTTTCGTGTCATTCATGGAAAAATAGCCATTATGTCGTCGTTACGCATCCTATACAGCTTCTTTCCTTCAACGGTGATAGGATACTCAGAATCTTTTGTGAACATCACCTTGTCGCCAACAGACATGCCTATCTCACGAGCGTCATCGTTGATGTGGACCAGCCGGCCCATGTTCTTCTCTTCCTCTGGCGCGGTACCAAGGTATATGCCGCTAGATGATTTGGGTATATCTTTCATGATTGGCTCAACGAATACCCAATGGTTGATTGGGAATACCTCCCCGTCTCTAACGTAAGCATAGATGGTTACATACGACTCATCGATGTGGGCTCGGTAAAGATTCTCACCATCAATCATCTCACCATTAGAGACGTCATAGTCCTGCATGGTCTTGCTTTTTGGGATGAAGTGGTGAAAGTACACCTTATCACCGGGGAGAATACCATACTTTTCGGTTACAGAGCTATTCATATGCCTGGCAATTCCAAACTGCCGAGCATACCCATAAACGTCATAAGTTGTGTTAATCTTGATTGTTGTGCCGTCCTTAAACTGCACCTCGTCATCCGACTCCTTTTCTAAGGAGATGTAGACGTTGTTTCCTATGGTCTTCATGTTTATTAAAGTTCAAGTGCGCTTTCTGGGTCTAGGTCATACTCAATCAACACTGGTATGTTCTCTATTGTTTTCCAGAGGCCGTTTTTTATTCCATTGTCAGCGAAGATGTGGTACCTTGGGATGCCATACTCCGCATGAAAGTCAGGGTCAAAAACAATATCAGTTACGGTAATGTTTCTCCCCACCTGCCTTCCAACGACATACGATATTCCCTCCTTAGGGTCGTTTATTGAGATTTTCCGGATTAAAAGTCCGGAGGTGTCGAATCTAGCTTCCATTTATTTTTAGTTTTTGTTTTGAATCATGTTGTACCTTATGCCAAGGCGGTCCTCCAAAGTTACAACAATTGCCTGAAACATCTCCGGTGACATTTCGTTTATAGCCCACGTGAATTCTGCGTTATCTTCTTTTTCCGGATACTCAACCATGCAAAAAGCAACCTTAGCATCATCGTAGTCTTGAGTGTATTCAGCTATTTGCTCTACAATCTCTCTGCGACGCATTGACCTTATGTGGTCCTCATAACTCATTAACCCCATCTAGGGTTAGGGTAGAATCCATCCGCCTGATTATAACAATATTTTCCTTTGTTCTCAGGCTTCTGCATTTCGGGTAGCGTTTCAGGGAAATCACCGACAGGAACGTCATAAACCGTCTTTCCGCTAATAGATACCTGCTTTGGGCTATTACTCGTGGCAACCTCCTTGATGAAATATACTCCCTTGTCCTGATGCTCTTTCAGGATTGGAGATACGGCTACAACAGCCTCATTTCGTGTGTTTACTATAATATTCATTCTTCGTCAGGTTCATCTATCCAATCAGGATTCTCTTGCCAATTATTTCCATCCCAATAGTACTTGAATGGAATAAACTCATCGGGCATCTTGTTTGTACTTAAAACTTCAAGCCCTCTTTCGGGATTAGCTACCTTAGAGAAGTATCGAGGGAAGTCATCATTGTTAGACTCCAAAAGTATCCAATCATCACCGCCATCTTTTATGACGTTTGCTTTTGCAGTATAATACCCTCCATCGGATGTAATCAAGTAATCCATTATGAGTTGGTTATTGTGGTTACATTGTACTTAGCCTTGTTGCTATCTACGGTATCTCTGAACACACCTACAAGTTTGTCAAAGTCATAAGTGAAGAATGACTGATTTGAGTCAGTAGGCATATCTGTAACTCCATCAACATTACCCCAAGATGTGTTTATAGTAGCTGCTACTGTCTGCAATGAAGTATCAAAATCAACATAGCCCATGTAAGACTCATACCTTGTACCTCCGCTTCCGTCGTTATCCTGACCCTGCCAAACAAATTGCGTGTCACTTATAGTTGCTCCATCCTTATACAAAATAAGTCCTGAACGAGTATTCAAGGCATAGGAGTCATTGTCATGCTCTGTAATCGTTCCTGTACCACTCGCCATTGACAGATAGAAGAACTCCGTGCTTGTTAGGGAAGCTGTTGATGACGGTCCTCTTGCCCACATAAGCACACACTCAAGGGTGCTTTCAGAGTTTACCTTCATGCCTACATTAGTGTTGAAATAGCTTGTGATACCATGTGCTACCTCACTTCTTGCTCCAATAGCTCCATTCCAATATTCATCTGTACTCTTGAATGTAGTTTCTCCCTTCTCAAGGGTAAATGTTTCGGTAGTAGTATTGAAGCTAAGCGATATGTAGTAAAGATACCCACGACCTGTATTTCCTAAGCGGTTTGTGTACCATCCTGCCATGAAATAATCATTGGACACCTTTCCAAAGACAGACAACCTTCCATTGGCTGTACCTGTATAGGTTGCCGATGTGAATCTGTACACATCTAACTGAGTTACCGTTGTGGTAGCAGGAGTTGAAAAATCAACTTCAAGTGCTATGTACGTTGGATATTGACTTGTAGAATTTTCACCGTAAAAGATACAAACCCATACATCTGTTGCGCTTTCGTACAATGGTACAAGCACTTGCTGCCCTTCATCAAGGTCATAGGTAAAAGTGACTGTTCCTGAATCCACAAGAGTAACAGCAGAAGTTCCTCCTGTATATTGATAAAGCCCCCAATTCCCATCTCCACTTATTCCAAAAGCAAGGTTTGTACTGACAGGCATCAGAAATGATGAGCGATTGGTTGTACCATCATTAAGTGCGCTTGAACTCTCAGTAAACGAACTTCCGTTGTATTCAAGCCCATAGAATATATAATTAGCACTTCCATCTGCTCCTGCCTTTACAAGATACTTCCCTTTATCGAGTTCGGCTGTTATTACCCCTACTGCACCTGCATTAGCGTACAATTCAGTTTCTGTACCCCAACTGCCAAGGGCGGTAATGGTTGGTATTACAGGCGTTGGAGCAACACCATCCCATGCTCCTATGTAAACGGGAAATATCATTAGCTAAGATTTAATACTGCTGTTCCGTAATAATAAACCCCATCCCAATAAAATGTAATAATATCCACCGCCCCGACAGCAGTGGAGAGGGTTGGTGCCGTTCCTCCAGTCCACTTAACTGTCGCTGGCCATGTAGCCGTATAAGAACCTGAACCACCCTGGGCTAACTTCAAAATCAAGGTAGTAGCACCACTTGGGGCTGTAAAGGTGTAGGTACAGTTGCCCGTCATCGTAGATTTATGGAAGTTACCAGTAGTCCAATCTATTGTATCGGCGGTAGAGCTGTTGCCGTCGTCTACCTCACCATCGGCGTATGCATGGCCTGTAACCTCTATGTCTGCAATCCACAGCAGACCGTAAATCTTTGAACCGACCTGGGTCCCGGAGGTGAACGTCTCAAATGCCAGGTTGTTGCCAATGGTTACATCATCATGATAAATCTTGGTTCCAACATTTCGTTCCATGGTAAGGAACGTATCAGACCCTGCCTGGAAGATAGCAGCATTAGAAGTTGGAATATCAAAAATCCAATCGTTTGTTGGAATGCTAATAGATGCTGACCTGGCTGAACCAAACTCTATTGGCAGTGTCCCCATCCTAAGCTCAGCGCCAGCAGTGTGCCAGGCGTCTCCAGATGGATTCGTAGCATCCCCAATGTACCCATCGGCGCTTCCTCCAGCAGGAACGGCCCAGGCGCCGTCTCCGCGCAAGAATGTAGTTGCCCCAGGGCTTCCTGTGGCGTTGATGTCTGCAATCTCGACAAGGTTAACAAATTCCAGTGCTGTGGCGCCGGAGTTTACCTTAACAAAATATTCTCCTGAGCCAGCATAAGCTCCTGGAGTGTCCGTTAGGGCAATGAATGTTGTGACGCCTCCTCCTCCAGCAGGACCTACTTCCCAATTGCCAGTTCCGGAATTGTAGTAGATTCCGTATCCATCAGATAGACCTGTCATGTCTACGTCGGCCAGGTCGCCGAAGTCTACCGAAGAAAGGAAAGCGTATGTTCCCAGCGTTCTGTAAACAAGGTTGTCGCTTGGGGCCAACATGAGAGCCTTGGTGTCTGTGACGCTGGATGGTATACCAGACATGTTAACAGTGCTGGTAGTGTATAGTGTAGGTACAGAGAGGCTTGTAGTTATCTCTACAACATCAGGTAGCCCAATTGTCCATGTCCTATCGGCAGACAGGTTCTGGGTATTTGGAGCGCTAACCTCTACCTCCCTTAATGTTCCTTGAATGGTGAGCTGCCTTGATGCGGGAACGTCTCCAGGTGCAACCGAAATGTTTTGTTGGTATATCTCGCCTGTTGATTGGTCCCGCATCAAAGCGTACTGCTCTGTTGTGGTTGTTGTGGCTGTAGTGACCCACAACTTTCCTTCAGACTTTACACCATCAGTAGACAAGGACAGCGCCGTAGCGTTACCCTTAGAGTCTTGGACGTTCTTAAACGATGAAGAGATAAGGTTACTCTCTAGCGACAGTATCGCCGGATACGTATCTCTTGGTTGCTGATTGGTAAAGTCTGACATGTTGTTACTCGTCTTCGATTATGAGGCCGTAATCGAGAAGAGCAGAAACAAGCATTACCTCGGCGTCGTTATCGACATCATCGACATAAACCTTGCGAAGACTTTCATAGGCTTCGAATGGCTTAAGCCACTCTTTCTCTATTTCTTGAGCCTCCTTCTCCCAGGCTTCTACCTTTTCTTTGAACTCCTCTCCGGGCTCGTTCAAGAATTTGTTAATGGCCACCAAAAGTGCGCCCTTGGACTTATCCTCCAGGGAGTCATAAATCTCTTTTCTTTTTTCTTTGAGCCAGTCTGGGCCGGCTCCGCGGTCTGTAAGCTCTTTTAGCTCATCCTTGATGATACGCATGTTCTTGTTGACCATGATGCCAAAGCGCACACCTCGAAGCTTACCAGTCTTGCTGAGCATGTCCATGAGCTCGTTCGCGCCCTTGTTTGTCATCTCAACAAGAGGAGCATCCTGCTCTTTCTTTTCGATTTTCTTTACTTTTCCCATTTGTATAATGAATTTTGATTATGTACTGCAAATATAAGGATTCTTAAGCATCAGGTCGCAACCTCAATAAGATTTACGTTTATGTACTCAAGTTGAACCTGGTCCGTGCCTGTTGCGACATTTTTAGCCACTAAATATAGTGTTGTTCCGGCGGTGAGTGTAGATGGCCATAGCGTAGCCATTGAAAGTGATTGTTTTGATGTAGCGCCATCTGACGATGAAAATGATATGTTTTGAATCATTCCAGCGGTTGGGCTGCCGCCAGACGAAGTTGATATCCCTATAAAAACATCTGGATTTCCGGTCACAGAAGTTGCTTTTGCCGAAGCTGATACAACAACAACGTATTTTGCTGTTCTACTTGTGGTAACCGTTACTGGTGATGAGGATATAGTGACATTACCGTAAGAACCTGCTACAGAAGCTACTTTATTCAAATTATCAGATATAGAACTAGCCGAAAAATTATCACATATAGACGGGAAGCTATTACTCCACTCCAGAACTGCGTTTCCAGCGGTTCCGCCTGTCTGCATGATGTACTTGTCTGTTCCCGGTACGTCAACTCCAGGGAAAGAGATGGAATAACTGTCTGTTGGAGTTGATGCTGTAGAAAGAGTAAGGCTCTTCGCGGACCCTGACACCACATCATGCAACAACAGCGATTTTACGCCCAAATCATCAGAAACAGCCCTGAGTCCAACGCCCCATGTTGTAAACTGCTCATGAAACTTAGAGTCGCTAAGTTGTCCGTTTGATGCGTCCCAGAAAAGAATGGTGTCATCAGTAAAGTTTGGATTGTTCTTCAATTCAACATCAGAGCCCAAGATAGCAATACCACCATCCGTTGTTACATTAAGGGCCCCTCCGGTTATTGTTAATCCATCTCCAGCGTCTATAAATTCTGACGATGATGAACTAACAGAAAGCAGCTGTGAACTACCAGGTCCATCTGCTGGCATAAATAAAGTATACGTAGCTGATGGCCCTCCAGATGGAGCTGCTATGCTTATTAAGTTCGCGTATTCGTTTAATGTAAATGCTGTGTCAGAAAAAACACTTCCCGTCACAACAAAATCCAGGTCAGCATATATAAACCCTCCAGATTGATGAATATCAGAGTTAATTAATTGAGAGTTTACGTCATCCCAAATAAGAACGTATCCATCAGAAAAAGAAGCATTATTCTCAAGCGAAACAACAGAGCCAGTTATGTTTACGCCACCTGTACCTGTATAAGACGTAGCTGATATGGTAAGGTCATTTGCGTTTTGAACAACCGTCACGTTTGTTCCTCCAATGATGGTCCTGAACTCAAGTGTCCCTGCAGAAGGAGATGACTTGTACACGTCGCTTCCGGTGCCTACATTAGAGCCCTGGACATTGGCCCATGCTAATGTTCCAATAGAACTTTGGTACAAGAAATTTCCGGCTCCACCCTGAGCGGCAGGGAGGGCCCACTTAGCGCTTGATGAGGCTCCAGATGGTGGGGCGAACCTGTGCTGGTATGTGCCATTGGTAAATCCAATCTCAGGATTGGTGGCCACGAGATAGTTGGCGTAAATATCTCCCTCAACCTCAAGGTTGGCCGAAGCAAGGGTGTAATCAGCCCCAGCAAAAGAAAGGGCGGAATCTTCTAATTGGCCGGCAGCACTCCAATAAAGAATGGTATTGTTTGAAAAGTTTACGTAGTTTTCCAGCGAAACAACAGAACCAGTGATATTAACACCACCAGCTCCGGTATATGTAGTCCCACCGCTACCGGTATACGAGATTGTTATCTCCCCGGCAGCCTTAGATACAGAGATGTCTGTTCCGGCCTTGATGCGGTTGAACTGAGCGTCGCCACCAACGGTACTTTGATATACTGT
>Ga0070753_1001358_pt1 | contig 13808 bp, 16 predicted proteins | sample VirMetDEL_Aug_31_FD_77441 | JGI IMG/M metagenome (GOLD analysis project Ga0070753, IMG submission 77441) | Aqueous microbial communities from the Delaware River and Bay under freshwater to marine salinity gradient to study organic matter... | ecosystem: Environmental > Aquatic > Marine > Coastal... | reverse complement strand
TACCGAATGGCAAAAGACATCGCCTGGAAGGTGATGAAAAAGCTAGTCCCGAAAGCCTGGATCAAATCAAAAAACGAAACCGACCTCAAGATTGAACTCGTCAACGGCAGCACCATCGAACTAAAGGGCACCGAAAACGCCATGGCCTTGCGCGGCCGAAGCCTGGCTGGCGTGGTGCTGGACGAAGCCGCCTTCATGAGTGCCGATGTCTGGTTCGAGGTGATCCGCCCCGCCCTCGCCGACAAACAAGGCTGGGCCTTATTCATCTCCACCCCCGACGGCACAGCTAGCTGGTTCTACGAGTTATGGCAATACGCCGAAAGCGGCGACGAGAACTGGAACCGCTGGCAATTCACGACGATTGAAGGCGATAACGTCCCACCGGAAGAAATCGAAGCAGCGCGCGGCCAACTCGACGCCCGCACCTTCCGCCAAGAATTTGAAGCCAGCTTCGAGAACCTAAGCGGCCTAGTCGCCGTGAGCTTCGGCGACGCAAACATCAGCCCCGAATCCGAGGACATCTCAGTCCTCCCCCTGCTGCTGGGCGTGGACTTCAACGTCGACCCAATGTCCGGCATCTGCGCCGTCCGCAAGGACGACACCCTCTACGTATTTGACGAAATCATGCTCACGGGTGGAGCGACCACCTGGGACTTCGCAGAGGAAGTCACCCGCCGTTTCGGCGTAGATCGCCGCGTAATCGCCTGCCCAGACCCGACGGGTGGCGCCCGCAAAACCAGCGGCGTAGGCCTCACCGACCACAACATCTTGCGCCGCAGCGGTTTTAACGTCTCCAGCCCCAAAGCCCCCTGGAAAATCCGCGACAAAATCACCGCCGTCAACACCGCGCTATTGGATGCCACTGGAACACGCCGCACATTGATCCACCCCCGCTGCAAGGAGTTAATCAAATCTCTCCGCACCCTCACCTACGCCCCTGGAACAGGCCTCCCTAACAAAAACCTTGGCGTAGACCACGCATTTGACGCCTTCGGCTACCTCTGCCTGCAACAATTCAACCTCGCCAAGGCCGGTATGCTCGGCCAAACAAGCTATCGCCTCTACTAACCCCCGTAGACTTAAACAAAGCCCTGAAACAATGCCTAAAAAGCGCGGTCTTTACGCAAATATCAACGCCAAACGCAAGCGCATTGCAGCTGGATCAAGCGAAAAGATGCGCAAACCTGGCAGCAAAGGCGCCCCAACTGCGGCAGACTTCAAAAAAGCCGCCAAGACGGCCAAAAAACCTAAGAAATAGCCATGGCCCTAACAATTTCCCGCGGTACAAACCTCGTCGAGTACCACGAATCCACCCCACTCACCTCCGTTGACGACGCACTGGAGGTCCACGCCGACAGCAGCGAATTCACCTTCGCCGTCACCGTAACGGGTGGCGCCAACTTCACCCTCGCCTTCGAGACCAACTTCAACGGCGGCGCCAGCTGGTTCGAGCTTGACACCAGCAAAACCATCAACTCCAACGGCCAATACATCTACTTCTATACAGGCAAACCCTCCAACAAAATCCGCGTACGTGTCGCCTCCATCGCATCTGGAACACCGAGCATTGTTGCCCACATCGGCGTCGCTTATCACGGCTAATGGCAATCCAAACCGTAAACGGAGGCTGCATCCACATCGAAATCGATGCTGAGGACGGCCTCACCCATGCAACATTCGCCTTCAAAACCCCATCAAACCCCGAAACTCTCGGCGGATTTGTAACAATGCTTGCCCAAGGCATCGAAGTGCTGGTGCCAATCAACGACCCCGACGACGAGGAGGACGACGATGACGATTGAATACCGCGGCGAACGCTTTTCGGGCTACAACAAGCCCAAGCGCACCCCAGATCACCCCACTAAATCACACGTAGTCCTCGCAAAAGAGGGCGACAAAGTAAAACTCATTCGTTTCGGCCAACAAGGTGTGACTGGCTCACCCAAAAAAGAGGGTGAATCTGCTGCTGCCCGCGCCCGCCGCGAATCCTTCAAAGCACGCCATGCAGCTAACATTAAAAAAGGAAAAATGTCGGCTGCCTACTGGGCCAACCGCGAAAAATGGTGACTAAATGACCTACGCAGTCCCCGGCCAAATCCGCACCCACCTCGTCAGTTCCACCTACATGGGCGGAACCGACAACCCCTTCAGCCGCACCGCAGCCGTGCTGGAGCAAATGAAGGGCTGGGAAATCATGAAAGCGGTGACGCTAGGCACCGAATACCTCCGCGAGCACAGCGAAGCCTTCCTGCCCCTGGAACCCCGCGAGGACTACACCGCATATTTAGCGCGCGTCAACCGAGCAGTCTTTTCCCCATATACACAGCGACTAATCCGCGCTGCTGCGGGCCTAATTCTGCGCAAGCCCATCTCGATCAGCGGCGACCCCTACTGGAGCGAGATTTTTGCCAAGGACGTAGACGGTTGCGGCTCCGACCTAGACGAATATGCACGCCGCACCCTGATCTGCGCGCTGACCTACGGCCACTGCCACACACTGGTGGACTTCCCCGCCCCTTCTGGGGCACGAAGCCTTGCTGAAGAGCGCGCCCTCAACCGCCGCCCGTACTGGATTGAAGTCGACCCGACCAACATCTACGGCTGGCGCTTGGACCGCGAGGTTAATTACGGCAAGCTGATCCAAGTACGCATCGGCGAAAAAGCAGTCCTACCGGACGGCGAATTCGGCGAAAAAGTGTACGACCAAGTCCGCGTCATCGAACCCGGCCGCTACCGCATCTACCGCCAGAGCGAAACCCGCAAGGAAATGGCTGGTTCGATGCCATACCCAAACGCCTACGACGCCACCGCTAGCACCAGCGACTACGAACTGGTGGAATCGGGCGACTACAGCCTGGGCGAAATCCCCCTCGTAACGCTGTACGCCAACAAGACCGACACGATGACCAGCAAACCCCCGTTGCTGGACATCGCCTATCTAAACCTGGCCCACTTCCAGCGCCAAGCGGACCTGATCCACAGCCTCCACATCGCCAGCCAACCCATCCTGGTTTTAGAGGGCTGGGACGACCAGACCAAGGACATGGCGATCAGCGTGAACTACGCCGTCGCCACCCAACCGGGCAACCAGATTTATTACGTGCAGCCCGCCGCCAGTGCATTTGAAGCCCAAACCAACGAAATCCGCGAATTACAGCAGCAAATGGCCACGCTGGGCATCAGCACTCTCAGCCAGCAAAAGTTCGTCGCTGAATCCGCCGACGCCCGCCGCCTCGACCGCGTCGACACCAACTCCATGCTGTCAATGGTCTCAATGGACCTAGAGCAAACACTGCAGCGCAGCTTCAACCTGGCCGCAAGGTATCTGCAACTGGAGCCACCGGAAGTCCACATCAGCCGCGACTTCGACATCGACCGCCTGATCGGCCAAGACATCACCGCACTTACCGCACTCTTCGGCCAAGGCGTACTGGATCGCGACGAATTCCGCCAAATCCTTGTACAGGGCGAGATTCTGCCTGTTGCAACCGAATCCACCGCCGAGGAAGAACTCCTGGAGACCGCCGCACAAGAACGCGAGGAAGCCGAAACGCTCTAATGCAGTAAAGTAATACTGCATTTACATCTTTGTCATGGCCCAATCGCTTGACAAAGTTCTGCAACCGGACGGCAGCTACAAGTGGCAACTTGTAGACCTGACGGACGCCTACGTGGGACGAGCACCTGCCGAGCCCGCCAAACCTGCAGAACAGCCCAAACCTAAGCGCCGTTCCAAGGTCGAAGAAACGATCTCCCAAACCCCTGAGTACGAATTCTGAGTATGGAAGAGCAAGTCATCCAGGAGACACCCGTGGTGACTCCTGACCAGCCCGTGGCTGGAGTCGACACCGCTCCTCAACCTGACCTTGGCGCACTCCGCGCCGAATACGAAAGTCAGATTGCAGCTTTTAAGGCACAAGCAGCGGAAGCCGAGGAAAGATTCCAAGGCATAAAGACCAAACTCGACGAGGTCTACAAAAAGCAGGACGACCAGCGCAAGAAAACGCTGGAAGACCAAGGCCAATGGAAAGACCTCTGGGAGGAAGCCAACAAAACCGCCCAGGACAAGGACATCCAGATCGCTGAATTACAGCGCCAACTGGACGACCTAAAGGTATCCAACAAAAAAGCTGCAGTCCGCACCAGCGCCTTATCTGCAATCAGCCAGGCTGGAGCAATAAATGCAGACCAAATGCTGCAATTACTTCAAAACAACCTGCACGAAAATGACAGCGGCAAAGTCGTTGTTTTGAACGGCGGCGTTGAGCAGGACATCAACACCTACCTTTCCAACCTAAAGAACCCTGGTTCGGGTTACGAGCACCATTTCAAACCAAGCAGTGCCGCTGGAATGGGCGCCAAGCCCACACCAACCTCAGCGATTGCCCCTGGAATGGCTAACCCGTACAAGGAAGGTAGTATTAACTTAACGAGGCAAATGGCCTTGGAAGCCTCCGACCCTGATCTCGCAGCTGTGCTGAGGAGAGAGGCCGGTCGGTAAGTCCCCGTGGGACACCACTCAAGTCTGTGACTTGAACCCCGCAAACCAACCCCCTGGAGTTTGAAGTGGCCGCACCATTTCAGAATTATTCCGGCGGTGTCCTTCTGGCGGACATCGTAAAAAGGAATAATCTCAGCACCTACGTGTCTGAGGCGATCAAAGAGCGCAGCCTGTTCGTCAAGAGCGGCGCCGTTGTTCGTAACAGCCTGCTGGACGCCCGCGAAGGCGGCACCCGCATCCAAGTTCCCGAGTTCAACCCCGTGGCTCCTACTGAGGAGATCATGGATGGCACGGCTACCTGGGGCACCAGCACCGCTGGCTACCTGACCCCTCAAAAGATCGGGACCGCCACCCAGATCGCTTCGATCATCCACCGCGGCTTCGCCTATGCCGTGGATGACGTTGCGATGCTCGCGGCTGGTGAAGACCCGATGCTTCACATCCGCAACCAGCTTGCAGACGCCATCAACAAGCTGAACAGCGCCCGTCTGTTCTCCCAGCTTGCCGGTCTGTTTGGCACCGCCCTGTCTTCCCACTCGCTGGACAAGGCCGTTGCCGCCGCCTCGGGTCAAACCGAAGCCAACTACCTGACTGCCGCCACCGTCGCCGAGGCCCGTGCGGTCCTGGGTGAGCGCGGCGACGAGCTGGACATCCTGGTGGTCCACCCCTCTGTGGGCTTCTACCTGTATCAAGTCGGCCTGCTGACCTTCAGCACCAGCGCACTGGCTGCCTCCGGCGCCGTGACCTGGGGCGGTGGCGGTGTGGGCGTCGGCGCCCGTGCAATCGGCGAATTTGCTGGTTGCCGCGTGATCATGGATCCCTCCGTGAACACCGTGCGCCCCGGCACCAGCACCCACGTCAGTGAGTTCCGCTGCTTCCTCGCGAAGAGCGGCACCATCCTGGAAGGCGTGCAGCAAGACCTGCGCATCGAAGCCGACCGCAACATCCTGTCCAAGCAGGACGTGCTTTCGGTCGACTACCACGGCGCCTACCACGTGATGGGCACCAAGTGGGGTTCTGCGTCGGACAACCCGACCAACGCCGCCCTGGCAACAGCCGGCAACTGGACCGCCACCTACGACATCGACCTGATCCCCCTGGTCGAAGTGATCGTGAACACCCCGCTGGACACCACCGCTATCCCCTGATCGCGGACCCAGCCAATCAAGGCCCCACTTCGGTGGGGCTTTTTTATTGGCGCTACACTGAAACAAAAGCTCCGTAAGTACCTGTGGCTGCGACGATTAACGCTACTTTGAGCAGCGCGTCGGCCAACAGCTACGTGACGCTGGCCGAAGCCAACACCTATTTCGAAACCGTCCCCGACTCTGCAACCTGGGACGACAAAACCGACGACCAAAAGAACCGCTCTCTAATTTCTGCCACCCGCTGGATCGACAGCCTCAACTTCTACGGCGACCGCTGCGACAACGACCAAGCGCTTAAGTGGCCCCGCAACAATTATCACGTCGACCGCGTGGAACTGGTCTGCAACGTCATCCCCGCAGACATCAAATACGCCACCTACGAACTGGCGCGTGCTCTAGCCAACGACACTGACGCCGTAACTGGCAACACAGGCACCACCGGCCTCTACGACCAAGTAGAACTGGGCGACCTCAAGGTCAAATACAACCAGACCTCCCAAGCGGTTGGCACGATCAACAACATCTTCGACGTTTACCCCTGGCTCCAGTCCTACCTCGGTGCTTATACGTTGGGCGGTTCCGGCGGCTATCAAATCCGCGTTGTGAGGGGATGAAATGAGCCTCGTCGACACGACTTTTGCCAGCATCCCCGCCCAGCTTTTAGCTGACTGGGGCCAAAACGTGACCTACCTAAAGGCCGCAACATCCCCCACGTATAACACCACAACCGGCGAAGTTTCTGGAGCGGACACCAGTATCACAGTCCGCGCTCTAATTTTTGAAGCCAAGCCCGAAGAGTTCGAGTCAACGTATCAAACAAGCGACCTAAAAGTCATCATCGGCAACGCCGAGCTTGGAGCATACGTGCCTAGTATCCGCGACCGCATCCAATACACCCAAAACAGCGCCACCAAAACCGGCCGCGTCATTCTGTGCAAAACCTCCCGCGGTGAAAACCCGATTGTCCACACCATCCTCCTGAGGCCCCAGTAATGGCTCGCAACGGTACATGGAATCTACTGAAAGAGCTGGATCGTGTAGCCGCTACTACGATCTACAACGGGCCAAAACGCGCTGCCGAAAGAATTGTTCGCGAACTACAAGAGCGTGGCCCAGCGTGGACAGGTAAATTTTCAAACTCATGGCAGATTGAGACACCCACAACCGTGAAACGCGGTACTGGCGCTCCGGGTAATCCTGTGCCTATCGTCACTCCACCATTAACAGGCATACAAGTAACTACCTCGATTGGTTCAAAAGATAAAGTAGTGTTTCGTATTAGCAATTTTTCGTCTTACGCGGATATTGCCACAGATGTGGAACCCGGTGTGTTTATAAATCCAGGAACGGAACCGATTAAACCGATCGATAAGGTAGGCAAGCGTCAAAAAGGTATTCGTGGCTTGCTAACAGGAAGTGGAGGTAACAGAAGAACCGCCCCTCTTGACTGGTTCAGTATCTATGTAAAAGGGGGAGCTATCGATAAGACTATTGAGATCGCCATGAGGACTACGGACCGATGAACTACCAAGCCATCCGCGCCGTTTTTGAAACCCCACTGTTAACGGCTTACAACGGCTTGTCTCCGGCTGTCCCGGTCTATTTCGACAACGTCATGAACGACGGTGCGGATAGCGCCGAAGAATTCGTCCACATCAACATTCAATTCGGCCTAACAACCGAACTGACGCTTAGCGACAATCCCGACCGGGTACGAGGGGTAATCGTCATCCGCACATACACACCCAAAGGTCGCGGCCCCGCCCGCAACCAGACCCTGGTGAATGTCGCCACAACCGCGCTCCAAACAATCAACAACACAGCAAAACCCGCAACCGGCGTCTACGTCCGCACTGGTTCTATCGACGGCCCCAGCTTCAGCCCCGACTTCGGCGGCACTACACCAGACCAACAATCCCGTCGCGCATTTACGCCCTTCTTTATTTCACGAATCGAGGCAGGATTCCAAGCGCAGATTATTTCTTAATACCCAACAGCACTGGCGCTAACCTGTATTAAGCCGGGCTGTGCCCGCGTCACTGTCCCATCCATTAGGTAAAACCGATGGCCACCGTCCTCTCGGGCACCTCCGGCGCCCTGTACTACTCCCCTGCTGGCACCACCGCAACCTTTGGTGAGTCTGCTGTCGATGTCGCCAATGACGAACTCGACCTTGCCACCTACCTGAACCTGAAAGTCGGCGATCCTGTTGCTTTCAGCGTCGTCAACACCGAAACCGGCGCTGCTGGCAGCGGCACTCTGCCCGCCGGCATTTCTTCTGGCACCACCTACTACGTGATCAGCTACACCGCTAGCACTGGTGTGCTGCAGGTGTCGGCTACCTCGGGTGGCGCCGCCATCACCATCACGGATGATGGCACCGCAGTTGCACCCAACGCCTTCAAGGTTGCTTATGCCGCTCCTGCCGCAGTGGGATCTGTACGGGAATGGAGCTTTGAGATCACTCGAAGCGAGATCGACGTAACCACCATCGGCCAAACCCTTGGCCAATACGCCCCCTTCCGCAGCTATATCACCGGCTTCGCGGACGGCTCTGGTTCCGCGACTGTGTACACCACAGACGACGACGCCAACCTGTCGAACCGCATGGTGGAAGACGTGCTGCAGCGCCAGCAAGTGGGCGCCACGATGAAGCTGTACATCGACCGCATCGTGAGCGGCGGTTCTGTGGATGACACCCTGAGCCGTTCCATCACCGTTCCCGTGATTCTGACTTCGGCCAGCCTCACCGTGAACCCCGACGACGGCCAAAGCGTGGAAATCGCCTTCCGCCCCAGCGACACCCCCACCTTCGACCTCACCAAGTCCTGATAAGCTCCTACAGCAGTCAGTTTCAGCGACCCCAGTCCCCAACCGGGCTGGGGTTTTTCATTTCTAATCCGCTACACTACAAAAGTATTAGCCAAGCAGTTTTATGCCTGCGCCGACAAACCTCAGCGCCCTGGAACGTCTGCGTAAAGCAGCGAATTTGGAGCCCACCAAAAAGGAAGTGGAGCTTAGTGACGGCAGCGTTTTTGAGATGTGGTCACACCAATGACGATGGCTGAGCGCGAACGCGCCCAACGCCAAGCCAAATCTGACGATGCGACCGCTTTTGCCCTGCAACTGCTGATCGCCAAGGCTTGCGACGAGAACGGCAACAAGCTGTTCAAGCCAGGCGAGATCGATGTCCTCAAGAACGATGTGCGGGACAAGGATCTCCAATCTCTGATGCTGGCAATCCTGACGGATGGCAGCGAAGAACTCGACACCAAAAGCGCTTGAGGACCAGCTCCGCAAGGACACCTACCTCATGCTCCAGTTCTACGTCGCCAAGGAACTGGGCATGACGCTGAACGAGCTACGGACCCGCATGACCGACATGGAAATGCTTGCCTGGAACGCTTACTTCAGCATCCGCGCGGACGAGGAGAAAAAAGCCTACGAAGCCGCCAAACGCCGCCGCTAACCCGGCGGCTTTTTTACGGGATAAACTGAAGTACCAGAACACGTCGGAAGGTAGCCGTGGCCTACACCGCGAGTATCGCTATTGCGGTTAAAGGCATCCAGGACGTAAAAGCCTTACAAGAAAAAATTGAAGCAGCTGCGCAAGGTGTAGACAGGTTCAATAACTACGCTAAAGAAGCCTTCGGCGGAAATTTTGTTCGTAGTATTAGAAATCTTAACTCTGCCTTACGTGAAGCTGCAGACGCATTTGACAAAGCAGCGTTAGGGACAAGCCGTGCTGTTGACGCCGCTAGCGCCTACATAGCAGCGGAACGTGAGATAAACCGCGGTTTAGCAGAACGCAAGCGGTTGCTGAAAGAAGTAGCTGCACAGGAGGCTGCCGTCGCTGCCGCCGGAATGGGTATGCGGTTTAGTTTTGGCGGCCCCAAGGCATTACCGGCAGCAGGGCAAACAGCGTTTAAGGGTGAAGTTGTCGGTGGACTCGGCGGCGGAGCCAGGGCAGCATTACAAAACTATGAATTACTAACCGGAGCCTCAGGCAAACTAGCCGCACGTACACAAGACCAAGCTGATACAGCTTTACGTTTTGCGCAAGCACTACAGGAACAAGTAAAACCGCTCAGTCAAATTGATGCTTTATACGCAGGTATTTACGGGCAGGCTATAAAACTAGCTGGAATTAAGGCACTCCCTGACAGTGAGATGCTTAATGCCGCTGCACGCGGTTTACAAACAATCGAAGCGATCGAAGGGCGCCGCTTAACTACGGCAGAACGCCGCGCTAAGAAACTAAAAGACATCGAGGATTACTACGGTGATCGCATCGGCGGTATGGCTAATGCAGGCTTTGGTGTTCAAGGTCCTGCTGTCCCTCCCAGACCTAAGCGCGGTCTAAAAGCACCGGGTGTGCTCGACGCTATCTTGGGCGCCGGTTTCCCATTGTTATTCGGAGGTGGACCCGGCGCTGTTCTCGGAGGCGCTGCAGGTGGTCTACTCGGTGGAAAGATCGGTGGTATGGCTGGCATGGCCCTCAGCGTCGGTCTATCCGCCGTTGGACAAAAGATTGACCAAATCTTCGGACAAGCTATCCGCGCCACCCAAGAACTGGGCCAAGCCCTCAGCCGCCTAGACGTTGAAAAGTTACGCGAAAGCAGTGTGTATGTAACTTCTAACCTAGAAAATCAAATACGGCTTCTACTTGAAGCAGGTAAATATGAGCAGGCTAGAGCTGTTGTAGGTAAGCAAATCGCTGATCAGACAGGTTCAGTAGGTAAAACAATTGAAAGATCCAGCAGAGCAACGACAGAACTACAGGTAGCTTGGCAACTGGTCAGTAACACAGTCAACACACTACTCGCAGCTTTAACTGTAGATGCTGTACAGGCTCTTACAGGTATCTTGCGTTTGGTAAATATGGTAGCCAGGGGTGTAAATGTTGTTGTAACTGGTAGCCGTAATCTTATAGACAAAACAGCTAAGTGGATTATTACCTTATTTACAGGAGAAAAAGCGTACAATAGAGCACAAAAAGCCGCAGCTCTTGTTACTCAAGAAGGTGAAAAGATGCGAGCAGCATCTGAAGCAAATATCGACGCAGGTGTACGAGAGATACAACTCAAAAATCAACTTCTGGACATCGAACGCTCACGCTTAGAAGGAACTAACAGGCTCGCTAGACAGAGCCAGATAGAAGCAGATTATGCTACCGAGCGCGCTAAAGCTTTAAGTGATGAGGCTGAGAAAAAGCGCGAGATATACAGCAGGAGTAGCCTCATAACTGCACGACAATTACAGATGGAGCTTGACATAGCCGAGGCAAACACAAAACAGCGTATAGAAGGTGCAGCAATCACTAAAGAAAAAGGCCAACAGAAACTCCTAAATGATGCTCTGATTGCTGGTCTGCAAGATCAGGCAGACGCGGCTAAGAACCAAGCTGAAAACTACGCCCTGGTAAATTCTTCGGCAACAAAAATACTTCAAATTGAAGAGCAAAGACTGCAGCAACGCCTTCAGTTTGCTACGTCTCTAAATCAAGAGTCAGCCCTAATCGACAGGATAACAGCTAATCGTAAACAACAAGCCGAAGTGGAGTATCAAGCACAAGTCAGGTCAGCCCAAGCGGCAGTAGAAGACGCCGCCAGACAGTACGATATCGTCAAAACAAAACACGCGGCAAAACAAGTTGATGATGAAGCATTAAACACAGCTATCCGTAACCTAAACACCGCGGTGCTTAGCCGCGATGTGGAGACTCAAATTGCCGGCCTGAAGCGCGAACAGGGACTGGAGACCGCCGAAATTCAGGGCCGCCAGAAACAACTAAACGCTTATGCGGAAGACTACAAGCGTACCAACGAAAGTATAAGCCGCGAACTAGACGCACAAAGCAATGCTCTGAGTAACAGAGCCTCGCTTTTGTCTGCCATCAGCCAAGCCACACAAACAATCAACAATATCGAAATTGAATCTCTTACACGAGAGCTGGAACGTACCAGCAGTGTGCGAGAGCGCGAAAAGATCCTTGAAAAGATATATCGCCTAGAAGTAGAAAACGCAAAAGCCGTTCTTCAAGCTACAAGAGCACAGATTCAAGCTGAACTACAACGTGCAGAAGTTGCATACAGAAAAGTGCTGCTTGAGCAAAAGATGCTCGAAGCGGTTGTTGCCATAGCTAAGGCGCAAGGCATAGTAACGCGCGAGCATTACGAAGCACTAAAAATACAAGAAGATGCACTAGCGATTGCAAAACATAATGTAGACACTGCGGTGCAAATCGCGGATGTGCAGTGGAAAGCGGCCGACGCGGTATTCAAAGCCGCCGTGGACGCCGCCAAACTCAAAAAAGAAATGGGTGGTGTTGCGGATGCTGCAGGGCAGTTTGCCGGCAACATGGAGCGCGCCGCTAGTGCCGCTGGCGCCATGGTTGGGACACCGTTTGCAGTAAAAGGAGGTGCGGAAGAAATCCAAGATCCGGCGCTCAAAGCTCAAGCACAAAAGATCTGGCAGGAAGCGGAAGCATTTGCTGCAACCAAAGGTATCGCCAGTATTCAGGCGGACATTTTGCAGCGTGCCCGCGATGCCATCGCCAGGATCGCTTTCCGCGATTACACGCTTCGTACCAAGGCCGCAACAAGCACAGTGAGTGCGCCGGCAACAATTACATCTACTGCAACTGCACCGTCAACGACCCCCATCCCAACAACACAACCTCTTGCCGCGGGCTTGTCGATGCAACCCGGCGGTGGAGCTGGAACAGCCATCGTGGATCGTATGCCGACGATCAACCTTCAAACCGGACCAGTTCTCCAGCAGGAGGACGGCAGCAAGTACGTCAGCCTCGGCGACCTAGAAAAGATCCTGCAGGACTTCGCCACGGTAGTGTTTAACAACGCCCGCAGCGCTGGTGGTCGCCGCTTCCAGGGGGTCAACTAATGGCTAACCGCGCCCAATCCCAATACCTCCGCATCTTCGACGAGGCTGGAACGTACTACCGCTGGCAGCAGTTCTATTTCAACCAGTCCGTCACCTGGGACAGCCAAACCTGGGATTACCACCCGTTTAGCGTTAATGCCCTGATTGGCACTGCAACACAGGCGGAGGCAGGCATCAGCGTGACAGTGCCAGCGACATCACTTGCGGTCACGGTTTTTCACACCGCGATCAGCGAGAACTACCTGTGCGAAGTAAAGATGTACGAGTTTGATCCGCGATTATCTCAGTCTGCGCCGCAAGCCGGGCAACTACTGATCGGCTCCTACGTTGGCGAAGTAGTTGGGATTAGCGGCAGCTTCACTGAGCTGGACGTAAGCATTGGATCTAGCCTTGCACCAGTAGGCGCGCAAGTGCCCCCGCGCTCGTACTCATCGCGGCTGATTGGAAACCCCATCAAGCTATGAAAATCCGCGTTTCCGATCCACTGGCACTGCTCCCGTATCAGACGGGTGTGCTGCGCCCACCTCTGGAGAAAAAGAAGGCTGAGGGTAATGCTGCAAGTGCCCTCGACACCAACCAACGCGCCATCGAACTGGGCGAACCCGTGCCGATTGTGTTCGGCAAGTACGTTGATGTCCCTGGCACAACCAACGATTACGGCGGCGTTTTTATCAGCCCTGGGGCAACCAAAGCCCGCTATGAGGACATTGTTTACGCGCCTATTTCCGCTTCGGACACTACTTTGTCCGTGCGAATGTGTTTTGTCCTTAGTCAAGGAGAACTTGGGACAATTCAAGTACAGGACGTTTATCAACGCGCCTGCCGTAAAGGAATAGCTGCAGTCTTTTACAACAAGCTGGCTGGTACGTATTTTTCAGCAGGTAACTATATCGACTATGGCGATCTATGGACCTGCCCTAATTACTGCGGCACCGACGACGGCACATACGCAGACACAACAACACTGTATTACCGAAATTATTACGCCTCTGGTGACGATACCTGGACCCGCCAAGTCCACGTCTTTATCCGTAACGGCATCAAAGTCCCACGTTTAATTGAGGGCACGACAGATTCCAGCAACAACATGGTGGATCTGGCGCTGTACCTGATCCGCGAGACTAGCCGCGTACCAGAGCTACTGATCGACACCACTGCGATGCTGCTGGCGGCAAACTTCACCGCCACCAACGGCTTTAGCTGGGACGGCGTAATTAAAGAATCCTCCAACTTGGAGGACTGGATGCAGCAGATGG
>Ga0070753_1001356_pt1 | contig 13815 bp, 18 predicted proteins | sample VirMetDEL_Aug_31_FD_77441 | JGI IMG/M metagenome (GOLD analysis project Ga0070753, IMG submission 77441) | Aqueous microbial communities from the Delaware River and Bay under freshwater to marine salinity gradient to study organic matter... | ecosystem: Environmental > Aquatic > Marine > Coastal... | reverse complement strand
GAGCCACCACTACATCATCAATCGACTACCTAAAAGCCGCCGTTCTGGAACCTCTCTATTACGAAGCCGCAGCAGGTCGCTATCAAGATCTCCAGGATTACGGTTCTGCTTTGATGGTCAACCAAGCGATCCAGCAACGTAACACTCAATGGGCCGCAGAACAGTCTATGTTTATGACGGTCGTTCGCCCAATGCTGACGTTTTTCGAGGGTTTCATCTACGCTATCACCCCGATAATTGCTTTTATCATTGTGATGGGCAGCTTTGGGCTCCAGTTGGCTGGTAAATATGTTCAAACCATACTCTGGATTCAGCTCTGGATGCCGGTTCTCTCGATTATCAACCTCTTTGTTCACACAGCCGCGTCAAACGAGATGTCTAGCCTCAGCGCTTCTGGCCTCAATTCTATGTACGCACTATCTTCGACTGGGGATATGTTGCAACACTGGATAGCTACAGGCGGGATGCTTGCAGCGGCCACCCCTGTAATTTCACTGTTTATCGTCACAGGTAGTACCTATGCCTTCACCAGCTTAGCATCAAGAATTAGTGGCTCTGACCATGTTGATGAGAAGATGCAAACACCAGATCTCCTCAAGCAAGGTCCGGTCATGCAGAGTCAGCCAGCTTACAATCACAATCAGTTCAGTGGAGCGATGGCGAACGGCGCAGAAAGCATGATCAGCACCTTCTCTCTTGGTTCCACTTTGGCCTCAGGAGTTAGTTCCGCTCAAGCGTTACAAAGTCAGAAATCAGAGGCATTCCAGAGCACCTTAGGGCGAGGTTTTTCTGATGGAGTGAGCCAGGATCAAGCATATTCGAGACTCTCCAATGTAGGCCGCAATGTATCTTCGCAAAACACAGCTCAGAGCCAGCTCGTCAACCAGCAAGCCAAGAACTTTATGGATAAGTTCCAGGTGGACGATACTCACTCCGATGCTGTAAAGGGTGCGTTTGCCATGCAGGCTATGGGCACTCTCGATGTTGACGAAGCGGCTTCCATGCTCATGCCTATGGTTGGCAAAGCGAGAGCAGCGATGAAGGCTGCTGCTGGAGTTAAATCTAGTAGTACAGCTCTTGTTCCCGCCGGAGGTGAAGGTCAGTCTGGTGGTGGCGGTAGTGATCTCCTTGACATCAAAGCACAAGCAAAGGGATCAACAGAGTCATCCGCGCAAGACTCTTCAAGCTGGTCTGCAAGTGATGTGTCTCAGTTCATGAAAGGTGTTAGTTATTCGCAGACTGATAGCCAAGCGTTAACGAATCAATTAGCACAGGGTTTCAGTCGCTCTGGTAGCGAATCATTTAAGCAAACATGGGGGGATAACCTTTCACAGAATCTGTCCAAGTCGGCTTCTGAGTTGGTTTCTGCATCAGATACATTCACGACAATGAGCCAGCTCCAGAATCAAATGGGGTCCATGACGAACACCGACTTTAAAACTCTCGGTGGCGCTGTCGCGCAAACTCCAGCGGCTATGAATCAACTGAACGACTACTTCCGTAATGCTGCACCACAGTCTGTGAAAGACGAGGCTTCTTCACTACAACAAAGATACCAGTCTTACGGAATGTCCCCTCAAGTGGCTCAAGCAGCAGCGCGAATGACTGCAATGACTAACTCCAAAAACTACGAACCTGGTAAGGAGCTTGGCGGGTATCAAGCAGCACTACAGGCTATTAATACCGCATCAGGTCGCAATGGAGCGTTTAATGGCGATGCTTACGGAAATAACGGCATTGAAGGTCCTAATGTTCAAGGGCTGCCTTCCCAGGTTCAAAGAGCCGTTGGCAGTGGCCCCAACTTACAACCTGGATTTCGTGAGAATGTGGCGGGTATGGCAGGAACCAATCCTGCGTCAGAAGCCAGCCAGTTACCAACAGACAGTCCATTTGTTCAAAATGACAATGCTATCGGCTCAGCAGCTCTTAACAATAAAGCACAGCAAACTGAGCGTGATGTGTCAGCTCCTGAATTGAAAAAATCTCAGGACAACCTTATGAACTCGCTTCCAGAGATGTCCAAGAGCGCATCTTCATGGGGCGCGTGGGATAACTCCTCTAATTGGATGGGACGTAGAGCTGAGCAAGCTGGCGGAGCTCTAATTGCTGGGAGTCAGGCTGGCGCAGATGCTTTTTCTAAAGCGATGGACCAAATGAGAACGATGACACCTGAACAGCGAGATCAATTCATTGCGGCGACTCAACGGGGAGATGAAGCGGTAAAAGAAGAGTTTGGCTGGGCCGGTGATGCTTTGGTTGGGATGGCTAAACTTGGCCGCAACGTCATGGGAGCTGCGGCCAGCGGATATGATTTAGCCAAAGAATGGATAACAGGTAAATCCGACCTGTCAGAAGCGGCCAAAGGAATGAACATTGAGGAACGAGGAGCGTTCTATGCAGCCGCTCTTGCCTCAGCCTCAGAAGCAGGTGGTGGAGCGGCTCAGCAGTTTATGAGCCAGTACGGTGATGAGTTTAAAGAAACTATGCAGTCTATTGCTCAAAGCCGATACGGGCTGACGGAATCCCAAGCTGCTGTTTATGCTGAATCTTTTGATACCAACCAAGGGCGCATGGACCAAGCTGTTCAAAACCTGAAAATGGAATACGCAGAACGCAACCCAGATGGCTCACCAATAATGCAAGATGGTCAGCCTGTTCTTTCTCAACAGAACGAACAATTTACAGACAAGTTGGTAAACGTATTGCAAAACTCGACAGACGCCGGGGATCGTTCAGGAAGCTATCTGACAGCCATCAGGGGCTACAACATAGCAAACCAGCGGTTCTAAAAACAAGCAAAAAATAAGGGGGCCATAGGCCCCCTTATTCGTCTCCAGCCCCAATATGACACTTCTGATCAAAGTCATAGGAATCTTGAAAACCACCAGCATGTTTCTTTTTACGTCGAGTAGGCGGAGCCTCTTTGTAAGCTGACCGAGCAGATCGGACTAACCATGTCATTCCAAACAGGGCTCCGACCGCTAAAGCAACTTGCCACTGGAAGTAGGCGATGCCTCCCCAAAAAACCACAGCAGCCCAAAGGCTTTTGTGAATAAAAAATAGGAACCGACCCCCCCAAACTGCAAAAGGAGCCAATGCCACACCAAGCCCCCAAGGGGTATCAGCCATCATAGTTATTCCAAGAAGAACCATTCCCAGTAGTAGAATATTGATCACATGCTTCACACCAACCCCCTCACTCAATCTTTAAATCAAGTTTACCACAGCATCAAAAAATGCAACTGTGAAAATTTGACTATTTTTTGCTAAGAAAGCATTTCATCAAAAAAAATTATGATTAAAATGTTCTCCGAAACTTTCACATGTGAAAGTCAGACCTTACGGAACAAGGCGTTTCTTTACAAACCATTACATAGTTGAACATGTAAAACAGATAGCATAAACTACGGTATAGGTCATTGCTAACGCTTTGGTCCCCATCTGCAACATCGCAGAGTCTTTATTTCCAAATATCTCATTTTGTAAACTCCATCATCCTCGTGTGGTCAGGGTGCTCCCTTGTCTTGTCTTGTCTTGTCTTGTCTTCCCTGCCCTCCTCAGCTCCTGCTGTATTAGCAATTTCAGCCCTCGCTGTATCCATAAAGTCACTTATAAAAAACGCTATTATATATCCAAAAATATCGCACATCCTGTGCGCTATTTCAGTCATTCCATTGGCGCACTTTCTAATACTATTTCAAAATAACTCGTATCTTATTGATTACTAATAATATTGTAACTTTGTGCTGTCGGTACAAAGTTAAGTGTATGTTTTTAAAGGTTTTCTTTTGTTGACGGCATCATTATTTGGGCTTATAAATGTGTCAATTTGTGACAACAGAGAAACTCTAAAAGCGTTCATTAAATAACGCACTTTTTGTATTGGTAATAACGCAGTTTAAGGGATGGCAACAATGGACAAATGCCAAGCAATAGACATCCCAATCGACCCGGAGAAAAAACGCGAATGGATCAAGTACAAATTAAAGATCCAGGGACTTTCTCTGGCCGCATTGGGTAGAAAACACAAAACTTCTCGGCAGGTAGTGTCTACAGCACTCTACAAGCCCAACCCACGTTGGGAGCACGAGATAGCGACAGCTTTGGGTATGAAGCCGTCTGTGATTTGGCCGGAGCGGTATGACGAAGAACACGAAATACCCATTAAACATAGGGAGGCAAGCTAATGAAGAACAAAGTAAAAGTATTGGTTCTTTCTGCGGCTCTCTTGTCGTCAACAGCAAATGCTATTGACCTGAGTGGGACGGTCTTCGACAAAGCCGCGAAAGCACATAACCTTGATCCTCTTCTGGTGTATTCGGTCGCATTGGCCGAATCTGCCTCTGGACGAGGTAACGGCGCTATAAGTCCTTGGCCTTGGACGCTTCGCGTTCCGGGGCTTCCTTTCTATGCCAAGTCGGAAGACCAGGCCAAGGCGAAGCTGGCTGAATTTCAGCAACAGTATGGACGGGCAATTGATGTTGGGTTCATGCAAGTGAACATCCGCTGGAATGGTCACAGAGTATCTTCACCAGCAGAACTTCTTAACCCGGAAACCAACGTAATGGTTGGTGCAGAAGTGCTTTCAGAAGCCATTCAGTCATCTCCAAATGATTTGGAGCTTGGTATTGGCCGTTATCATGTCTGGGAAGACGAAATCCGAGCCAGAAACTACGGTAGTCGGGTCTTGGCTATCTATCGCAACCTTCGTGATTTGTGAGGGGCGCGAAATGTTAGAACTAGACATTATTGGTGCTTGGGATGCTAAAGCGGTCAACCTAGATCAAGAAAAAGCAGACAGAAACGTCTACGAATTCGATCTTACACTTTGGAATCTGCTTTGCTCTCTCGCAAAAGAACGTCCAGAGGACGCGACCTCACAATTTGCTTTGAGCATGGGTACAGTACAAAAATTATCACTGGCGACACCTTCACAATTAGAAGCGCTTGCCTCTGGTGTACTGATTTCTTTCAAGCTGGAAACAGCAGAACAGAACATCTTAACGCGGCTATCAGGAGGCTATGATCCGGTTGTTTTCATCAATCATAGCGTCGATGAGTTTGATGCGGCCTATTGGTTGCTATTTAACCGCGTTGCTTCGAGAGACCCGGAGATGGCTAAAGAAGTTTTCGGTGTATCGAGAGAGCTTGCAGAGCTGGTGGCGAAAGCAACAGATAGTCAGTTGCGTCATATGTCTGGAACAACAGTGACGCATTTTACACTGCGTTTTGCTCCCACCATCATTGAAGAAATCCTTGATGATAGTCGGGATGAGGTAACACACCCAGTATTAAAAAAACTGCAACAGTCTCTACAGGGACGTGGGAGGTGGAGATGAACATTGGCAGCTCTGGTACATTGGGTCGGTGGGTTACAGCTAGACACATGGCCCTCGCCGGATACATCACAAAAATTATCATGATCGAGACAGGGCTGACCTATAAGCAGGTCCGACGGCTTTATCAAGATTTGGAGAGAGATGGATACACTCTAGAGCGCAAGTCCAGAACGTTCAGAGGTGGTGCGACACTTATCCATAGTCATACGTCCAAGATACAGGCATCACTTTTGATGCAGCTCTATTTCAACATTGGTGGGGTAGCAGTGTTACGCTCAGTGAACATAAAAGCTCTAAATAAGGCGTTCAGAATGTATCACGCTATTCGCAAAGAAGTGCCAGGAATGAAAGGTGCGCGATGGGCTCCGTTTGATATTACCGATGCTTGGTGTCTTGCTTCTGAGTTACGAAGTGGGGACGCAATGTTGGAGGAATGCGATAATTGCAAATGCACGTACTTCACTTCTGTCAATCAAAGAACCTGCGTTGAGTGTCCGTTCTGCAAGGAACAAGGAAGGCATGGTGGTGGGGAGAAAGACTGTGCTTGAGTAGCCTATGACATTTTCAACGAAAAGATGAGCACCTCAATTTTGCGGCGCTCATTTTTTTTACTTTTTATGCAGTATACGAAAGCGTTCTAGCTCAACATGCCCCAACCCCTTAAAAGCATCAGGGCGACGCCCTTGACCGCTCCAGGATACGCCGTCTTTTGAATATTTTGCATTATCAGGTTCTGATTTGCTTGTGTACATCTCATTGAGAAGATTGATGTCCACTCCACATGATTCCATGTCACTCATTATTCGTTCGGCCTGAGCTCGCTTTTCTTTTTCTTCTTCTTCTCGCTTTTTGTACTCTTTCTCCAGTTCATTAAGAACTCCTTTCATTCTGTCAATGATCTCCCTAACTTCATCCAGCGGGAGCCCTCGTAATAGAGTGCGTATCCGGCTTTTTCGCTTTAACTCTGCGATTATCAATTCTCTACGCTCAGCCGCTGATAGCGTAGAGAATTCCTCGTGGTCTTTCATGTTATACGGAGCTCATCAGTTTTCCTTTAAGTTTATCGCGCTTGGAGTCCAGTTTATCATCAACCTGCAACTGTTCAGGTTGAGACTTAGCTATTTGATACTCTGAACTCGGTTGCCCAAAAGCTCCAATGTTGCCAGAAAAACGAAGAGAATAAAGCCCCAATAGAGCAAGAGCGCGCAGCCGATCACTACGCGCCTTGTGCTGCATCTGGGACAGCTCACGATATAACTCCGGAAATCCTTGCTCCGAAATATTCAGATTAGATATTTTCCCATCCCATTTGCTACCAGCCACTACGACCTCCTATCTATTAGCCGCAGTACCAGAATCCCCTGGCATTGGATGCCACGGATTCTTTGGGCAGTACGATCCTACTCTTAGGAAAAAGCTCTTTGGCTGCATCCTGGTATGCTTCAGCACCACCACCAGCCAGCAGAACAACATCAGCATCCATCCCGTCTTCCCGCATTGACTTACGCATAGGTACTAATGCGTTTTGAGCCACTTTGGCTGACGCATTCTTAAAGTAATCTTTTATCGATACCTTCTCACCATAGAGAAAAATTTCAGTCTTACCGGCGCGAATTGCTTTTTCGATCTTTTCTATGCCAGGCGCACCACCGTGGTCTTCCTGGATGAGTCGATTAGTTTCTTGTAGCAACATCGACATAGCCTTTAGGCTGGTGCCAGATGAGTGATAACGAACTTCACCCTCTTCAAGCGCAACCCAGTCAACAGAGAAAAACCCGGGATCAATAACAACAGTTTTCCCCCCCTGAATAATTTCGAGTAGATCATCATTCTTTGTTGAGCTGACAATATCCATGTAAGCACCGGCAGGTTGAGGCACAACCACGACAGACTTAACCGTTACAGTTCGTTTAGGTGTAATCTGGTGCTCACCCTGCAGCCGAGCTTTCAATGCCTCTCTGAGTTCCGCTTCCATGTACTGGCTTACTGGAAGACCTGTCACCAGTACATCAATTTCCTTTTGTTCCGACATCAGAAGTGCAGCGTAAAAAAGAGCCTTATACGGTTTCGTTGATGGGTAGTCACCGTGAAGCTCTCGCTCCCACCCTTGCAGACGGTCAGGTTCAACACCAGCAACCCACTTCTCCCCATCAATCACAACCTGAATACAGGTCCCAGCACCACCAGTTAACTGCTGTGGCATCAGTTCCAGTGGACCAGCGCCAACAGGCAAAACAACAGTACGAGCTTCTTCACCTTTATGACCCATAGCCATTTTCAGGTTGGAGTAGCCAATATCCAAACCCATAATAAACTGATTCATGAAATCCTCCAAAGATTGCTTTTTGATTGTTTTTCGATTGTCTTTCTCTTGTTAGAGAGAGAATACAACCTGACTCAGGCCTCTATAGCCTCTGTAGTTGCCCAAAAGGGGCGTTTAGATTGCTTTTCGGTGGCTTTTGGGTTTTAGAACCGGCCATACATGTGGGTATGCTGCACGGATAGATAAATTAATGACAACAGCACCCCACGACATATAAAGCTCTCCTTTACCAGCCTCCATAGTGATCTCGTAAATTTTTGGAATCTTACAATCTTTATCCAATATATCTGGAATCTTGCCTAGTGAATTTAGATAGGAATTATGGATAACTGAATTAAGGCTGTAAGATTCCAGATAGATAGAGGTGTATTTGACAAATTCCAAAGATGAGGTAGCCTAGTAACAAGACTAGATTCCAATATTGGAATAATCAGCTTTAAATTCCAGATAGATAGTTATGTGGATAGGAATTGGATAGGAATTGGGAGGGTTTTGAGGTGAGTCTACCAAAAGAGCGATGGTTGGATCTGCTAGATCCTAAGCTCGAAGAAGAACGATCCGAGATAACAGAAGATCTGCTTGAGGCAGAAGGTCGAGAGTTTGTCGCGGAGTTACGGAGCAAGCTGGATCACGCTATAGCTGTTCTTGCTGTCGAAGCACAGCAGGAAGCAGATATGTACTGGAACGCGCACAGGTCTGCGCGTGAAGAAGCATCAGAGGACGAACAAGGGCGAGTTGGTACACGAGTTCGCATTCTAGGCGTATCACTCGTTGCAGAGTGGTATCGCAACAGATTTGTCGAACAGGTTCCAGGTCAAAAGAAAAGGGTTCTATCAACACATATCAAGAAGGGCCGAGGTCATGCCTACAGTATGTCGCACTTCAAGAAAGAGCCAGCTTGGGCACAAGAGCTTATCCAACAAGTAGAAAGCAGGTATGCCGCGTTAAGACAAAGAGCGACAGCGTTAGCAAAAATTCGCCGGGCGCTCAACGAGTATGAGCGACTGCTAAACAAGACTCATAACAATGAGGTGTAATAACATGACAGTATCTGTAGCGGCCACTGAGCTTGCGAAGCTCGGCAAATGCGAAACGATGATAAAAAGATTTGCTAAGCATCCTCAACTTGCCCCAGCAAAACGCCCACAATCGCCACAGGGGACCGATAACACCCTTAGAGGTGAGTTCGCCCATTTTCGGTATGAAGCTGCTGCCCTGCGCTTCATGAACGGTGCTGCGGGGACTAAGCGTCGCATCTACCAGCTAGTATTTGCAGCAACGGTAGCAGCGGGATTATTGACACTGCTGGCGGCATGGACCACTAGCTAGATAGTATCGACGGAACAATCATGAGCAAGAGAACCAAAGACAAAGACGTGGAAAAACTAGACGTAATCAAAGACTCACTACAAATGAGCCTTTTTGAGATCATTGAGTCTCAGGCCAAAAAGGACGACTACTCCAACACCATCGAAATTTACGATGCGCTGCCCAAGTACATCTGGGACCAAAAGAGAGAGCACGAAGACCTTTCCAACGCTGTAGTGACGCGACAATGCTCAATCAGAGGTCAGCAATTCACAGTAAAAGTGAAACCAGCCATTATTGAGAAAGATGACGGTAGAACCGTTCTTATCTATGCAGGACAGCGAGAGGAAATCCTTGAAGATGCGCTACGTAAGCTCGCGGTGAACGGCAAAGGACATATGATCGAAGGCAAAGCCGGAGTTATGTTCACTCTGTACGAACTCCAAAAAGAACTGTCAAAGATGGGCCACGGGTACAACCTGAACGAGATTAAGGAGGCTATTCAAGTTTGTCGCGGCGCAACACTCGAATGTATTAGTAATGATGGCGAAGCCTTCATCAGCTCCAGCTTCTTCCCGATGGTGGGCTTGACCACCAGAGGTGAGTTCCGTAAGAAAGGTGGTAACGCCAGATGCTATGTGCAGTTTAACCCTCTGGTAAACGAATCGATCATGAATCTGTCGTTTCGTCAGTACAACTACAAGATCGGAATGCAAATCCGCTCCCCTCTCGCCCGGTACATCTACAAGAGAATGAGTCACTACTGGACTCAAGCATCCCCAGATTCGCCGTACACACCATCACTTATCAGCTTTTTGACCCAGAGCCCTCGTGAGCTAAGCCCACGTATGCCAGAAAACGTCAGGGCCATGAAGCTCGCACTGGAAGCACTCATCAAACAAGAGGTCATAAGCGATTACGACGCGAACCAGATTAAGGATGGACGCAAAGTCATCGACGTGCGTTACGTCATAAGGCCTCATGAGAACTTCGTGAAACAGGTAATGGCATCCAATAAGCGTAAGCAGCAAACAGAACTAAGAGCAATCAAGCAAGGCATGATTGACCACGACATCATTAATGAACGACAGCGCAAGAGAAAATAACTGCCAACATCTCCTTGCGGAGAGAGCATAGAAAAAGGCGCTGACGCGCCTTTTTTTATTCCTAGAGAAAGCGCGATCGCCAAAGCCATTAGTCAAATCTAGAAACGAGATAACATCGGCATTTGGTAAATCTACGCATATGCAGCGGGAGTTCCCCCTATATATGGGTTTGTTGCACGCTAAATAAAGGTGCAACCTCAAAACCGTGAAAACTCGATAGAAACTCTGTAATAGGCAGTCTCGCAAGGTTAAAGCTGATTTTTTAAGTCGTTGATATTTAAAGGAATGATGTATGGGGGAGCTGCACGTTATGGGGTTTGATATGTGGGAGCGTTGCACGGAAGTTGTTTCGTATCACGTTTATATGTGGGAGTGCTGCACGATTGACAAAGCAGAACAAAGATTGACAGGACAAGACAAACGCCAAAACAGGTCAAAATTACCCTAACAATCCAAATTGTGGCCATATTCACACTTCGAAAGGTTAAAATTTATCCACATTTCCTGTGCATAAGCACGGAGTTGGTATGTGGGTACGCTGCACGGCTACATATGGGTACGCTGCACGGTGCAAAAAACAACCAAATTTGATATGTGGGTACGTTGCACGTTAGTAGAAAGTATATGGGGCAACTGCACGTTTAAGGGGAAATATATGGATAAGTTGCACGAGCGTCAAAGAAGATATATGGGTACGCTGCACGAAAGGTCTGTTTTTTAAAGATTTTGTGGAAAAAAAGTGGGGGACGTGTGGATAACTGTGGATAAGATCCAGAGGCATATGGGAACGCTGCACGGCAACCTATGGGAACGCTGCACGTAACTATGTGGGTTCTTTGCACGGTATAAACAGAGGATTGTCAATAATATCAAGGCTTTGACGACACATTAAAAACAGCTAACCTGTTCTTAACCGTTCTTAATCCTTTATACAAAGATCAAAGATCTTTATATTTATCCTTATAATCGCTGAACAAAAAATAACCGCCTTTGTTTTTTTAGAAAAAAGTCTCGTGCAATAGGCCAAACACGATTATTATTACTAGCAGTGCAAACATAGACAGCACAAAGTAACCCGACTCATACAACACAGTTTTGATCAATGAGGTAATGCGTATAGATCTTCCAGAGATTCGCCCAACGATCCATTGATATGCAACGAACGAACCTAAACCACAAATCAACATTATCACCACAGAAAAAAAAGGATGATCTTTTAGAACATACTCACTCAATAGACCGTACTGGATACTTAAAAATACGAGTTTGCCTATTACAAAACCCAGACCCAAAGCAACGATTCCTCGCACCAGCACCACCTTAAAAGACTGAACCCATGTCAAATCAAGACCCATTGCCTTACGCGAAGAACGTCGCACCAGCACAGTAGATATAACTAAACCCAAAAACACCAAAAGAATAAAATCAAACATTGCCACCTCAGCACAAATCAATCAGAACCACAGGCCTCTCGGCCAAACGCACCACCAGGAAAAGCCCACCTCTGACCCTCAGGTACGAAAATAGTAAGTGTATAACTTTACCTGGACACCTGCTCCAACGCTTCAATATCACTTATATGTATCGGCGCAACAGCAGAACCTAAATCAATAACGTCATTTTTTTCCTTGATACAGTTACACCAAAGGTTTGTTCATACCGAGCAATATTCCAAGCTCTATCAGGCCAATAGTGACGAATTGTGGACCAAATCCGTTATGAGTTGTAAATACAAGTCATACATGACAACCGGCTCCAGCCAAGCCGATATGAAACTGAAGCCAGGATACGATGACACTCTATCACCTCCCAGACTTACACCTCGCTCCAGTGAAGAACTGGTCTCCAAGCATCCACCAACCGTGCAGTCTTCCCATATCTTCTGCCACAAGCATGTGCTTCGAGCTGGTTATACTTCGACCTGTTTGCACTTTCCTCACGTCTCTCACCAGTGATAAAAAGGATCTTCTTCTCCTTAAAGCGCTCCTGATTATTAATCGTCCTACGACCCACATCAATCCTCAAGGCAGATGAGCACCAACGTGTTTGCAATGACGGCGATTGCTGTGGAAAACGAAGGCGTGTGCCAGGCTTAGATCTATTATGGTCTCTAGGCAGCACCAGAAGCCCCTCAGGCGTTTCTACGCGATGGGGGTGACTGTAGGTATTCTCTTTGAGCATTCCCCCCCTCAAAACCGCCCTCAAGCCATGAGAAGTGCATTGGGATACCCAGTGCATCCCCAAGCTGACGGCAGTAATCACGCATAAAGGCCCAATCCATCAAAGAACTACCTTCCTGCCCGTCAACGTCATGGTCCCAAAATTCCACCTTTGACTTATCAACCCCCATGTCTACCAGTCGCAGATACGCAGCAATTGAGTCTTTGCCACCTGACAGACAATGATGTGGTCGTACAAACTCAAGTCCACATCCGGAGCAGAGAAGTACGTTGCTCTTTCATCACAAACCTGAATTGAAGATATACCAGTAAGAACCGATTCCAAGGATGGCAAGATCACCTGGTCATCGAACAAATCTCGTTGATTTTCTCGTCTTAACATAAGCCGCTCTTTTTTCTTTACTGGGTTGTTTTTATGATTTACAGTATTATAAAATGATGCTGTGAAAAGTAAAGTTTTCAGATTGACTAATCACTCAGGAGAACTTGAGAAGCACCAAAAAGCGATCTAAAGGTGGTTTTTCGGTGATTGGCGTTCAGATGGCACCTGTCGCAATTAATTAAAAGTCATTAGAAAGTGGTTTTTTGGTGGGTTTACAGTTTGGAAGTGAGTATGTGGGAACATTGCACGGATAAAGGGGGCCGCACATGAAAGCGATTAAGCGGTTCATCATATGGGTTAATTACGGGCTTGAGGGCTGGAGCATTTTTGGTTCAAGCGATGACTGGGATGAAGCTGTATCCATCCGCTCAGAAGCTATAGACGAATGCAGTATTGATGAAGATGACATCATCCTGGCTGAGAACAAAAACGAGCTGGTGGTGAAGCCAGAGGCTAAACAGATGACAGAGTGGCACCGAGAGCTGGAAGCTGTCCTTATGACACTTGACGACTGCCAAATGGAATGTGACGGCATGACATGGGCGGTAAGTCACCTACTGAACGAAGCTGGTGTCCCGCATGACTGCATGTATGGATTTGTGCGAAACGAACAGACCAAGGACATCGTTACACCTCATTTTTGGGTTGTCCTGGATGATGGTTGGCTGGTCGATCTTAGGCTTCGCATGTGGCTTGGCGATCACGACAACATTCCTCACGGGGTATTTCATACCGATAACGAGCCCGGATTTTTCTATAAGGGAGACCCTGTTCAAAACCATAAAGGGATGAGATTGGACAAAGCTGTCCTGGACATCATGACCGACGGAAAACTTTCACATGTGAAAGTTCCTGAACGACAAGACGGAGAATAATAACGTGGAATTTGATTACGACAAATCAGTGTCAAACGCACATCTTGAGGCTGCTGGCTGGGGTATGGATGCCTTTAACCACTCCAATCCATTTGAGAGTCATGTCATCTATGTACGTGATTATCGTAACGATCACATCCGTCTGTTCACAATCAAGCAGGCTGACTTCGACACCATAAAACTACCCCTTCACCTTACCTCCGACATGCTGGCTTCGGTGATCGCTGAGTTCGTATCAAAGGCTGCAAAAGGAAAATTGAATGCTAAGGAGTCCGATACGCTGGCTCCGGCCTTGGTCGGCT
>Ga0070753_1001354_pt1 | contig 13828 bp, 18 predicted proteins | sample VirMetDEL_Aug_31_FD_77441 | JGI IMG/M metagenome (GOLD analysis project Ga0070753, IMG submission 77441) | Aqueous microbial communities from the Delaware River and Bay under freshwater to marine salinity gradient to study organic matter... | ecosystem: Environmental > Aquatic > Marine > Coastal... | reverse complement strand
ATTTATGGTAGAGCGCCTAAGCTCAGATATGCAAAGCCTGAAAAAGAATGGGCTGAGCTGGAAACAGAAGAAGAGAAGAGAGAGTATTTTGATGAACTAGAAAAGTTTGAGGATGATAATCCTGGATACTATTTCAGAAGCAACTGGTGGGGTTGGAGACCTATTTTACTTCTATCAGAGGTAGCTAGGGACAATGCACAGCTAGATTTTGATACAGAGGGATGGGGTGAGAACAGTGGATTTGGATTAAAAGATGGTTTTCAATGCCTTCAACTTGCTAATGCATTAGAGCATTTGTTAGCAGAAGAGGAAAACCTCAAAGATGAAGATGATTTTGTTTATATCAACCTTGGATCTTGGTCTAAAGAAGGTAGTGGATGGGTTGATGAGAAGATACAAGATTCTCTTAATGAAGATTGGCCTTACGGTAGTGTGAGGTTTACAAAACTGGTAGGAGAGGATGGTAACTTATATCATCCAACACATTCATCACCAGTGTGGCATATAAAGAAATGGATAAGCTTTTTAAAAGAGTGTGGAGGCTTTGAGATATATTAATAATTATTAAATCAACTTTAAAATGGAAAATGTAATTGAAACTAAGAAGTACAACACGTACACAAAGAAACAAGTAGCACAAATTCGTGCTGAACTTAAGAATGAAACAGAACCTCGTTTAGTGATTGCTAAGCGATTATCTACTGAGTGGGGTGTTCCTACACGTAATGTGTATCAAAAGATCAACCTGGTGGCTAGAAAGCCTAAAAGAACCCTTAACAGTATTAGAAAGGCAAAAGATGCACAAGTTGCAAAACAAACAGCTAAGCCTACCACTACAGGGATAGAACTAACAGGTGAGATGACTAACGTACTTAACTACTTCAAACAACCAACAAAGGTGGTTATGTACAAAGATCACGTTAGATATTACTATAACTAATCCTTGTAATTTTACAAGCAAAGTATTATCTTTGTAACATCTCTTGTTATTTATGGGTAAGTTTATAACCTTTTTCGTTAGATGGATAGGGTCCAACCTAGCTGTCCCATTTTGGATGGTGGGTCATGTGCACCTATCCACTAACGTTTATAAGGATGTATATGAACTTATTGCATCTTTTGGAATGAATATTATTGTACTGATAGCTATATGGCTTGATTGGAAAGAACGTAAAGAAGAATAAATATGAACACTGATAACGTAATTATATATGATATAGAAACTATGCAGGAGTGCTTTATTGTGGTATGCATGAAGCCTGAGCAAACACCTAAGAGTTTCGTTGTGAGTAAGTGGCAAAATCAGTTAGATTCTTTCATCAAGTACACAGAACAGAACGTTGATAGCTATTGGGTGGGATATAACAACCTTAGATTTGATGCTCAGGTTGTTGAATGGATACTCAGAAACTATGAATATTGGCATGAACTCTCTGGATTAGAGATATGTGCAAAGATTGCACAGAAAGCTGCTGATGTAATTCATGATGCAAATTATGATGTGTTTCCGGAGTATAGAGAATATGAGCTCTCACTGAAACAAATAGATTTGTTCAAAATACACCACTATGATAACAAGAACCGTAGAGTGAGTCTTAAGAGGCTGGAGTTCGAGATGGACCTAGAGAACATCGAAGAAATGCCCATACATCATGCTAAAACAAATTTGACTAAGGATGAGGTGTTCCTGTCATTGCAGTATTGTTTTAATGATGTTGATGCAACGTATGAATTCTATAAAATAACCCTAGGTGATACCAATCACCCATTGTACAAGGGTAATGATCAAATTCAACTCAGAAAGGATATTGAGGAAGAGTTTGGTATACCTTGTCTAAACTATTCAGATAGTAAAATAGGGGATGAAATAATCAAGAAGTATTACTGTCAGGAGAAAGGTATGGAAGTTAAAGAACTTCCACGGAAAGGTTATTTCAGAAAAAGTATAGATATCAAAAACTGCATAGCTGGTTATGTACAATTTGAGACTGAGCAACTGCAACAGTTCCTCCGAAATATCAAGAGACTCAAACTAGGACTACAAGATGACTTTAAAGAACACATAGATTTCTATGGAAATGTCTATTCATTTATGAAGGGTGGTCTCCACACTGAAAACAAACCTGAAATATTTGAATCAGACGAAGAATATGAGATCATTGACTGGGATGTGGCTAGCTATTATCCTGCCATTATTATCAACAATGAGCGCTATCCTGCTCATTTAGGAAAAGAGTTTCTGAGGGGGTATAAGCAAATGTTTGACAAACGACTAGAGCTTAAACCACTAGCTAAAGGGGACAGAAAAATCAAGGGAATTGTAGGAGCACTTAAACTTGCAGTTAATTCTGTATATGGTAAGTCATCTGACATGCAATCATGGATATATGATAGGCAGCTTACTATGTTCACCACTATAACTGGTGAGCTTAGTTTGATGATGCTTATTGAGAAATATGAAATGAATGATATACAGGTGATCTCTGCAAATACAGATGGTGTAACGATTCGAGTGAGAAAAGACTTAATTCCTAAGATGCATGAGATTAATGAGTGGTGGTCCGAGCTAACACAATATGTTTTGGAAAGAACGGACTATAAGAAAATCATCTTTTCAACAGTTAATGATTATATTGCTATCATGCCTGATGGTGGGATCAAGAAAAAGGGGGACTTCTTAACAGACTTTGAACTTCATAAGAACAAATCTGCAAGAATTATCCCTCTGGCTCTTGAGGCCTATTATGTGCATGATATTCCTGTTAAAGAAACCATATTGAATCACAAGAACTTGTATGATTTCTGCATAAGAAGAATAGCATCAAAAGATTTCCACTATGAGGGTGTTAACTTGTCTAATGAAACAACTAAGTATAACAAGCTCATCAGATATTACGTAGGTAAAAATGGTGAGAAGATATACAAAGTGAAGAACAAAGACTCTCAAAGTAATGCTCACAAGAGAATTCAAGTGGAAGCTGGTGAGTGGTTGTGCTATGTGTGTAATCACCTAGATGAAGATGCTAGTTTAGACAATGTGAACTATCTGTATTACATTGATAGAGCAGAAAATATGATAACCAAAATTCTAACTGGTGGGAAGAGAATTAGAAACATAGTTGTGCCTAATCAATTGAACTTGTTTGGATGAGGTTAAAACAGCTTGGAAGCCCTGATAATACTGGGCTTTCCAAACATTTTACTAACATAAGGGAGAAAATGAAACACAGAGCTCGTATAAATAGAGGAAATATTACAAGACATTTAATTGAATATCAACTTGATATGGTGGGGAAGCGCTTAGTAGACACACTAGATGATGATAGATGGTATTTCAATTGGACTATGACTAGAGAAGAACATGAACAGTTTAAAAGATATGCTATACGCACATTAAAGAAGGTGTTCAAGTTTAACACTAACAAAGCAAAAGAAACCTTTCAATGGTTTTATGAACAATTTGGATTAAGAATAAAAGAAAAACCGATAAATTATGAGTAAATTAATAAACGAAGATTGGGAACACGCAGCTTATGCCAATGATGCAATGTATGAAGGAGAACGTAAGTATAGAATGGAACTAGAATGGCAAGAGTGGGAATATCAGCAAGAAATTAAGAAGAAGAACCCAGCAATAATAATCGTAGAAAAACCAATAAAAGATGAGAATGCACATAACACCTCAAATGTTCAAAGAGCTCATCAAAAGAAGTTATAGCTTAGATTTAATTTACCTATTGAAGCTGATTGAAGAGCAGTATGATGTTCAGCCTCTTTATGAGGATAGTATGAAAATCTCTGCTCTTTATCAGTCTTTAATAAGACATGGCTTTATAACTCCAGAAGAAGAGAAGATAACTATAGCAGGTAAAGACTTGCTAAAATGGTTTGAGGATGCAAGTGGAACAAAAATAATAAAACGTAAACCACTTACAACAGACTTTGAGGAATGGTGGAAGCACTATCCTCCTACAGATTCCTTTGAGATAGATGGTAAGGTGTTTAAAGGCACCAGAGCACTACGTAAAGGGAAAGAAGAATGTAGAAGAAAGTTTAAAACCATAATCGAGGAGGGAGAATACACTGCACAACAGCTAATAGATGCTCTTAAGTATGAAGTGAACCAAAAGGTGGAGCGCTCAGTTAAAGAGAGAAAGAACATCATGAGCTATATGCAAGGATCCATCCCTTATTTAAATCAACGCACGTTTGAAGGGTTTATAGAACTGATGAAACAAGAACCAACAGAACCATCAGTTCAAACAGGTCCAACAGACATATAAAAAACAAAAACATGGAAGAATCATTTAATGAATGGATGTTACGCATCAAAAGTGACTATTATGCAGATAATGCTCGAATGGATAAAGCATTTGAAAGATTAAGAAACCAAAACAGCAATAGAAATGAAAATATTACTAAGCATAGTGCTATGGATAATCGTAGCTAGAGTGTTCATGTGGCTAGGAAAGTTTATATGGCCAGAAGATGATAATGATAACTTACAATACTGATATGAATAGCTTTGAATTACTAAAACAAGAAGTACAGAAGGGTATAGAGGGACGTAGTGGTGGTATACCTATGGGTTTTAATAGACTCAATAGGTATGTTGGCATTAGAAAAGCTATGTACTATCTTATTGGTGGTTTAACAGGCTCAGGTAAGACTAGCTTTATTGATGATGCATTTGTTCTTAATCCTGTAGATTGGGCTCTATCACCAGAAGGTAGAGCCTCAGGGATTAAGGTGAGAGTTTGGTATAGATCCATGGAGCGTAGTAGAACTTACAAACTAGCTAAGTGGACCTCACGTAAGATATTTGTTGATCAGGGTATAATCATACCGGTTAACAAGTTGTTAGGCTGGACAGAAAGAATGAACAAAGATGAGCATGACTTGTTTCTGATGTATGAAAACTATATGAATGAACTATCAGAGCTTGTAACTATCATTGATGGTCCTGAGAACCCTGTAGGTATTGCTAAAGAGCTCAAGTCTTATGCATTAGAGCGTGGTGAGATAGTGCAGCAGGATCAGTATAACAAGATATATGTACCAAACAACCCAAATGAGATAACTCTTGTAGTTATAGATCACATAGGCCTGCTCAAGACTACAAGGGACCAACCAACAAAGAAGGAAGCTATTGACAAGATGAGTGATGAGCTCAGATATGCACGTGACTTTTATGGTCATAGTCCTGTTGTTGTTAGTCAGTTTAACAGATCTATCTCTAATCCCATCAGGATAAAGAATGGTGATGTTGAACCTCAGCTAGAGGATTTTGCAGACAGCTCAAGCACACAGAACGATAGTGATATTGTTATGGCTCTATTTGATCCTATGCGATATAATGTAGAAGATCCATCCGGTTATAACCTCAACAAGCTAAGAGATGAATATGGTGGTAAGTATTTCAGAAGCTTACGCCTTATCAAGAACTCTTATGGTGAGGATGATATTAGAATTGGTCTTGCATTCTTGGGACAGATTGGTATGTTCAAGGAACTACCTAGAAAAAGAGAGATAAACGATTCTGATTATGAGTCAGTTGTTAACAAGTCATTCTTTATATCATGAGTTATAAGAAGTTAGAAATACATAAAATGGATCCTAAAGATCTAACTGATAAGAAGCTGTGGGATGGACAGTGGTTAGAAACAAAGTATCCATATAAATTTAAAAAGAAAACAGATGACACTAAGGGACAAAAGACAGGCAGAATTTGCTGATACATGGTGGAACCATGGAAAGTTTGGAATCCTCAATCTATGTCCTAGGTTTGGTAAAATAAGAACTACAATCAACATCCTTAAAAAGATGAATAAGAATTGTAGTGTTCTTATTGCCTATCCTGACAACAAGATTAAGAATTCCTGGATAGAAGAATTTAAAGAGGTGGAATATGTAAATGATAACATCACATACACTACACATCTCTCACTACACAAACATACAGGTAAAGAGTTTGACATAGTGGTAATTGATGAGATACATCTACTGAGTGAAGCACAGATTGGTGCTTGTTTAGACTTATTCTCTGTAAATGATAATGTATTGGGACTAACAGGTACATTATCTAAATGGACAAAGCGTACACTTAGTGAGGATTTAGGCCTTCAGGTGATTGCTGAGTATCCTATAGAGAAAGCTATTGAAGAAGGTGTTATTGTAGACTATCAAATCACTGTTGTACAGGTGCCTTTAGATGGTATTGTTAAAAAGCAATACAAGGGTAAATGGAAAACAGAGAAAGAGCAGTTTAAAGCACTAAGTTATGTCATTAATAGTATGATGTATAGCGGTGGTAATACAATGTTTCTAAGACTAGCAAGAATGCGTCTCATCCAGAACAGCTTAGCAAAGCTGAACAAAACCAAACAGCTGTTACAACAGTATAAGGATGAGCGTGTTCTTGTATTTTGTGGAATTACTAAAATAGCTGATGAACTAGGTATACCTTCACACCACAGTAAATCTAAAGACAAAGAAGCTTTTGTCAAGTTTGCTGAGGGAGAGGGTAAACATATGGCAGTGGTTAAGATAGGTAACACAGGAATTACATACAAACCACTAAACAAAGTGATTATAAACTACTTTGATAGTAACGCAGAGAATCTAGCACAGAAAATCAACAGATGTATGGCTATGGAATATAGCACACCAGATAAGAAAGCTGATATATACATAGTATCATCTGATGAAGAAGTGGAACACAAATGGCTAAAAAAAGCACTAGAATTCTTTGATGAAAAGAAGATTATGTTCTTATAATTTCGTATATTTGTAAGACTATATTAATAACTACATAATAAATAAAAAAAAGCGAATGAGTTCAAAACTGATTGGAATTGTTGGTGAAACTGGGACAGGTAAATCAACAGCTATTAAACATCTAGATCCAAAAGAAACGTACATTATCAACGTTGCAAAGAAAGAACTTCCCTTTAAAGGATCAGGGAAACTTTACAACACAGATAATAAAAACTACAAAGAGGTGGATGACCCCACAGAGATTACAAGGCTTCTTAGAACACTATCAGAGAAAGCACCACACGTTAAGAATATTGTTATTGAAGACAGTAACTATCTAATGGGCTTTAGAATGGTGGAGAAGGCTACAGAAACAGGATTCATGAAATTTAGTGTAATGGCTAAAGACATGGTTGATATGTTTCGTACAGCACGCTCACTAAGAGATGACTTGTGTATATTCTACTTCTCTCACCCAGAAACTATTGAAGACTCAGGTGAGATTGTTGGATATAAGATTAAAACTGCAGGTAAGCTTATTGATAATCAAGTGCTGCTTGAGGGATTACTCACTGTGTGTCTATACACTGAAGTGGAAGAAGGTATCGATGGTGCCAAGTATTACTTCTTGACTAATCGATATAGAAAGAAACCAGCTAAGAGTCCAGATGGTATGTTTGAAGAAACAAAGATACCTAACAACTTGCAGCTAGTGAAAGATAAAGTAAATGAATACTATAATTAATAATTAAAATCTAAATTTATGAGTACAATTGGAGGAGTAAAAAAAGAATCATCCGCAGAATTAAAGTTTGGTAAAAAGGTAGGATTGTTTGAGGCAAATGTTGTTGCTATTAATCCAACAATGGAGGAATACAGTAGCATTCTTAACATTGAACTACCAGCAGAAAGTAAAGCCACTGAGTATCTTGGTACATCACGTGATGGAAACACCTATTTACGCTTGGACATTTGGTTACAAGAGGTGAAGAATCAAGAAAACTTTAAAGTGAGTTTCTTTCTAGAAGATGTAGAGAGAGAAAACCGTGATGGTACTAAGAAACAATACCTAAACAGTGTAGGTATGACAGCATGGGCTGCTGATGAGAATGACCTATGGGATTGGTTTAAAAACGGACGTGATTATCGTGTTGCATATATTGGTGAGGAGGAGTTTTATGAGTTCTTGAGAACTTGGTTAAGCAAACTAGACTACAGACATGCTAACACTGTTTTACAAATTGATTGGACCAAGCTTATGCGTGGTAACGTAAAAGACTTGAAAGATCAGATTAATGGTGAGTGGTGTAATAGCATCGTAGCTCTTGCAACAATTGTTGTTAAGGAACGTGATGGTGAGACTAAAGAATACCAAGGTATTTACAACAAAGGATTCTTGTCTGGATACACTATGAAACAATTTAGACTGGTTGATTATACAGACCAGCGTACATTAAATAGCTTACGCAACAGAAAACCTCGTGAACTTAAACCACATGAGAAATTTGTTGTACAGGTTACAGGTGAATATGGATGTAAAGATTATTACATTCTTAAAGAACTTGAAGACTATAACCCTGGAGATAATCTAGTAGCCTCTGATAGTTATATATCAGAAGATGGTTCAGATTACTAGGGAGAGGCACTTAATGTTTAATGAAGGTCCCTTTCTTAATTGATTGGGGCCTTTTCTATTTATAAAACCATGATAAAAGGAGTTAAAAGAGAAGAACTGAGTGCAGAGAAGATTCTTTCCAAGATCTCTGAGTACGATATTTTTAGGTTTTATATGCCTTATTCTGATTGGAAACTTGGTACAGCATGTTTTTCACCATTTAGAAGAGAGAGAACACCTTCCTTTCTAATTAGCGTTAGAGGGGATTCCATAAACTTTATTGATTTTGGTGACACTAGTAGAAGAGGGAACTGTTTTCAGTTTGTACAGCAGCTGTATAACATTCCTTCTTTCTTTCATGTGTTGACTAAGATTGATAGTGATTTTGGATTGGGTATCCTATCTGGTCAGCCAAATGAGGAATACAAAAGAATCATAGAGAAATATGAGAAACCAAAGATGGTAGAAAAAGAATACTCATTCATTCAGGTGAAGACAAGAAACTTTACTAATGATGAGTTAGCTTATTGGAATCAGTACTACCAAGATGTAGAAGATCTGAAGTCCAATAACATATTTTCTATTGCTGAGGTGTATCTAAACAAAAAGCGAATTGTGCTTAGTAACAGTGAGCTTAGATTTGGTTATCTCTATGATGGACACTGGAAGATATACAGACCATTCAACAAAAGATGGAAGTGGGTGCCTAACAATGTACCTATTACAGCTATGGATGGTAAGAATGATATCAGAAATTGCGATGTAGCATTTATTAATAAGAGTAAGAAAGACTACATGGTAATGAAAAAGGTATATGACTGTTGTTGTGCTGTCCAGAACGAAGGAATGGGATGCTTCTCTGATGAGAATGTACAATTTCTTAAGGACAATTCTAACAAACAAATACTATCATTCGATTCAGACAAAACAGGTGTAGAGAATAGTAAGAAGATCACTGAGATGTTTGGATTTGAGTATTGTAATGTACCAAAAAGATATCTATCTGAAGGGATTAAAGATTGGGCAGATCTTGCCAAAGTTCACGGACTCAAAACAATTGAGGACTATTTAATAAATAAAAATATAATACAATAAAATGGAATCAACAGTAATACACAACACAGCACACGCTAAAAACATAATGCTAAGTGCACCAGTTCCCCAACAAACAAAAACTTACAAACCTGTAAGTCACCGGGAGCTTATGGATTTAACACTAGAGAGTATATACCAATCAGGATTTTCTCTAGAGAGTCAACAATACACAACAGCTAGAGAAGGTAATATTGCTACAGCTCGTTATGTGATAAACAATGTTTCAGACAATGAGATGAAATTACAAATAGCTTGGCAGAATAGCTATGATAAGACAGCCAGTTTAAAGTTTGCAATGGGTGTGAAGATTATGGTTTGTAGTAATGGATGTGTGTCAGGAGATATGGGATCTTTCAAGAAGGTTCACAAAGGGGACATACAAACGTTTACACCAGCAGCCATCACAGAATATATTAAACAAGGTGGTGATGCATTTGCCCTAATGCAAAGTGATAGAGATGGTATGAAAAGCATTGATACATCATCTCAAGTTCAAGCTGAGCTATTAGGTAGATTGTTCTTTGAAGAGCAAACTCTTTCATCTTCTCAGCTTAACATAATTAAGTCAGAGCTCAAGAAACCTACATATGATTACGGAGCGCCTGATAGTTTATGGGAACTATATAATCATGTCACATTTTCTATGAGAGAGTCTCATCCAACATCCTGGATGAACAATCACATCAAAGTACATGAATTCTTTAAAAAGTATAGTGAGAGCAGTACAGATTTGTTTGCAAGCATTTTAAATAGTCAACTAAACCTATTTTAATATGACTGTTAAGAAGTATGTAGACACTCTTATAGAGATGTTGAAAAAGAACCCTGAGATAGAGAACTATGAGGTGATCTATTCTTCAGATGATGAAGGTAATAGCTATCAGAAGGTGCACTTCACACCTACAGTGATGCTAGCTGATGGTTTAGAGAACGCTTATATTGAAGTGCAGTCAGTAATAAATATTGATGATAAGGCTAATGTATTATGTATAAATTGATATTATGAATTGGGATAATTTTAAAGACCACTTTCATCCATCGTGGTATGGAAAAATGAAACCATTTATAGAAAGCAATGAATGTGATGAGATATATGCATTCTTGAAGAAAGAGAGTAAGAGGGGTAAAGAAATTGCCCCTCTTTCATCTAATGTCTATAGATGTTTCAAAGAGACACCACTAGATGAAGTGAAAGCAGTGATTGTGGGCATGTGTCCCTATCACACGTTTAAAGATGGACTACCCGTAGCAGATGGTTTGCTTATGGGTTGTTCTGTAACAGGATATGTGCAGCCATCTCTCAAGAACTTTTATAGAGCACTTGAGGTGGAGTTTCACAGAGGACTCAACTTAAGTTATGATGCATCACCTGATGTGGCGTATCTAGCCCACCAGGGTATACTCATGCTTAACGTAGCGCTCACCACTGAAAAGAACAAAGCTGGTAGTCACATAGGTGTATGGGAACCTTTTACAAAGTATTTGTTTGAAGAGGTACTTAATCCACTAGGTGTACCATATGTCTTTCTTGGTAAAGATGCTGGTGCATATAAGAGATATACAGGCATCTTTGCTCACACATTTGTTGTGAGTCATCCAGCTAGCGCTTCTTACAAGGGTGTTGATTGGGACTCAGAGGGTGTGTTTACAAAGGTGGATACATTAATTTATGAAAACAACGGATTTAGCATCAATTGGTTAAAAGATGCAGAGGATCCATTTTAAAAACAGAAAAAATGATAACAGGAATTTTAACAGAAGACCCTGGTATATTAGGACCAGGAGATGAGATTATTACTAACGCAGGATCGGAGCTCAGATACTATATTGTGGAAGAGAAACCACGAGTTAGTAAAAAGAAAAAGTGGTACAATGGTAGAACACGGTACATAGCTGTAAAGTGTAGAGTTGCTATGACACAGAAAACCACTTCACATGTAAATCAATGGAATGGTAAGACTTATACTAACACTTACAAAACGTATGAGTTCACAGTGCCTAATGAGAATGATCCAATAGTGAAGGTGGATCTAAATTTTAAACAAGTATATATAACAAATAGATATGGAAGTGAATAGAGCAATTAAAATAGAAGATCTCCAAGTGGGAGATGAGGTGATTGTACGAGGTCTAGACCTCAACTATATGAAAATTGTAAGACCACCAAAACAGAAACAGTACAAAGATTGGCATGGAAATTCTTATATGGGATGGACATCAGCTGTATGTAATAGAATCAACAGTAAGTTTGATTCTAAGTGGAACAGAGATGATAAAACCAACGTAAGATTTGATTTTGGTTATAAGTCAATCTGGCTAGTAAAACGAGAAGATAATAATTAATAAATAAGAACAGAAATGAGACTGGAAAATCAAAAACAATCAAACGTCCTAGCAACAGGACCAGCTAACAAGAGCATAGGAATGTCCCTAGACTTAGATTCTGCACAGGTATTGATGCAGATGTTAAGTAAGAATCTGTATTCAGATGCAATAGGCTCTACAGTTAGAGAGTGTGCTAGTAATGCACTAGATAGTCATAGAAGAGCAGGAGTGAATAAACCTATATTGGTGTCTCTTGTAAGAAACAACAGTAACAATTATGAATTCTCTGTTGAGGATTTTGGTATTGGTTTAGACGCAGATGATGTAGAGAAAATCATCAGCAAGTATGGTAAGTCTACTAAACGTGATAGCGATACCGAGCTTGGTATGATGGGTCTTGGTTTCAAGGCCCCTCTAGCTTATGCTAGCAGCTTCTATTTTACATGTAGAAAAGATGGTGTAGAGCGTAAGTATATGATGTACGAAGGTGAGGACACTAACACTATTGACCTGATATATGAAAAACCAACAACAGAAGGTAACGGTGTAAAAGTAATTATACCTATCAAGTGGGGAGATAGATATGACTTTGTAAATAAGATAAGAGAACAGCTTGCTTATTTTGAGCATGTGTATTTCAATGTGGATGATATAGATAATAACTTTGTGATTCACAGATCTAATCTATTTCAGTTCTCTGAACTATCTTCTGATAACTATCTACATGTATGTCTTGATGATGTGTATTATCCACTAGACTTCAAGAAGCTTGGTATAGATAAAATAGAAATACCTGTAGGATTGAGACTTAGTTTGACAGATGGTGTGTTTCCTACACCAAACCGTGAGGCTCTTAGATATACACCTGAAGCAAAGAAAGCTATTATAGATAAGATTGTCAGGTTTGCTAATATAATGACACAGCGGTATAATCAATCAGTCACTGTAGATAGTAATGTGTACGCTGTACTGAAGTATTACACAAATAACAGTAGATATATCAATATGTTTGGTAAGCAGTTTGACTACAATCAAATTGCTCCATTTGCTACAGCTACAATTGCTACACCTAAGATACCTGGTGTAGATACATTGGAATTACATACGTTACAAGGATATGCATTTGGTGCATTACTTAAGAACTACAGACGTTCTTACAAGTATGAGAATGGTAGAATGTATGAGATAAAAAATGATGATAGTTGGTCTTCACGTGTTGATTGGGATGAACCTAAAAAGAGACATTACTTACTTAATGGTGATATGCGAGGCAATAAGAAAGCCTATCTAAGAGAGCTCGCAGAAAATCATACAGCTAGCTGTGTATATTTTATTAAGGAGAAAGCTAAGCATAAGCAAATGACGTTAAATGGATCTCAAGGATACAAAGAGCTTCTAAAGCTTAACAACTATCCTAAGGACCAGTGGAGAGCTGTAATCAAAGAGTGGAAGCAAATTGAAAGTCTTCTACTTGCTCATGTTGTTGATGCTGATGCTATTGAGGTGCCCCAAGACTGGTTAGATGCTAGAAAGAATAACAAGGTGGCTAAGATGAAAGCAACCAAAGCTGCTAAAGGTGCAAAGCTTGAAGGTGATTTCAATTGTAAGAAAGCTGAAAGTCTTCTTAGATATAATGATGGTAGAAACTGTAAGTTTGTTGCTGGTCGTCTTAATGTTCAAACAATAGAAGAGGGTAACATTGTTTATGTTTATACACATCACGATGACGTTATGAAGCTTGATAAGATGTATGAGGATACCAAAAAGATGGGTATTGAATACATTACACTATCACAACGTGAGCTTGATGTTATAGAAGATTCAGGAGAGACAGTGGATAATCTAGTATCTTATGATGATTTTGTAAAAGGTCATGAGAAGTTTGTTCAGATAGTTACAGCTGTACGTATTCACAGATTCTGTAATAAATATAGTGATGTATTTGATAGGAGAAGTTATATTAAAGAGGTATACTCTGAACTAGTAACTGATCTACAAAGTCTTATAGACTATCGAGTGCTCTATTTATATCCTACT
>Ga0070753_1001347_pt1 | contig 13871 bp, 8 predicted proteins | sample VirMetDEL_Aug_31_FD_77441 | JGI IMG/M metagenome (GOLD analysis project Ga0070753, IMG submission 77441) | Aqueous microbial communities from the Delaware River and Bay under freshwater to marine salinity gradient to study organic matter... | ecosystem: Environmental > Aquatic > Marine > Coastal ... | reverse complement strand
CAGTTTTCTTTTACATTAAAAGATTCTGAATAAGAATCTAAATATATAAGAGCAATTGTATTTATAACTAAAGTTATAAGTATAGAAGGTCTTATATATTTTGTAAATTTATTTTCCATTAATTTAAACTGAGAATCTTTATTAATCCTCCAACACACGCAGCTACTAGTATTCTAATTGCCCAAGTAACTCCTTCTCTCCATCTTTTCATAGCCTTTATATCTTCTATAAGACCTTCCATTTCAGTTCTAAATTCTGTATTTTTATTTACTCTATTTACAAATCCAGTATCAGGATTCAAAAGTTTTTCTGTGATACTATCTAGCTTTAAATCTATCTTTTCTACTTTGTCTCTCAAAGTCTCCATATCTTTTTGCATTAGAGCTATTTCTTTATTAGTATCCATTTTATAAAAGTATTTAATTACAGAATTAAAATTACACTCATATACAATTTTGTCCTAATAGTCTGGCGAAACTTTTTATAGTATCGCAATCATTCTCCAAACAAGAAGTTTCTATTAGACTTTCAGATAACATTTCTGTAATACCACTAGCAGATAAAGAGTCTTGAAGTAACCAAAATCCCATTCCATACCATAATAGTTTTTCTTTCTGAGACTCTTCACATTTACTTCCTACCATTGCAAAATCTACGTATTTATCTGCTATATCCAGATAGCTATTACAGTTAAATACATCTGTTATATTACAATCTTTACAACATTCCATTTTAGCAGTTTTTACAGTTACTTGTTTTTGCTATTTCTATCAATTCTTTTAATCTTGTTATACTATCGTCTATGAAATCTTCATAATTACAATCGTTTAGATTCAACACTCGTAAAGCTCTGAATAAAGCATAAGCTTTTACAAAGTTTTCAAATGGTTTAGGACAAGGACAACAAGATCTGTCTGTTACAAATTTTTTGAACAGTTCTTGAATTTCTGTAGAGCTTTGGCACAGTATTAATTTACAATCTTTAAATTCTATCTGCTCTTCTCCAACAGCTTCTAAAACTATAGTATATCTACCATCTGGTATATTTTGATCATTAGTATCTGTAAAAGATACGATCACTTTATAATTACCAGATCCATCTTCAACTACCATATCTGTAGTAATTTCAGTTACTACTCCAGTTGTTTCGTTTGTAATAGTTCCTATGATACCATCACCTCCGATATCTTGTGGCATATTAGTTCCTGTATTTATGACTATATCAGAAGTAAATCCTCCATTAGGGCCACATCCACATTGTACATCTGTGTACAATACACATGTATCATAACTTTTAGTTCCTTTATAAGCAGTTACTATATATTGAGTACAATTACCTAAAGATTCAAAAGTATAACACTCGGAATTTTCATAACCGATTGTGACAGTTCCAGGGGGATCTATCATAGACACTTCAAAATTTCCTAAAGCATTTGTAGTATAGGGCGTTCCGTTTACGTTTACAACTTCTCCTACTACAGGAGTGCCAGGGTTTTCTGCATCATATATTCTGACAGTTAAACAGTCAAATCCAGAACAAACAGGTTCAGTTCCTTCTGATAAAAACTCGAATAAGTCTCTTGCAAAAATAGCATTATTAAACGGAACCATTTCAGGATTATATCCCCATCCATACTGATCAAGTCCTCCATATCCTTGATCAAAATATGGATTTATATCAGTTCCTCTTTTTAGTATAAGTTTTCCACCTCCATAAGGATCTGTACTAGAACCACCACATCCTCTTAGTGGATCATATAAAGAACTTGCAGGTAAGTTTACTTCTTCAAATCGTCCATCTGCAGGAGAACCATCTCCACTGTCTATTGCTCCCGCTATGTGTAGAGGAAAAGGCATATGACTTGAAACTACCGAATTAGGACAACTTGGATATATAAAACATCTGTAATTACCTGCATTAGGATTTGATTGTCTAGCACTGTATTGTGCTACATATTCATCATAATCTAATTTAAAAGGGGTTGTAGGAGGATTTACTGTTGCACCAAATCCAAAGTCTTCTTCATTACAAAGGCAATAACTACCACGATCATCAAAAAACGTTTGTACATAATTTCCAGTACTCCCTAACCCACCATGATAAGCGCAATCTGATTCATCGGCAAATATTATGACAAGAACATCTTTATCTACTGGAGCTGCAGGCGGAGGTCCTACCCAAACGTGTTGATTTGGATCATTTGCAGTAAAACAAACAAGATTAGGATCACAAGCATCTCCACTTGCACACGTATTATTATCAAAATCAATTACATTATCTCCTAAAAATGCTCCAGTAACATTATCATAAAATTGATGTACCGTCTGACTTACACCGCTTGTTGGTAGATTTATAAAATTTGTATCATAAGACCAATTAGAAGCAGCAGTAGCAAGACTTCCACATACAATCCGATCTTTACCTTTTAATTGATCTCCTTGAGTAATAAAAGAGCATGAGTATAAAGGATCTAAAGGATCTTCGGTTACATTAGAGTTATTAAACTCACCTGTCATTGGTTGTATTCCCCAATCTAACCATCTTTCTCCTTGAATAGTAGTATGAAATACATTTTCTCCTGGACTAGGAGTATTAGGAACATTACCTGACGGAGTTGCAGTTACAGGAATAAATCCAGGTTGCTGATGCAACCAATCCATAAGTGCAATATAAGCATTCTCTATTTGAGTCTGTCCTAAAGATGTGCCATCGTAATAAACATAGATCAAAGTATTTTCATTTACTTGGACCATATTACATTCTTCTGGCTTCTCACTTGGAATCCCATCCATACACAGAAATTTGGCATCTATTACATTACCTGTTTGATCTCCTATATTTGTGGGTTGAATAGGACATGATATTCCTACATCACCACTACCATTATTATAAGATATAGATTTTACCTTTCCACCTGCTATAATATTTAGGTTTTTACAATCTCCTTGGAATTCTATACCGCAAGACCCTAATTCAGAATTATTACCGTTTTCTTGATTACTAGTATTAGCTAAATTAGGTTGATTATTATTATTAGCTAAATTAAAAGAAAGGCATTCTGCACATTGATGTTTTTCTATAAGATTTGTTAAAGCAAACTCTATTTTAGAAAGATTAGCTTCTTCTCCTTCACAATCTTTTATCATATATAACTGAGCTAAAAGAGACTCAGTTAATCTAAAATCTTCTATAATTTTTGTATTATCTGTACCAGGACAAGACTCACTACAATCTGTAATGAGTTTTCTAGAAAGATTTTGTAATAGACAATATGCTAGATCAATTGCATTCATATAATAGAAGTTTAAAAATGAACTATATCAGACCTCTAAGAGTCTGTAAATAGGTATTGACAAAGGGAAACCCTCCGAAGAGGATCTCCCTGTCAAAACCAATTAACTTCTATTATACTAGAGCAGTTACTGTAGCAGCGTTACCCGCAGGTACAGCTACTATGATTTCTTGCACATTAAGTGAAGGATTCAAAGTTGCAGCACTAGAATTTAGTTCATTAATAACAAGAGTTACAATATCGTACTGACCATTAGGATCAATTGGGCCATTAGACTCAAATGTACCGTAAGGGAATGGAACACGATATACACCAAATTTACGCTTGTAACCTTCAGCCCATCGAGCGAGGTTAGCTACTTGGTAAGGCTCACCAACTGCGAATTGAACTTCTTGATCAACTGTAACGCTAGAACCATTACAATCAAAACCTCCAAGAAGACCTACATGAAAATCCAATACAGTTTGAGTAAGTGACATTGGATCTTGTCCACATACTACAGCTTTAGGATCTGAAGTTTGTCCTTGAATACTAAGAGTTAAATCATCACATACATCTTCTGCTGAAATTCCATTAGCAGGATCTGCTACAAACTCAGCATATGTTTCAAAATCTTCTTTAGTAACCAATGCAAATGTTGGAAGTCCAGCAGCTACTGCAATAGTCTCAGAAACTCCAGCAGCAAGTACAAGACCTTCAGGATCCTTATTGATAGCAAGTACTAGTCCTTCAATAAGATCTAAACAGCTACCTGAAGGGCATGCAGTATCGCAAGGATCGCAGCAATCAGTTGTATAGCTGAATGTTTTAATAAGATCATTATATCCGTAAGCTTTTGCAACAGCTTCTCCTTCAAATCGAATTTTAAGCATGTATTCAGTTTCGCAAGAAACTTTACCTACATTAATAGATACAATTTTGTCTAGAGCAGGCTGGTAAGTAGCTACTGAACCTCCGCCTCCACCAGGTCCGTTCAAAGTAAATGCATCTGAAACGATAGGAGTAGTTGCAGTTCCTAGAGCGAAGTGAAAGAAAGGAGTTGATACGTTATCAACATTGTCAATAGTAGTATTAGCACCTCCTTCAATAACAACAAAATCTCCAGCAGCTACAGAGCCAAGAGCAGTACCAATAGTAGCATTACCTTGGTCTGCAATAAAAACTTGTTTTACACTTTTCATTTTTGTTTAGTTTTAAAGTTTAACATTAATTATTCATTCATACTTGTTTTTGCCATTTTTACTTGATATCCTGGATGATTGATATCTCCCGCAGCAATCAATGTAGCAATATCTACGATTTCTCTATGAGCATGTTCTGGTAGCTCACAATCTTGGTTTGTTGCTATCAATGATCCGTCAGGAAGATTATACTGTCCTCCAACCCCGTCAGGAAAGGCAATCCTTGCGGGCTCTCTTAAGTAATCAAGAATAAAAGACGTAACCGTAAAACTTCCATCAGTATAACCGAATATTCTATTGGCATCGGTTGCTAAATTAGACAGGGTACCATATACAATAGGTATTTCTCCCCATTCATAAGAAGGATTATAGTTTGGGTCTGATAAACAATTACTCAGATCATCATGTTGTGTCGGTTTGCATATTACGGTCTTATCTCCACATGAAGCTTTATTTACTACAGCTTGAACTCTTATAGCAAATATGTAATCAGTAGGTAAAGTTCCGTCATATGAAACTGGATCTAAGATAACCTGAGAAGCTGGCAATGAAATATTTTTCATCACCAGGTTTCTCAAATCATCTATTCTTTTTTGACTTCCTTCAAAGCCTTGTTGAGTGATATTATTAATACCATAACGTTGTTTTAGGAAAAGCTCCTGAGCTTCATTCAACAACCAATCGATCTCAGGGACCTGAAAATCTCTATAGTCATTGCTATCAAGTTTATTGAACTTGATCTTGAAATCATAATGCATTTCCTGAACAGTCATTATACTCTAGCTTTTAGGTCATCAGTTAGTTTAATAAATAGTTCTTGATTCTTAGGATTAAGTAGATAATCTACTGTACTGTCGTAATCAAATCCTATTTGTTGGTCATTATATAGGTAAGCAGTTCCTTTTGTCCTTAGAATACCTTTGTTCTCTAGATCAAAGATCAGAGCTTTGGTTTTAACTTCTTCAGGAGACATAGACGCTACTTCTATAAATCTCTTAGGTTCGTCTTCAACGATCTCATAAAGTTTTGCATATGAGAATTCTTCTGAACTACTATCAGCAGCTCGTCCAAATACTTTTAGAAGGTCTACACGTTTAGAATGAGACAGTTTAGAGAAAAGTTGATTTGCTTTAGCTTTAACCTCAGCAGTTCTTGCTTTTTTCTCTGTTTCCTGTTGCTCATCATAGATAACGTACTTAGCATAAGGCCATTTACCTTCATCATACTCTTTTTGAGAGTTGGCAACATATTTACTAGCTCTCATAAGTGAAATTTGAAGTTCTTGAAATGGAATCTTTGTATCAAAGATCATTGTCTTGTCTTCAAGCTTTACTTTAAATGTTTGCCAGTATTTATTGGTATCTACTGCTGAAAGATCAACTCCTAACAATTTAGAAAGTCTTTCTTCCGCTTTTCCATCCAAGCCTGTTGCAAGTCTTCCAAGAGAAGAATCAAAAATAGCCTGAATTATATCAGAAGTACCTTGAAATTTGGCACGACCTACTTTATGTAGGCCATGCCATCTTTCTTTAATGATTGGTTTTACATATACAAGATTTTTAGCACTCATTTATGTAATAGTTTTAGTGATTAATTATTGCAATCCAAGAATAAGTTCTCCACATCGGGTAACGTCATCGATCTGGATACCACACTGATCGTGAACGATCATAGTGTAAGCATCTTTAGCGTTTGACATCAAGCCTCCTTTGTTTGGTCCGTAAGGAGTTTGAAGACCTGATACATAACCCAATTTGTAACCATTTTTCTTGCTTACGTATTTGATGTTTGCTTCACCACCTGCATTACCGAAATCAAGGAAAGTAAATCTCATTGATTCTACTGGTACTTGCAATGATGGGTGAATAATATGATTGATCTCACGGTCATCGTACAATGGATTGTGACGAAGAGTAAGAGTAATACCGTTAGGTCCGATATATTTTACAAACTGACCACCGAAAGCAAGGTTTCTACCTTCTCCTGTAATGAATTTAGAATCCACAGTAAGGAAAGGAGCAGAAGCGTTTGACATAGCTTGGTGGAAAGCAAGCATACCGTATTCACCTGTATAAGCAACAATATCACGATTTGACATATCAACACGTCCGAAGAAAATATCTAGAAGATATTCACGGATCAAGTCTTCAGTCAAAGTATTGTATACGTGTACATGCGAATCTTTTAGCAATTCCTGAACACCAGGTCCAGTACGTGCAGCTCGTCCATTAGCACCAGCTACTCCGTTTGCCATTTGACCGTACCAAAGAATACGCTCTTTTTCTTTATACCATTGAATCCAATATTCAGACTCAGCATACTTCAACCATTTGTAGTCTTTGTATACTTTACCTTCTGAATCCATAAGAGCAACTACAAGAGCCTGATTAGCAGCATCTCCAGTAATTGAGTACTCTTTACGAAGTGTAGAAAGTTGAGAACGAAGTTTCATCGGCATAGCGTAAGTAGTAGAACCAGATTGGTCACCACCTTCTTCGTATACTGAGAACATTTTACTGAACTGTACACCTACAGCTTGCTGAGCAGCTACCAAAGAAGCGGTAGGATCATCATTTTGTAGACGACATGTATAAGCATAGCCACCTCCTGATGGAGAAGGACCTGATTGGATACGTATCAAAGTACGCTCAGTTCCTGCACTAGGAGAAATAACATCTCCTGGCTTAAACCAGTCTTCATCCAAAGTAAGAGTAAAAGCTGTGTTACTGATTCCATTTCCTACTGCAGCAGCGATAGCTGTAAGAGGGCGGGTAGAAGCTCCCATTAGCTCCCATTCCCAATCGAATGATTCGATTTCAGAAGTTCTTCCTGCACCTTTGGTCATAGCTGTCAGAGGGTTATCCGCTAGACGAGAAGCAGTAAAAACTCTGGTCAATACTTTGTCAAATTTATGAGGTTCTGCCAAGAAAGCAGCACCCAAGTGATTTGTCTCAGTAAAGTTAGCATGCCAAGGACGAGTAAGAACGGTCAATCTTGATTGTGTGTTCATTTTTCGTTAGTTTTAAGGTTTGACACTATTATTAATTATTGATAAAAATTTACTTATAAATCCCAATCAGATCCTTTTGAGGATGTGGCTGGTTTTTTTCCTCCTCCAAACTTAGCTTGAGTACCTGTTTTACTCTTACTATGTTGAAGTTGTTCTCTTAGTTTAGAAGACAAATTAGATTCAGATTTTTTCTTTACAGGATCTAAATTATAATTTGTCATTCTCAAATAAGCTTTCAATACAAAATCTTCAAGATTCTGAGAAGCTTTCATTTCATCTGCTTGATATTGAGTCACATATTGAGGACCTTGTGGACTATCTATCTTTACAGTTGGTTCTGTCATATAAGTAAGAAGATCTTTCTTGGCCTTTCTTGTCAAGGGGAATCCTTTAATCTCTTCTGATTCCTCTACCAAACTTGAAATGTTGGTAAGTACCTCTTGACGTTGTTGTTCTTTTGCCTTTTTTTCCTCTTCTCGCCTAATAGCCAGATTTTCTTTTTGTTTTTTAGCGTAAAAAGCAAGACGCTCTTTTGCTTTCTCTGCTTGTTTTTCAAGTTTACCAAGATCTGCGTAGTCTTCAATAGTTTCTTGAATCTCTTCTGCAGAATCTCCTCTAAGTCTCATAAACTCAGCAATTATCCATTTTTGATTATTTTCATTCTCTTCAATGGATATATTCTCATAGTCAGGTGTTCCATAACTTTCTTTAAAGTCTGCAATAGACCCACCTTCCATCATATGTTTCAATAATTCTTTACCTTCTGAAGGCAAACTTCTTTGAAACATGTCAATTTCTTCTTTAACTCTAGCTTCGATAGTACCTGCAAATGCATTCATAAGTCCTTCTTCACTAGCCTCAAATTCTTCTTCATTGATATCTAGAAGTTCTTTTTCTGCTAACATTTTAGCAAAAATTGAAAATTCATTTTCTCCTTCTTCTTCTTCAGTAGTCTCTTCTTCAGTTTCAGAAACAGGATTTTCAGAACTCTCAATTTCATCAGGATTAAAATCTACAGATTCAGAAGGAATACTTTCTTCGTCATCTTCATCTAGATCTTGAAGCTCTTTCTTCATATCAGGTTTTACTCCCTCAGATTCAGTTTTCTTTTTTTCAATTACGTTAAAAACTGGATCAGGATCATTACCTGTACCAAAGGCTTCATCAAAACTAGGCTCATCAATGTCCCAGATCTGATCATTAACTTCGTTGCTGATTGGTTTTTCGCTCAAAGTGTTTTCTTGCATTTCCATGTTTAATTGTTTACAAATATAATTAGTTATGTTTTAGGTTTATAATAAAATTTGTTATATAAATTAGGTTTATAAATTAACGTATAGCGAAAGTAGTAAATATATACTGTAATTAGTCTTTAATTCCTGCACTTCCTGCAGCTCCTCCTGCTATAATTCCAGATGTAGTATAGACATTATTTAAAAAGTCTTTTAAAGTTTTTTTATCTTTTACATTAGAAATCAGGTTGGCGACATCACTACCCATTCCATTACTAGACCATTCAAAATAATTGTCTTTTAAATGATTTATCATATCATCTGTAATTTCGCTTGAGCCATCCCATTTACCTGATCTTTTAAGATATTGTAAAGTTCTTACTCCTCTAACTTGCTTTTCTTTATTTTGATTTAAATATTCTAAAAATCGTTTAGTATTAGGGTCTAAATGTGAGGGAATTTCAGGGTATATATCATCCATTTTAATTCCTTGAAAACTTTTAGGATTATTTGTTCCAGCATGTATAAATTCATGTTCTGCATTTCCTCTTAGACTTTTATTAACTGCATCATCTCCAAAACCTAAAGCAATTCTTTGCTTGCCTTCTTGATCTATATATTTAAAACCTAATTCAGATACTTTTTTACCTTGAACGTTTTTAAAATCTACAGTAGTACTTTTTAAATCTTCTAGCATGATTTTTCTCATAGCTTCTGCCTGTTCTTTAGATTCTCCAGTAGCTTTTATTCTTCTTTTCAACCATTCATCACTTTTTATCCAATCTATAGCATCTTTACGTCCTTCTTTTACAAAATCTCTTAGTTCTCTAGGAACTGTATTTTGCGGGACAGTAAATTGTCCTATAAGAGATTCTTCTCTACTTAAAGCTCTAGCTAGTTCTTTTTCTATTCTTTCTTTAGGTAAAGAACTACTTTTAAAATTTTCCCATACCCATTTTTGTTTACCTGTTAAGTTTAGTATTTCTTCTTCAGGAAGAGCTAAAAGTTCATCTATATTTTTAGGAGGATTTGTTCTCATTGCAGAACCTGAAGTTTTAGAAATATCTACAGGTTTATATCCTCTTAACCAATCTTTCTGAAGTATTCTTCCTTCTTCTATTGGAATTTGTTTTCGTGTTTTCCAACTCCAATCATGCCCTTTGTATCTTCTGTTAAATGAATTTCCTTCAAATGGTACTTCTGCTATATACTCAGGTCCATAGTTTTGAACTACATCAAATCGTCTATGTGGAGCATAATAGGTTTTGCCAAACTGCTTTGGTTGTGAAATGATTTCAGAAATAGATCTTCCCTTAGTATATCCTTGTTGTTTAGGTCTAAAAACTCCCGATTGAATAGCATCTTCAAACCCTTCTTTACCTAATCCTCTATACATCATTCCTTCCTGCGGTTTAAATGCCCAAGGATTTAATTTGTATGTATTTCCAATTGCTTTTTTAGCAGATTCTTCTGCTCCTAATATATAAGGAATAGATAACTCTCCAGCTTTTCCTAATCCTGCTCCAAACAATTCTCCTCCCATGAACCAAGTAAGTCCATCTAAAATACTAAGACCTCTATTTTTCCATACTTCTCCTAAATCGTCTTTTCGTACAGATCTATTTCTTTGTTTTTCTTCAAATGTTGGATATTCTAATGTAAATAATGTTCTAGGACTATAAGCAAATTCAGTTCCTAGATCCGACATAAAATTGCTTATTTTTTCTTTATCAGTAAGTCCTTTATATAATTCTCCTTGATTTTTACTTCTAAATTCAGGATCATTTATTTGTTGTTGCAGCATTATTTTTTCTTGGACTTCTTCTGGAAGCTTTTCAAATTTTTCCATTTCTACTGCTTCCTGAGTTACTGATTCTAAGAATCTAGGATCTATAGGCATAGAAGTTTTAGTATTATCTACTTTAAGACCGTTTTGTGCTTTAGTTAACTTTTCTTCTAATACATAAGGACTATCGAACTGAACTTCTTCACCTGGCATAAGTACTTCTCCATTAGCTAAGATAGGCTCTTTCATATCTTTCGTAGTAATGCTATTACTTGGTATTATTACCTTATCTGCATTTTCTGTAGCACTACCTGGAGCAAAACCATCAGGATTAATAGGTATTCTTTCTACTTCTCTGAATTTTACAGGTATATTTTCTTTTAGAATATAACTAGCTATCTCCTCGTTTGAGTTTATATTCTTTGGATCAGGAATAAATGTATTTGTCTCAGGATTTATCGTTCCCAACATTGGATGGGAAGGTTTTCTAAACTCTTCTATATTTTTAAATCCTTTTCTCCATTTACCAGATTTAAAGAATGCTTGAGTATCATAAATATCTTTATAGTTGTCGATATTCAATCCTATAGGGCTCTTGTAAGTATTTGCCCAAAGTTGATATTGCTTGGCCAATGTTTTAGGAACATCTGTATTGTATAGATTTTTATAATAGGATTTATCAGCCGATTTAGGAACTCTAGGATCTTGAAAAGGTGTTCTTTCTATAGGATATGATACTATTTCTTGATAAGGAAGTTCTTGTTGCATAGACTGTTCAGATGAAACTTCCCCTCCATTTTCTTTTCTAGAAATATATTGTAATTGATTTTCTCCAAAATATCCTTCAGGATTAACTACAGCTTTTATATCTGGGTTGAGCATCATACTTATAAATTCTTTATAGGCAGTAGGATGTTCTTTAGATTTTAACCACATACCAGTTTCGTGGTCTACACTGTGTAAATGACCTGTTTCATCACGAGTATATCCAAGTTCTTTAGCTCTTTCTATATTATAATCTTCTTTAATTTCCCCACCGTCTTGGAATTCCGAAGTATGTATATATCCTGTTGCATTGTTTCTAGTAAAAAACTTTTGGTTAGCTTGACTGTTAAGTGCATCAGTTTCTATTCTAACATCAAAACCAGGAGATAAAGATGAAGCTCCTATATTTCTATCTTCAAATACTTGGTTAAATGACTGATTAACATTTCCATTATTAATTTCAGTTCTCGTATCTATTCTCCCTTCTATATTAGAAGGTCCATACATCACATCAGAGTAGTTTATATCATAAGGTCCTTCTGTAGCAGCTTTATATGCGAGTTCTTTTTCTTTTGTATTTAAATAATCTTCATAAGCATTAGCTTTCTTACTTTCTACGTTTTGGAATTTATCCCTAAGATTAAGATATAAAGATTGACCTTCTTTGTAAGGTTTTATATCAGGATTAGTTACTTCTCCTCCTTCTTGCATTTTTCTATGCCAGCCTCTTTTTTCATTCCATACTTCTCCTTCAGGCACAGTTGTAGTAGTTCTGTTCTTAGCATCTATCATAGGATATCCCGGTGCGGTAAAAGAAACCTCTTCTTTTATAGGAGATGCTTTAGGAGTAAGGACTGGAAGATCTTTGATAATACTTTCTTGAGGTATTGGAGCAGTTAGATCATTATTAACTGTCTGAGGCATCAATTGATCTGAAAGAGTTTGAGTAGTAAGTCTTGCAGGTATAGGAGTAAAAGCTGCTGGTCTGATTGGAGTACTTGATTTTTTGATCTTGTTAGGATCCATAGGAGTTCCAGAGGTTCCGTACTTGTCCAATCTTACTTTCTTTTGCTCTGAAGATAATTGATTCCAAGGAGTAACTGCTATTGGATCGTACATTACGACAGTTGCCATATCATCATAGAGCATGTCATAGTTACCGTGATTATCAATTATTTCATTCTTAAAGGTTACTTGCCCTTGTGGAAGTATTCTTCTATCATATAGCGCCATAGGCGCCCTCTCATCTATTATGCCTCTTTGAACCTCTCTCTGTTTAAATTTATTAAAGTCTATATCCTGCCTGTAGTCATTGTAAGTAAATGAGGTGTCCCCTTCAAACCTACCAATACCTTGCATCCTACTTCTATAGGTTTCTGGATATTTAGGCTTATCCCTGTGCTCTCCAGCTAACTCATCTTTCATATAATTTGCAGCAACGTCAAGTATTCTAAAAGATGAAGTGTTGTCGTAAGCTTTAGGATCAAACATGGACCCTTGTGGTAAAGGATTTCCATATTGATCAACTAAAGTATAATTTTTATAGTAGTCTAATAAAGCTTGAGAGCTTGCTGCTACTGCAGAACTGTCTGCTGCAGTAGCCTCTACAAAGCCTCCGTCTTGTAGTTTTGGAGTTTTATTTTGCTCATCCCAAACTTTTTGACCGTATCTTTTAATAAAATCTTCTTTAGACATTATATTTCCACCAGGCATTTTAATGGATGTTACAGGTCTTTTTTCAACTTCCATTCTTGGAACAGCCATTGTCTTAGGCTCTTCTTTGGCGGTTTTAGAAGGTTTTTCTTCTTTAACTTTTATCGTCTTTTTAGAAGTTGTTGTCTTTTTAGGACTCTCAACTTCTATTTCATATAGAGCAGGATTCTCTATTGGACTAAATTTTTCATACTTGGGTTCAATAAGGGGAAGATTATTGAATATATCTTTTCCTTGCATTGTAGCTTTTGCAAATTTATAAGGAGTATCGAGAATAACTTGAGTATCATAGTCCACATCATAAAAAGGATATTCTGTATGAATTCGACCTTTCTGCCATCCTCTTTGTTTAGGCTCCCCAGACCAAAAATCTTTATGAATGGTTCGTTTCGCCTGGTGAATATTGTCTTCTAACCTAATTGCAGTATTAAGATCTGTTACAGGAGTGTTGCTTAGTGGATTCGATACGCCTGCATACGGATCATGCTTCTTTACTATTAAAGGATTTGCAAGAAGACTATTATAAAGATCTACATTAGCATTATAGTTAATACTGTCCTTTGCGGCCTCATTCTTACTGCTATTTACATAGTTAAAAAGGTCTTGCAACTCATCGTATTTGGTAGAATCAGGTAAAGTAACTGTAATGCCAGGTTCTTTTATAAGCCTATTCCTAAACCTTTCTAAAGCTGCACCTCCATAATCTCTTTCTAGATCAGCAAGAATCTCTTCATTCCTACTTTCCACAGAAATTCCATTTTGCATTATCTTAGGAGTTATGTTAGTAGGTCTTAATCTTTGTTCTAAGCGTAACTCTCGGATAGTATAAGGATCATGATACTGAGGAGGATTAATTCTTATATCTCTATAAGAAGGATTTTGTAAAGTTCT
>Ga0070753_1001338_pt1 | contig 13928 bp, 21 predicted proteins | sample VirMetDEL_Aug_31_FD_77441 | JGI IMG/M metagenome (GOLD analysis project Ga0070753, IMG submission 77441) | Aqueous microbial communities from the Delaware River and Bay under freshwater to marine salinity gradient to study organic matter... | ecosystem: Environmental > Aquatic > Marine > Coastal... | reverse complement strand
GGTTCGCATACTGCGGTAAAACTTTTTGTGAATTATCTGAGAGGCAAAAGCAGAATGGCATGGAACTTGAATTGAAAGAATAAATACTATGGAAAAAGAAATACAAGAAACAGCGATAGAAGAGCCGAATCCTTGCGCCGTCATTGGGAACGAACCGGCCTTCCGAGACGGTGAAGGGCGAGACATGGGCCTTACAAAACTGGAATACTTCGCGGGGCAAGCGTTAGTGGGGATACTGGCGGCGGATAAAGATTTCGCGCTGAGCGACCCAGATGTAGCAGATGCAGCCTTAGCCAAAGCGAAAAGCCTGGTTGAGTTGTATCACAGACGGGAGGAATCGGAATGAACAAAACACACTACGACGAGATACAAAAAGGCCCGAGTAGCTGGAACGCTTACGTTAGGGAGCAGAGGGGCAAGGACGAGGGTTGGGTCGCTAACCTGATGGACGCTGACCTGAGGAACGCTAACCTGATGGACGCTGACCTGAGGAACGCTAACCTGAAGTTCGCTAACCTGATGGACGCTGACCTGAGGAACGCTAACCTGAAGTTCGCTAACCTGGAGGGCGCTTACCTGAGGGGCGCTTACCTGAAGTTCGCTAACCTGGAGGGCGCTTACCTGAGGGGCGCTTACCTGAAGTTCGCTAACCTGAAGTTCGCTAACCTGAAGCTCTCTAACCTGATGGACGCTGACCTGAGGAACGCTGACCTGAAGGACGCTGACCTGAGGAACGCTAACCTGATGGACGCTGACCTGAGGAACGCTAACCTGAAGCTCTCTAACCTGGAGGACGCTGACCTGAAGGGCGCTGACCTGAGGAACGCTGCCCTGGACAAAGCTAAATTCAGCGGGGTGCCTAAAGCCCCAACAGATCTACTCCAGCAGATAGCGGTCGCTATCCGAATGCCTGATGCTTTAGACATGTGCTCTTACCACAAATGCAACACCTGTCACTGTTTAGCAGGTTGGGCGATTACTCTCACTCCTGGAGGTAAAAAGTATGAAGCCAAGACAAGTTCTTACTTAGCGGGGGCTCTACTCGCCCCCGAGCTAAAGCACCTATTTTTTGAGGATAACGAAACGGCGTTAGGGGAAACAGAGAAATATTTGCCTGACGATTATGCCAACAAGGAGCAAATCGAATAGGATAAACTATGGGAGTTAAAACAATATACAGCCTTTACTGTGACTTTTGCGGGGGGTGCATAGTAAAGCCTCAAACCGCATACAAAAACGACCCCATGCTCCTAATCCGCTATGGGGACCACAAGGTAATTGACCCATCATTTGATGACTGGAGAAAGGGCGTGAAAACGAGGTATAAGTGCAAGCACTGTTTGAATAAAGAAGCCAAGGAGCAAAGCGAATGAGTCACCAAGAATTGAAACCGTGTCCTCTGTGTAACAGCCATTGTTATACGACCGTCGGCAAACAAGTGAGTTGTGGCCGGTGTATGTATCGGATTAATGGAATTGATAACGAAGACGAAGCAGGAGCCGTCCGACTGCACAACAGCATTCCACGCGGGGAGACGTGTCAATGGGAGCAAACTTGCCCTGACGACAATGAGTGGACGGGCAGTTGTGGGGAGTCGGTAGGCATTGAGACAGGGCAACCTTTTAGCTATGTGCAGTTCAAGTTTTGTCCGCGCTGCGGCAAACAAATTGAGGCGGTGAAAGAATGAGCGACCAAGATGACAATCTAAGCGTAGGCCAATGGATACTGATTACAGTAGTGGCTGTTTGCTTTGTATTAGTGGGCATGGAAAACACTCACGACTTCATAAGTGATAGAGGGTGGGTGGGGTTTAGCTGTCAAGTAGTAGGCTTCTTGGCGTTCGTCTTGGCAATGCTATGCGAAGTAAAACTAGGGGATGACAGGATGGAATGAAAAAAAAGAAAACAACTAAGAAGCCACCAGGCAAGACAGTCTCAGAGCTAGCGAAGGAATTCGGGAAGCCAATCCAATCAATGCGCGGTTGGTGTGCGCAGCTTGAACCTGTCGGAAAGATTGGCAATGCGAACCTGTTTGACCGGGACGAAGTTAAGCGTGTTGTTGATGTAAAGATTGCGAGGGTTGGCAGGACAACCAGGCAGCAGGAACTTGAAGAGCAGAAGCTTGAGTTGCAGATTCTCAAGCTACAGAACGAGACTGATATTCAAGTGCGAAACCTACTTCCAGTTAGCGAGGTGTTAAAGTGTATGGCGACTCTAACTGAGTCGGTTAGATCTCACTTGCTAGCGATGCCTAAGAAGCTGGCCCCACTACTTGAAGGTCAACCACCGCATGAAATTCAGAGGATAATTAAGGAGCAAGTTTACTTGTGTTTGAACGGATTGCAGGAAACGAAGTTTAAATGATATGAATTTAAGAATTGAATTTGAATCCAAAGACAATCCGTGTGTGTCAGTCTTAACTGATAGCTCTAACCCAAATCGCCCTTGCAAGCGTTACCGCTTTGATGTTGGTAGCGGAACTGTTGAGGCTGTTATGTGGTATGAAGTCGACGATATATCAAACGGCCATCTAGGCGGAAATCATTGCTCAATGTCCCACATTGGGCGTGACGGCGTGATGCGTGGAGCCGTTGTTAGGCATGACTCTCTTCATGCCGTGCTTGAAAGCGAGGAGTCAATCAATCAGTCTCTTTTCATTCAAGCCAAGTCTATTCTGTCAAGGATACTTCTTGATATGGCTTGCGACGTTGACTCGGTAGAGCTGCCATGAAAGCTGCTGAACTATTCGAAAAAGAAGTTGCGAGCCGCTTCCGCCTGCCTGATGAGGCTCCATTGTGGGATTGGATGCACGACAATATCACGCTGAAGGATTCGCCTTATGGCGGTAAGTTTGTGATTTCAGAGACCCCTTGGCTTCGTGAGCCTTTGAGTTGCATCACTGACCCCGCCATTATGCAGTTGACGATCATGTCAGGGGCTCAGCTTGGAAAGACTACCGTGATTCAGGGCGGGGTTGCTTGGGCTTTGTCGGAAGATCCAGGGCCAACGATGGTGATCTCTGACGCTGGCGACTCGCTCGAGAACTTGGCCGAGAACAAAATCAACCCTGTTCTTGAGTCGTGTCCCGCTCTGGCTCGAGTGATGCCGGACAATCGAAACGGGAAGAAAAAGCTCAAGATCAAGTTCCCGCAAGCAACCGTGATGATGGGGCCGGCCAACGATTCATTTCTGCGGTCGCATTCAATTCGATACATCTTTGGCACTGAGGTTTCGGCCTGGAGCCCTGGCAATGTTCAGAGGTCCAAGAAGAGAACCACGAGATGGTCAGATCGGAAGAGGGTCTATGAGTCAACGCCAAAGCTTGCTGGTGATGACTTTTGTGCGGAGTGGGAGCAAGGGAGTCAAGAGGAATGGAATTTTGAGTGCTTAGGGTGTGGCGGAATGATCGAGCCTGATTTCTCGGAGATTATCAAATGGGATGAGAATGAGGCCACCAGGCCAGAAGGTAAATGGGATTTCAAGGAGGTCAGGAAGACTGTCAGGCTAGAATGTCCTGAATGTGGTCATGCTCACAAGCACACGGCGGGAACATCTCGAATGATGAACAACGGGGGGCGTTACGTCGCAAAAAACCCCGGAGCCAATGAGCGAAACCGGTCCTTTCGCTTTACCGCCCTATGCCTTCCTCCATCGGTTTGCTCTTGGGAAGATTTGGTTGAGGAGTTTATTAGAGCCAACCAGCAAGCCAAAACTGGTTACACGACGCCCCTGCAAGAGTTCGTCAATCTCCAGCTCGGTCAACCTTGGGTTGAGGAGCGCTATGTTAAAATCAAGGATCTAGCTCTTGATGACTACGATCCAAGCGTCAAGTGGGATGATCAAGCGTTCACCTTTATGACTGTTGATTGTCAGCAATACTTGGCTGACTTTTGGGTTTGTATTCGTCAATGGTCAAGAGATGGTCGGTCTAGGTTGGTCCGATACGAGAGGCCGAAGAGCTTTGAGGAGGTCGAAGAGATACGCGAGCAGAACGGAGTCAAAAGCGGATTAGTGTTCGTGGACCGCATGTACAAGCCAGACGAAGTAGCCGCGGCTTGCGCAAAGTATGGTTGGCGTATGATGCAAGGGGAGGACACCGCAGACTATCTAATCAGTGAGACCAAGGGCAAGCGGAAGCTCAAGAGGCGTAGACCGGTTTCCAACAAAGTCAGGGTTTCGATCTCTAGGAACTCACCGATTGTTCTGCTCTTTCGTTGGTCGAACCCCACGGTTAAAGACATTCTGGCAACCCTGAAGGAGGGCAAGGGCGCTGAGTGGCTTGCTTGCGATGTCGGTGAACAGACAGAAGCCTATCAGAAGCAAGTCAACGGAGAGCGGAAGACAGAATCGATTGATCGACACGGAAATACCGTCTTGATGTGGAAAAAGTTTCGCGAGAATCATGCTCTGGATTGCGAATGTATGCAGGTGGCAGCGGCAATCGTCATGGGGTGCTTTGGCTCTGGCGAGGTTTAGCCTTGATCGCCAGTCCTATGAATGGCGGCTGGACAATTAAAACCCCTACTTAGATACAAATCTGACGCTTGGCTACTTGCTAAGATTGATGACTTGGCGGAAGAACTAAGCCATGGTCACACCTTTACTTCTCTCTCTGAGGCTGGCAAGAGTCACTCACAGGAAAGAAGTATTCCAATCGAGGACGTTATCCAGGCCGTCACGTCTGTTGCTAATGAGCGCGGGCTGAATGGTTCCGGCAACGTGGTCCGGTCAAGAGCAACCAAGGCTACGTTCAAATGAGCGCTTCCGGCCTAGTTGACCAGCACGGTCGACCCTTGGTGAGCAGCTCGATGGGCTATTATCAAGGGACTGTTCGGTCTCGAACCAGGCGACCCATGAACAATGAGGTCGTCGATTCCCGCAACACTCAAACCAAATGGGCGCGAGAGACACTTCTAGGGTATTCCCGCCACTTATTTGTCAACATTGGAGAGGTTCGAGGGGCCATTAAAGACGTTGCTCGATACTCGGTTGGCAGCGGGATTCGTCCTGTATCACTGGGGCAAGACGTTGACGAGGCCAAAGCCTACGAAGATTTTTTCGATCAATGGTCAGGCAACTGTGACCTTCGGGGGGAATATAATTTCTGGAAGCTTCAGCGCCTCGCGTCTATCCGAATGGATATTGACGGGGACATTGGCTTCAACATGGTTTCAGGCAGTCGAGATTGGCCTTTTCTTCAGGCCATCGAAGGGCACCAGATAGTAGGAAGCGTTAACGACGAGAACAACTTCGACGGAGTTCGAATCTCCCCTAAGACTCAAAGAGCGGTTTCCTACTCAATAAGGACTCGAGACGGCGGATTTAAGAAGGTTCCAGCCAATAACTTCATCATGGTTTATGATCCTGATAGGGTTGCTCAATACCGAGGAGTCTCGGCCCTTCAGCATGCAATAACTGAGGTCTGGGATACTTCCGAAATCCTCGATTATGAAAAGGTTGGGGTAAAGATTCGTAGCGCTATTGGTGCTGTGATCAAGACTCAAGGGGGTGACGACGACGATGCTCAAGCCTTGATAGGATCGGAGAATACAGCGGCCAAAACCGGCGACGTTCCCTGGCAGACATTCGAGGCCGGAATGATTCCTCGACTCCATACCGACGAGGACATTCAGGAAATTGGGGGCAACTCTCCAAGCACTACTTTCAACGGTTTCATCGAGATGTTGATGAGGCGCGTAGCCTTAGGTTACGGGCTCCCTCTTGAGTTTGTCTGGGATTTATCCAAGGCAGGAGGGGCTAGTCAAAGAGCAGTCTTAGCCAAGTCGCAAAGGGTGTTCGATGAGCGCTTTGATGTGCTTAAAAAATTCAACAATCGCGTTTGGGCTTGGGTCATCGCCAAGGGCATCAAGCGGGGAGACTTAAAGTCGACGGAGAATTGGTGGAAGGCCAAGTGGCAGCAACCTAAAAAGATCACGGTTGATGTCGGCAGAGAAGCCAAAGAAAGCCGTGAAGACGTCAAGCTAGGGCTCAAGACTTTCCAAGATGAGGCTGGTGAGCGCGGCCAGGACTGGCGGCAGAATCGAAGCCAAACGGAGATAGAGACACGCGACTTGCTAAGCAGAGCCCAATCACTGTCAGCAGAATTCGGCATTGAGATGGGCACGGCATTGAGCCTCTTGAGCCAAAGAACCCCGAACCCAGAAGTTACCACCAATGACGCCATCACTACAAAATAGACTCAAGAATGACGTTTGGGATATTGCCCCTAGCTATCTCGAGTCCTATGTCGAATCAGCAAGGGGAGCCTCAGATCTTGTGTCAGCTCTTGGCGTACAGGGCGAACGAAACTCCTCGAGCCTCATAAGCCAGAGAGGGCCGGTTGCAATCATTGAGGTCAACGGAGTTACAGGCAAGCGGCTTGATTGGTTCGAGCGCATGGTTGGCATGGTCGACTACGATGACGTGACAGAGGCGATACTTGCTGCACAGCAAGATGAATCGATTGAGAATATCATTCTGTCGTTTGACTCTCCAGGCGGGGCTCATACAGGGACGCAAGAAGCGGCTGATGTCATCCACCAATCCAGCAAGCCAATCTACGCTTTCACTGATTCTTGCATGGCTTCGGCTGCTTACTACTTAGGTAGTCAATCCACTGCTGTCTACGCGACCCCAACGGCTCTTGTTGGGTCGATTGGTTCAATCTTAGTGCGAGAGGATCACTCGGGATACTTAAAAAGCATGGGCGTCAAAATTACCGCTTTCGCCCGTGGCAAGCATAAAGCCGAAGGACGGTCGTTCCAGCCAATGAGCAAAGAGGAGTCAGACAATCTCAACGCCTTTGTCGAAAAGGCTTACAACAGTTTCAAGGCTTCTGTTCTTCGATCTCGATCACCTGAGAAAGAGGTTTTCGATTCCCGAATCTATCACGCTGAGGATGCTGTCAAAGTTGGCTTGGCTGACGGAATTGTGAGTAGTCTTGATGAGTTAATTAGCTTTCTGTCTTAGCGTTCAGGTTTAGCTAACATCGCAGTTCTGTGATGAGTCAGACAATACTGAACGTCGTTGAGGCAAACACACAGCTAGCGCTTGCTCAACGTGATTTACAAACCGAACAAGATGCCCGGAAAGCTGTCACATCCGATCTTGAGGCCGCGAAAGTAGAACACGCGGAAGAGTTGCAAAAACTCAAAGACCAACACTCTCAAGAGATCTCCGACGCTTCGGGAAATCACGCCAAGGAAGTAACCAAGCTTTCAGATGAGCTTGAAAAACTAAAGACAGATCTAGCTGATTCGGTTTCAGAAGTCGAGAGACTTAAAGATGAATCGAAAAGCGCTGATGACAAGGCGGCTGAGATCGTCGGTCAAGCTGGTGGCGAAGCTGTTGAAGTTGCAGACGATAGCGCGGGGGGCACTCCGAAAACCAAGACGCCAGAAGAGATTCAGGCGGCGTACGCTGAGCAACGCAAGATCGAAGGTTCAGCAGCGAAGCACGCCTACTGGGTGAAAAACATCGCCCCCTTCGAGAAGTAGGAACCCACCAAGACAACCACAATTTCCATATTTTAGAATCTCATGGCCAATACTCTCAACAATGTGAACGTGGCGCAGATTGCCGATCGTTCGCTCGAATACTTAGGGCTGAATTTCTTCCCGCTCAAAGCCCTTTCGACTGACTTCTCAGAAGACATCAAGTCAGAAGGTGAAAGCGTTTCAACGCGCATTCCTGCGGCAATTACGGCAAAAGATTTGTCTGGTGGGTACTCCGCAGATGATGTGTCGAACACTGGCGTCACAGTTACTCTCAATCGCTTCCGTGGTCCCGTGTTTGCGTTCACTGACCTGGAAGCGTCAAAGGCTGGCGACGTGAACTGGCTCAAGGACAACTTCATTGAGCCAGCAATGGAGGGGTTGATGAATGACATCTTCCAGTACATCTACGGGCTGGTCACTGCTGCAAGCTTCCCGAATTCAACCGTTATTACTGCGGCCAACATGGACGCTGACGAGCTTGCGGATTTGGGGACAGAACTTTCAACCCTCAAGGTTCCAAGGAGCAATCGATCCGCTATTCTGCCTCCTGGCCACGTTGGAGGATTGATCAAGGATTCAATCATTGAGGACGCAAGCGCGTTTGGTGACACCAACGCAATCAAAGAGGGGACGATCATGAAGGCTCGAGGGTTTCAAATCCATGAGTTCGCATCGATTCCTAACAACTCTGAGAACTTGTTGGGCTTTGTTTGCCACAAGTCAGCGTTCGCTTTTGCTGCGCGGTCTGTTGCCGATCCTACGACGATCATGGGCAATGCTCCGCTAGGAGTTGAAAACCGAGTTGATCCGGTGACAGGGTTGCCTCTCCAGTTTCGCGCGTGGTATGAGCCAAAAGACGGCAAGTATTACTTCTCGATGGGAACGCTTTACGGAGCAACCAAAGCCCAAGCAAACGCGCTGCACCGAATCAAGAGCGCGTAAGGAACACCCGACAACTAGCGAAGGCTCGAACAAATGGCTAACACTCTCAACAACTTCAATCTTGCCGCAATTGCGAAAGATTCAATCGATTATTTTGGAAGTAGCTTCTTCCCTGTTCGGGCCTTCGCTCAAAACTTCTCGGATGAAATCGCTGAGAAGGGCGACTCGGTTAAGACTCGTATTCCTTCTGCCATTGCGGCCAAGGATCTATCAGGCGGGTTTGCTGCTGACGACGTGACGAACAATGGGGTCACTGTGACTTTGAACAAGTTCAAGGGGACAGTATTCAAGCTTACCGATAGTGAGATTTCAAAGGCAGGCAACGCCCATTGGTTGAAAGATCAATTTATGCAGCCAGCAATGGAAGCCACTGTTGGCGCTTTCATGGGTGACGCTTTTGCTTTGATACTTGCAGCCAGCTACACCAACGCGACCGTAAAAACGGCAGTTGATTTCAATGCTGATGCTTTGGCTGATGTTGGGGTAAGTCTCTCAACTCGAAAGGTTCCAAAGGCGAATCGTCATCTAATTGCGCCTCCTTCTTACGTTGGGACGTTGATGAAGGACTTGAGCGTTGTCGACAAGGGCGCTTCTGGTGACACCGATCCAATCAAAGAGAATCGATTACTTCGGCTTCGCGGGTTTGACATCCATGAGTATGAAGGCATTCCCAATAATGGCGAGTCACTTGGGGCGATAGCTCAACATCCTTCAGCGATGGGCTTTGCGGCTCGACCGGTCACAGACCCTAATACTGTTATGCAAGGTTCAGGTGCTCAAGTGGTCAACATTGTCGAGCCTAAGACGGGTTTGCCTTATCAATTTCGAATGTGGTATGAGCGCAAAGACGGCGCTTTTTACATCTCAGTTGGCTTTCTTTATGGCATGGCAGTAGGTCAGGCCAACGCCCTTCAACGAATCACAACCGCCTAGACTATGACCCGAGAACCAGACCTTAAAATCAACCGCAAGCTTTCCTTCTTTGTTGGGTACTTGCCAGACGGAACGCCAGAGGTTGTCGTCACAGGTACGGCAAGCGAGGCTTGGGAAGCGTTCAAGAATGAGCGTGACAACTTCGACAACACAGGAAAAAGCAAGTTCATCGAATTGGCTTATTATCGGGGCGTTAATACTTCCAAGCGTCGCCAGCTTGTGAAAGCGGACCGCCAGTCAGTAAGTCTTGACTGGTCCGAGTTTGAGAACGACCCGGAAGGAATGTATCAGAAGCGGCTCGAGCTAGGACTTGTGAGCGACGATGAGAAGAAAGCCAGAGAGCGAGCAGACATGCAAGCTTCTGAGGTGATTCAAGACACCGACAAAGAGCTAAAGAAGCCAGCCAAGAAGACAACCAAGAAGGTGTAGATTTTTTCCACATCCTACCATGCACCCCCACCATGCGGGCCGGTTTAGTTTCCTCGCTGGCCGGCCCGCTTTCTGATTAATGAGCACTTGCCGAATAACAAAACTTGACCGCTCGATTCGATACCGAGCTAAGAGTACTGCAGGTGCATGGCGAACACTCTCTGAGGGTGACGCCTTGGCGACTGGAGAAAGCCTTGAGGTACTTTCAGGCGGGGCAAAGTTTGGCGCGGTGGCTTGCGTTGTTCAGGAAAGGTCTGCTGGTGAGTGGGTTGACGCCTTCCCCATTGAGTTAGATTTGGTAGGCGGAACAAGCCATACTCGAACGGATTGCCTAACGGTTACCGGCGACGAGACAAGCTCTTCTGTGACGATTTCCTACACAACAAAAAAGGGTCACCAAAGCCTGAAGCATGGGCACCTGGCTCAAGTCAATGCTGAACAAACTCGAGGGGTTGCTTTCGAGTGGGATTCTAGGCTGTGGTCTGGTGTTTTATCTGACATCTCAGAAGGGCGCGACATGGGCGAGGGCGGGTATCTCGAGGAGTCTGATGCGGTCCTTGTGTGCAACCGCTCCCAGTTTGTTAAAGCGGGGGTGATGCCTGCAACGAGCAGCAAGCTCTTGATCGATGGGGCACCGCTCCAGATTGTCGGGAATGTTCGTGTTGGAGATTGGTCTTACACTTTCGAGCTTAAGAGGTGCAATCGTGCCTGATGCTCTCAAGCTTGATTTCCGAGAGTTTCACAGAGCTATCGATCTTTATTCCAAGGTCTCCAAGCGAGACTTCGCGGACATCATAAACAAGCGCGTGGTAAATATTGCTTACATCGCCATGAGGAAGACTCCGGCAGCTCCAGCCAAGCGGATTGGGAACGATCTCATGCGTAAGGTCAAAGGCAGGGGAAGGAAGGGCAAGGGCAGGCCCCCGATTGTGGCCCTCATGATTGCTTCCGGCTCTGAGAAGGCAGGCTTGAAGGCCAAGCCGAAACCAGGGCTTTACGGGGCTAAGATGCGCGAGGAGATAGAGAAGGTGATCAAGCGGCGTGTTAGGACTCGGGCCTACATCAAAAGCGGGTTCCTTCGAGCTGTTCGAGATGTTGAGCCACAAATCAAAGGCAGGGCAAAGAGGCGGCCTAGGAACGTCAAGAAGTTTTCGAAAGCTCCAGGCAAAGGTAAGGCAGCGAGGCCAGTGCTTAAACCTTTTGGCGAGATTTTCAACTATGCCGCCAACGCAACCAAGATTGCAGGGCCAGCTCTTCAGGCTGCTATTAATGCTGACGCAAAAGACATGGTGAAGTATGCAAGCAAAGTGTTAGAGAAAAGAGCAAAGGCAATGTCAGCTTGAGCGCTCTAGGTGAAAAGATAGAGGAAGGCTTTGTGGCTTTGCTTAGAGGTGCTATTGCCAATGTCGACATTGAGCCTGGAACGTCATCAAGTAGCGTTACTCTTCCTTTCATTTCTTGCTCTTTTGAGGGGTCTGAAGAGTTGCATGCAGGGGCCGGAAATTACTGGTGCAATGTCAATGTCCAGGTCACGTCTGAGGCTCTCCCCGAGAGCGGTAACAGGGGTGATTCTGAGCATGATGCTTTGTTCGCAAAGGTCTGCGATGTTCTCCATGTCGCAAGCTTGAGAGATGATCTCAACACAGCATCGACCGGCTTACTTGTTGTTGGGGTCAAAGACCAATCGGAGTCGGAGCGAAATGTGGAAAGCAGGGGCGAGGTTGAAGTTTTTACGAATAACTACACGGTCATGATTTTGGCCGGTCACGAATAAAAAGATTATGGCCAGGATTAAAAGCAAGCCGCTAGCCTTCGGGGCTTCCAACACGAACAACGTCGCAATCACAAATGCGGCAGGCACGACCAACGCTATCACAGCGGTAATTGAAGAGCTTCCTGCTGATAAGTCGGCTGAGATCATCGAGATGAAAGACGGGGGCGGTGATGTTGATGGGCTGATCGTAAAGAATGATCGAACAGAAGTATCAATCAATTTCTACGTCACGGAATCAACGATTGCCGCGGCGGAAGCCGATCAGAATGCAGTTGTTGAGGTTGGGGACAAGGTTGTGATTACGGAGGCTGACATGAATGAAATAAGCGGGGTCAATTTCATCGTGTCCCGCGTGGGCAAGATGCATCGCTCGGGTGAAACTCGAAAGTTCAAACTCGACCTTGTGAAGTATGCAAACGACGTTTCTGCTGAAGCTACCGCTTCTTGATGCATAGCTTTCTGTCAGCAATGGCCCCAGAATCTTTCATGGTTTTTGGGGTGAAGCTCAAGCGCTTGACGTTTGGGCATGTTTTGCTTTTGGAGCGCTTCGACTGCAACCCCGCCAAAGACGTTCTTGACCTGGCTACTTCGATTCAGATCTGCTCGAGAGATTGGGCTGAGGCGTTGAACTACTTGGACAACATTAAGTCTTGGCGCGTTCGTGTTCGCAATCACTTGTTCATGAGGCGGCTTGAGAAGTGGCCACTAGAGGAGGCGTCAGAGGCTTGGGCGGAATACTTGCGAGAGAACACCCATGAGCCGGAATTGGTTCGCGTTGACGGTCAGATCGAAAGCGACAAGGGCGCTCCCTACTTGGCTCAAATGAGAGTGTTCTTGCTTGGCCATTGCGGCTACTCCCCAGGCACAATCAACGATCAACCTTGGGGGCAGTGCCGATGGGATTACTTGGCAGCTCAAGAAGAGATGTCTGGCTCGGGGATTATCGGAGCGAAGCAAGAAAAGATTGCCAACATCTTGAAGGGGTTGAATGTCAAAGCCTGAACTAAAGACAAGGATCACCCTTGACGGTTCCCGGTGGAGAGCCGGACTAAAGGACGCGAGTAGGCACGCTGACACGTGGGGAGCGGGGGTCGCAAAGTCGATTCAAGGCCACTTGCTAGCAGCCTTCTCGATAGGGGCTATTCTCAAAGGCGCTCAAGCTTCAATCGATCAGTTCACAGATTCAATTGGGAAAGCCGGTGACCTGGTGAAGCAAGCGCGGCGGGCTGACATCGGGGGGCTCTTCGATGGTGACGAACAAGACAAGCTTGCGCAGTCGATTGAGATGATCCAGCAAATGAACTTTGCTTTAGAGCAATTTGGGGTCAAAGGCGATAGGGCTGATGATATTTTTCAAGATTTGTCTACGCGAAGAATTGAGGCATTAGAAGGGCTTGATAATAAGGATAGTCTAGGAAATGTTCGCGAGAATGACCAATTGAGAGGCTTTCGAAAGCTAGGAATCTCCACAGATGATCTTAAAAATAAAACATCGCCCGAACTGCTTTTCCATATAGCGGACAAGCTCAAAGGCACTAAAGAGAGCGACGATATCAAGGAGGGAATGGACGCTTTGTTTTCGGATGCTGGCGTTGAATTTCTGATACTGATGCGCGAAGGGCTTAAAGAGCAGATGCAGGTTGCCAGAGCCGAGGGCTTGGTCGTTACCGGCGAGGACATCATAGCCAGAGACCAAACTAGGCGCGTGCAATTGATCAACAAGCGACGAGCCGAAATTAAGAAGAACCAGGCAAACACACCTGGCGAGGGGTTGTCTAATTTAAAATCCAATGCTGAGGTTGGTTTTTTTGATGCCATAGGCACACCGGCAGAATTCGCAACAGGTGTTGGAGCGAATATAATGGAACGATTTGGTATAGCAGCGGAAAAGATCGAGGGGGCCACAACTCGGCAGTTGCGGGAGACTTTGGAGCAGAAGCGGCTTCTAAGGGAAATTGCTAACGCATCGAACGAGACTTCGAGCAATACAAGGGGTCTTGCTGAATAATGACTGACAGACTCAAAGGCAACGTAGCTGTTCGGCTCGTTCGTAAAGACTCAAGCTGGAGGCAGCAGTCTGGCTGGGCAACGACTTACACTTACCACGGGCTCAGAGACGACATTGACGCAGCTAAGAACAGTGATTTTTACACTGCTGGCGCTTCAAGCTTTCAAGCCCAGTATGCTAGCAACTCGGCTTCTGACGGATATCTAGTAGTTACCTATGCGGCTGAGTCAAAGGAGGACGCTGAGTCAGTAGACGACCCAACAATCAAAGAGTTCTCTAATGATTGGATGTTCTCGGAGAATCGGGGGCAAGTAGAGCCTTGGAAGCTTCCGAAGTATCGAGCACTC
>Ga0070753_1001336_pt1 | contig 13932 bp, 16 predicted proteins | sample VirMetDEL_Aug_31_FD_77441 | JGI IMG/M metagenome (GOLD analysis project Ga0070753, IMG submission 77441) | Aqueous microbial communities from the Delaware River and Bay under freshwater to marine salinity gradient to study organic matter... | ecosystem: Environmental > Aquatic > Marine > Coastal... | reverse complement strand
CATAATCTCCTTAATCCGCGAAGCTTGGTCCTCGGAACTTACCGAGAAGCAGAGTTCATCGTGTACTGTCAGCAGGGGAATCAGTCCCTCGGCGTAACAATCTGCCATCGCTTTCTTTGTTTGGTCGGCTGCCGAACCTTGGATTAACTTGTTCAAAGCTTTGTATGTAAACGCACGGCGAATGCCTGGGCCATACTCCTTGATTGCCTCTTCATGCTTCAGTGGTTTGTTGTATCCAAAACTGTTGGGTTCCCACAGATCAAATCGGCACTTACGTCCTAACAATGTTCTAACTTGTCCATGCTTCGATGCGCGAGCAGATACCATATCTGCTAGTCCTTTGACGAAGGGGACTTTACTATGATAAGTATCCAGTAACGCCTTTGCTTCGTCTTTCGTAATGTCAAGCGTATTCGCCAGTTTGCCTTGCCCCATTCCATACATGATTCCTAAGTTCACAGTTTTTGCCTGTTTCCTGGAAATGCCAGCCATGTCAGCAACCATCTGGTGAAAGTCCACATCACCATCTTGGTATGCGTTAACAATCTCTTGAACCCCAGGATTTGGATTGTAGTCAGAAAGGATTGAGCAGTAGTGCACGAGTAACCGTGGTTCCTGCGACGAGTAGTCAAACGATCCCCACTGTTCACCTTCTTCAGGAACAAACAGCCCGCGGATCATGGACTTAATTTCTGGGTCCCGTGCTGGGATTTGTTGGAGATTCGGGTTGCTCGAACTGAAGCGTCCCGTGACTGTGCCACCATCATCTGAACGTAACTGATTGAATTCACAATGAATTCTTCCGTCCTTTGCGTAGCGCAGAATAGAATCGATGAAGGTGCTGTTCGCTTTGTTTAATTCTCTAAGCTTGAGAATCTTCCCCGCGACTTCATGTGGACATGCTTGCAAGAACGCCTTGGTAATTGACGGCTGCTTCGTGTTGTCCGTCTTCGGGCAATCAAGTCCGTAATAGTCCAAGACTGAGGCCACGCTTGTTGCCACCCAGGGTTCGACCACAATCCCGGTATCCCGCTTGATCTCATTAACAATTTCCTTCTCACGTTTCGCTAGGGTAAGTTTTGTCTGCTCGGCCTTATCCAAGTCGACGCGCACACCGCGAGATCGCATTTCAAGCAATAACGGAATGAGACTGGACTCAAGCTCGAAGATACTGACAAGTTCATTTTGTTGTATCTCCGCCCACAAACGGTCCCAAAGCTTGAGCGTCAGTGCAGCATCTTGTTCAGCATACTGCCCAACGTACTTGGCAGGCAACCTCCACATGTCTGCTTTTGGATCGATGCCCCAGTCTTTTGCTGCAATGCGAAGCATCTTTTCGCTCTTAGTTGAGCCTAAATAGTCATAACCCAATGAATTCAAGGAATATGTGTATCTGTTCTCGTCCAGTAGGGGCGCGGCAATCATGGTATCGACTATCGGTCCTTGGACCTTGATCCCTTCGTGCAACAGCCAACCCAAGTCATAGGTTGCGTTGTGAAAGATTTTTGTGATGTGTGGTGTTTCAACCTGCTTCTTGAACCACTTCAACACCGCATTGGGTGCTAGATTACCTCCACCTTCATGACGGATTGGAAAGTACCCATTGAAATCTCCGGTTGCTACCGCAATACCTACAACGTAACCGTCGCCCCGAACCCATCCTGGTCCCAGGGACATGAGGTTTGGATCACGAGTTTCTAAGTCAATTGCCATTGACTGACAGTTCGTGAGGTCAGGGAAGGCCGTCGGGGCGCACCAATCAACTTCAAGCTGATCCAGTTCTTGACGATCAATCCAATTGATTGTGCTGTTGTCCGTCGGGTCAATCATAAAAAGCCTCTTCTATTTCTTCTATTGTCAGTGGTAGTAAATACATCGGAGTGGATTCACCGACGTACGCGCCTAAAATATTGAATTCAAAATATTCCCATGCTTCTTCTCGATCCATCCCGTCTCGTTCAACGAGGATGTCGACGATCTTTTGCGAGTCATACACAATGACATTGACATCACCGCAGCGTTGTCCGACACCGATGATCGCATCATCAAGTCCAACCGCTCTAATCATAGCTTTGGTTTCCTTACACGGTACTCAAAGTTTGGATCAAAGTCAGGTTGCCTGCAGCGGTACCACTTGGTAGCACCGGTACCATAGCTGTTTGGCTTTGGACGGAACTCGATCTGATGCCCATCTGCATAGGCTCGAATCACTTCTGCGTGTTGGTGTTGCCTCATAAATCATACCTATACTTTGATTCTGACTCACATATGTGCAGATTCTTTTTTGTCCGCGTCACTGCGGTATAAAACACACGATGCTCGTCGTCTGGATTTTCAATCAGTGTCTTGTGAGGTAAGTAGCCCATGTCTGTTAGCAGCACGATGTTCTCATCTTCACCGCCTTTCATGCGGTGAATCGTACTGAGTTTCACCTTGGGTTCTGTCACAACACTGCCGCGACGTTTAATAGCTGACAGATACTGCCTGTCTTCTGTTGACAGGTTGACAACATCTTCGGGGTTAGCAACTTTGCTAACTAGCAGCCCGTGATCTTCATTTAACATTTGGTACGAAACAGGTTGAGTAGGGTCCAACATGTCCAGTGTTTTGGACATACCAAACTTCACCGTCGCGTGGTCACCACGCTTGGGGCAGTTCTTGTACAGCTCTTTGGCTTCATCCACTGTAATGAGTTCACCGTTCTGTAGGTTTTGCCAAATTTGCATGCTGTTTAATAGCGACCGATCAAAACTCAATGTGCCATTCTTTGTATATACAACACCGTCTTGACGTAACTGATCGCCTAATATGTTCAACATCTTGGATGTTCTCGACATAATTGTCCAAGATCCTTGACTCATGTCGATCTCATCAACACTCAGGTGGTAGTTAATTGAACCTTCGTGATTTGTTGGCTTCCATTCTTTGGGCTGACGGACCGAGATGCGTTTGGCCAGTTGTGCACACAACGAGTGTACACTTTGAGGTATACGGTATGACTGTTCCAACACGCGAATGTTCTCGCATATGCCTAACATATGTCTGACATCCACACCGGTATAACGAAAGATCGCTTGATCATCATCACCTGCATACCACACCCGTTTTGCATGTTGCTTGAGCACTTGAACTTGCTGCCACTGCAGCGGCGTCAGGTCCTGTGCTTCATCGACAATGAGGACCTCGATCCGCGGTCCTTGGTTCTGCATAACCATGAGTCGGATCATGTCTGTGAAGTCATACTTACCACTGGATTGTTTATACGATGTATATACACGGTCGAGCTTCTCAAGCAGCGGCCACTTGATGTTATGGTCACCGTTGTCGTTGTATTCCTGCTCCAGACTGACACAACGCATGTGCGCCCTGTTGATTAATGTCAGATACTTATTACCTTCTTTGGCTGACATCTGCAGGACACCGTCATCGTCGTACACATTGTTTGTGTCAAAGACCATGCCCATCTCTGCACCAATCTGTTTAAGATCATACACACCAATGATTTCTTCTTTACGCATGCCAAGCAGCTGGAAGCCCATCGAGTGCAATGTACGAAAATACGGTGTGTCCTTTTCTTGTAATGCAAATGCATTACCTGCCCGTTCACGCGCCTCATGAATTGCTTTTCTGGAAAAAGAAACAAATGCGATACGGTCGGGAGGTGTCCCTTGTTCTAGTTCTTGCCGAATAATCTCCATCAAAGTATGCGTTTTACCACACCCAGGAGGTCCGAATATTAGCTGCTCGCTCATGATGTTTTACTTCTGTCCTCTTTCCCTGGATGCCATCCATTCTTTAATCTCACCCAAATGCCATCGAACAACTTTAGGGCTAAACCGATACGCCGGTGGAAGAGCGTTTGCGTTTTTCCACCGCCAAATTGTTGAGCGATTAACATTCAACAATTCTGCAAGTTCGTTTGCGCTAATAAAACGAGTGTCATCAGAAAGGTGCATGGTACTGATCTCCTCCTGACGGTAACTGAGGTTCACTGTCTTTGATTTCATTGACCCACCACACACGAGTGTTCTTCCACTCGCCCTTTTCGTTTTTGTATTTGTAGACCTTGTTGCATTCGATATTGCCGTTCATCTGTTTAAGTCGTTCCTGCATTTGCGGTCTGGTGAATTTAGTAAACCCACGCTGCCGCAAAAATTCCTGTAAGCCTTTGATCTTGAAGTATGTCTTTCCGTCCTCGGTCCAGGGTTTGCCCAGTTCGAGTTCTTCTGGAGACATCGCACGAATACGCGATGTGCAATACATCTCAACCAATTCTTTAAACTGACCGGCTGTAGTCAGTTCTTCTGGAACGTCGATGGTGGTGGCATTCATCATCATCTCATTGACTAGCGGCTGCCACTCGTTTGCCTTCATTGTCGGAGGCATGTAGTTCAACTGTTCCATGCATGCTTCTTGAAACTTCAACGGAAGCTGTAGGTCTCGCGTGGATAGCTCCAGACGTTTGCCATCCACATCGAGGAAGTACAGACGTGGCTCAGATAACAAAATTGTTAATCCGCCAATCGACGGCATCAAATCATCCTGCTTGCTGATACCAAACTTCCGAGACTTACACAGTGATTTATTGCAGTGTGAGCACATCGGCTCTTCTTTACACTGGTAGCCGTACTCCTTCCGCTCGATCTGAGTCTGCAACTGTACAATTTCAGAAGCAGGTAATGGTGGAGTGCAGTGCTTGACGTTCACTTCTTCAAAATGCTGCTTCCAATCTTCAGGATGTTTCTTCTTCAGATAGTTCCCGACATTGAACATCACTTTGTTGCGCGTCCCTTCAGGAATTCCCTGCGTTAAGAAAAGCTGAAGACAGGGTGGAGCATCAGAAAACAGCTCCCGCTGTGTACCAAAATCAATCTGCTCTAGGTCATTTAGACTGACCTTAGTCTGGTCAACTAAGTCTAAAAACTGTTCCACTTCGAGCGCGTCACCGTTTTCATCGACGGCGTAGCGCATGGTGTTATCAGCATCAAAGTACGGCAAGTTAATGAAGTTACCTACGTCACCGCGATCTGCTAAAATCTTGTCCTGCTTTGGAAAGATTTCGCAGCCAGAGTGACCAATCACCGCAGCAATCTCAGACAGGTACTCGCGCACATCGACAGCCAAGTACCAGTCGTCAAGGAATAAAAAGAGGTGAGCGCCGCCCGACTTCGAGCGGCACACCACCATAGGGATGTTCAGTGCCTGGAGCTTCTTGACCAGAGTCTGGTGGTCAATTGGATATGTATCGATATCAATGGCACCGAACTTACATTTGTTATTATTGTTGATAGGAATTCCACCAACTCCAGTCTTACCCAGGAGATGGTCAGAAATCAAATCCGTTGTCAGCGGCTCTCGGACCACGAAACTCTTCGCTTCGGTCTTGCCGTTTCTTCTTGTACCGCCGACTTGTGTCTGTCCATGCGCAGCATCTGATCCCTCAAATGCAGCCATGAAGCGTTCAACATTTGACATAACTCACCCGCAAAAAGGGGTAGCACTAGGTGCTACCCCTATCAATCAAAAGACTTCTGGTTCTAAGTGCTCGTCACCTTCGAGGATATCCTCGGCAACGGCCTTCGCTTCGCCTGCCATGATTGATTTACGGAAGTTCATTGCAGCTTCAAGGGTTTCCTTGTCGCTAACAAAGCCGTCGTTTGCAACGGTCCAGTTGAACCAAGTACCTTGGTCGTTTGACTCTTCGACAACGGACAGCTTCCACTGTGTTCCGAAGAGTGGTGGTGAGACAAGCTTGCCTGTCTTTGGATGCTTGACTGTCAGCATCTTGATCTGAGTCTTCCAACGACGGGAGACCTTGAGACCTGATGACTTCATGTCAAGGATGCCAAAAGTTGGCACACCTGTTTCGTCGAGGATCAAGCAATAATGCTGATCTGATTTGACGAGTTCGTTGCCGTCAGGCAACAGCTCGGTTGAGCCTTGGCGTACAGCCCTAGCAATGTCCGGATGATCCTTGGGTAGCTCACCCATGAACCCGCCGCCTTGTGCGCGTGGCTTGAACTTGAGGTATTTGGTTTCTTGGTAGCACGGAATGACCGTAATACCTTCTTCGCCTACCCAGTGTTGCCCAGTGACAGAATTAAAAATGTCACCTTGTGATGCACCTGGGATGAACTCAGGCTTTGACTTGCTGATCTGTGGAGACAGCGCCTGAATCAACCGGATGAATGGAATCTGAAGCTCGGAGGTATCGTAGTCGAGACCCTCGCCTTCGTGCTCTGATAGCAGGTCAAGTACGTCTGTGCTTGGTAGTCCTGCTTCTTCTTTTTTTGCGACTGCAGTCATTGTCATTTCCTCTTAATATCTGCTGTTTTTGCAACATATGCACCGAACATATCTAGGTCGATAGGCAGACCTTTTTCTACGCGCTCTTTAACGAACGCTTTAAGTGTCATCGCATGGATGTGTGTCTTAGATTCCGGATGGAATCCTTTCTGCTCCAAGTCGAGCATGATGTTATGCGCTGTGTCATCTTCCCCGCGACCGAAGGACAAAATTACATCGTTTTTAATTATGTCATCCAGTCCGTGGTCTCGAAGCCATTGATGTGCTTCTGCGCGACGATCCTGTGGAATCGAAGCAGAAACAAATGGTTTGATTGTCACAGAAACATCACCAACATCGAGACGATCTACACCCATCTCATCCATCAAAGCGGGAATGGATTCGGTTTGCACCTTATGCCGTTCTTGCTTCAGTTTTTTGAGATGCTGTTCTGCCATGTCGATGTCTTTATTAAGATCTTCGACTTGACGAACTAGGTTCGATAGAGACTTTGTGGTATTTGTGTCTACCTCTTGTAACGCATCTGCTGCGTCGAGCATTTCTTCAAAGAAGTCTGTCATACAAGTATATCCTCTTCAGGGGTTATTGAGACTGTCGCAACAATATGCTAATGTCTGCGACTGAATGCAACAATAACGGGGAACAAAATGCCTGTCAACTATATTTTTAAAACGCAGCCATACGAGCACCAGCTCGATGCTTTGCAGCAGAGTATCAACAAGAAAAGCTTCGCGTTCTTTATGGAAATGGGTACCGGCAAATCGAAACTCTTAATTGATACGATTGCCAATATGCCTGACCTCAAGTTCGCGGTTATCCTGGCACCAAAGGGTGTGTATAACAACTGGGTCAGCAAAGAAATCCCAGATCACTTTCCGGAATCTATCCCTCATCGGGTGATTCAGTGGCGAGCGCAACCAACCAAAGAACAAAAAGAAGAGATGCGATCAGTCACAGAACCTTTTGATGGTTTGACAATCTGGGTCATGAATGTGGAAAGCCTTTCCACAAAACGAGGCACCCAGGCTTTGGAATGGCTAGCACAGAAATATGGCACCTACGGTCTGATTGCTATCGACGAATCAACGACGATCAAGAATCCAAAGGCCAAGCGCACAAAGAATCTGATCAAGATTGCTCACCACTTTATGTACCGCCGTATCCTGACGGGCAGTCCAGTGACGCAATCACCGATGGACATCTTCTCACAGTGTGAGTTCCTCGGTCCTCGGTTCTTGGGGTTTGAAAGTTTCTACGGATTTCAAACGCGCTACGCAGTGACGCAGAAGCGTACCCTGGGCGCACACAGTTTCCAACAGATCGTTGGCTACCGGCACATGGAAGAACTGACCAACAAGATTGACAGCTTTTCTTATCGTGTACTCAAGAGAGATTGTCTGGACCTGCCAGAAAAAATTTACACGATTCGTAACGTATCTTTGTCTGACGAACAACGCAGGATGTACAACGAGATCAAGAACGAAGCAATTACTTTGCTGGACGAAGGCTTGGTGTCGGTCAATTCGATCATTACACAAATGCTGCGATTACAACAGGTTCTGTCCGGACACTTGAAAACGGATGAAGGACAGATCGTAAGTATTCCTTCTCAACGGGTGGATGCAGTCATGGATATCTTGGCGGAGACCAGTGGAAAGGTTATCATCTGGTCAAGGTTTCGGTATGACATAGAAGCTCTACAAGCTGCAATCAGCAAACACTACGGTGAACGATCAGTAGTCATGTACTACGGAGACACCGGAGATGACGAAAGAAGAGAGGCCGTTCAGTCATTCCAAGACCCTAATTCGGAGCTGAGATTTTTCATCGGCAACCCGCAGACCGCAGGGTATGGTTTGACTCTGACGGAGGCCAATACCGTGATTTATTATGCGAACGACTTTAACCTCGAAACTCGCATCCAGTCCGAAGACCGATGCCATCGCATCGGGCAAAAGAATCCAGTCACTTATGTTGACTTGATAACACCAGGGTCAATCGACGAACGCATTGTGAAAGCATTGCAGAAGAAGATTGACATCAGCGCAACTGTACTCGGAGAGGAGGCTCGTGAATGGCTAATGCTAGCGCCGAAATGACACAATGTATTGATGAGATTGTTAACTATAAGAAAGGACATAGTCGGTTAGATGATTCCATCGCAAAACTGAATAGCTTGTCTGGTCTGTCAGAGGAGGTCGTGAGGGCCTTCCTTACAAACGTAAAGCGGGATAATATAGTCAAGTTCCCACAAGAGTTTAGACAGAAACGACATGGCACAAAACTCAACTAACGTAAATCGTGGTGGTCTCGGAGGAGCTTTTGGTGAGTTCTTCCGAGAAACCTCCGAGGATGTCGGGGGTTACGCCCGCGGTGCAAAAGCTATCCCAGGCATCGTTTCTGAATACGTTGAAGAAACTCCCCTAGAAGAGATTGGTCAAGATGTTGTTACGACAGCAAAGGCGATGGGCCAAGTCATCGCAGACGATCCGCTCACGTTCCTTGCTGAGTCCCTACCGGTTTACGGACAATACGTCGCGTTTCGAGATTCTCAGAACTTTCTTGATGAAGCGAAGAAGCTCCGCGAACAGGGGCAAAACGACAAAGCTGAAGAGATGGAAGCGATGGCAACTTTCGCTTTGGCTGGGGCAGTTCCTGGAGGAAACGCTCTCAAGAGGGCTCGTCAAGGGATCATGGGTATCTCTCCAATTCCCGACAATGAACGTAATGGCTTCCCGATCCCCGAACCTGGGACCTCTTTCAAATCAGATTTGGCCAATGTCCCGTCCCCTCCGCAGCCGATGGGCATCGAACAGTTTGAGAAATTCTTAGCTGGTAAAAATCTCAAGAAAGCTGACATGGAAGCTGCAATGTCCGCAGCCAAGAACTCCTTGGTCGAGGGCAAGAAAGGCAAGATGCAGGTCGACGCAGACCTGTTCAAGGACAACTTGTCAAACTTTGATGCTGCTCGTGACATGTACGTCACATCCAAACCAACCACTTCGTTCTCAACATACGACAACCCAGAGAATGCGTTAGATGGTGGCAGCAACTACGGGAACATGCGTGTTATCTCCATGTTCAAAGGACCTCAGTCAAGTCAAGCTGCGACAGTCATGACACACAGTGGTGTGGATAACTTACTTGGTCCATCACTGGGCAACCGTCTGAACGCGCTTCGTGGCTACGAGGGTGGTGTAGAAGAATTTGATTTCGTTGCTGACGACATTTCAATCACACCAAACGATCTCAAACGAGCATTTAAAGAAGACAACTTAGGACAGCCAGAGATTTACACATCGGCTGTCGAACGTGTTCTTGAAGATCCAAGTTTCAACCGGCAGCTTGAAGATGCTGTTAATATCCGGCGGATCAAGTACCTAAATAAAAATATTTTTAAAGATGAGATTCGTCCTGAACTGAATGACCGTCTGGATCAGGCATTTGATTACATGCTTAGTGAGAACCAGGGACCTGAAATTATTCTCCCGATGTTTAGCCGTGGCTTCGGTCTGACACCAGAAGAAGCGGCTCGAATGACAATCTGGGCAGAGCGTAACAACCTCAGCACAATGAAAGACTTCGTTGAAAGTTCTGTCGATTATCTTGAGCAGATGGATATGCAGCTCGATAATCCAAACCCAACGATCATTAAAAGTTCTTACGAGACACTTAAAGATTTGTCCCCGGACCTCGTGCCTGAAATGACCGGTCGTCAATTCAAGGACGTTTACAACAATCAAGTTGAACAGCTACGCAATCAACCTGAGTTTGCCAGTGACATTTTTGAGTTACGGTTAGGAGCCAACAAAGTCTTTGAAGCACTCGACGGATACACTCTCAACGGAAACTTTGAGGATCGGTGGAGAGCTGAGGTTGAGTTTGGTGATCCAAAAATTACTGGTCGAACATTAGATCGTGATCCAGATGTGACTGCAGATACTCGAAACCAGTTAATGAACGATGCTGTACCGGATGATCCAAGCACTGGTGGAGCGATTCCTGGTCGTGACATTGTAGAACACCAAGATTTTGTTCCGTCAAACGAGTTTGCTCGTAAAAACTTTATTGGTTTTGCTCGAACAACAGATAACTTCGTGCTGCAGAACCCACGCATGCAGTTTACTGAAGCGGATATTGGGACAGATATTGATATCCCACAAACAGAACTGCCACGCGACTTCATTCGCAACCGGAACCTGGAAGTTGACACAACCTACACCGGACCCACTGCTGATGACGCGGTGGTCTTAAAAGCACGGCACACTTCAGAGTATCAGCCTGATCCTCGTCGCGATGCAATGCGGATTGGTACGCAGAAAGAAGTTGAGCAAGGACAGAGGGTCAACATCAATGCTCTCACACTGCTCGATGACGCTCGGCAAGAATTAAATCTGGCTGACATGCGGAATGATCGTGTGTTCTACGAGGAATCACTGCTTCGTCTGAAAGAGATTGCAGACAACAAAGACGTTCTTGTCGACAACAAAAACCCAAACATCAAACGTCTGGCAAACAGATTGCACATTGAAGCTGTTGATCCTGACATGAGAAACAGATACTTCGCTTCTGCCGGAGATCGTTCAAGAGGAAGTATCAACGAGGACTTGTCACCTGCCAGTGGCTTGCTGCTCCGCGAACTGAGTGAAGGTATTGACAGCCAGTACACTCGTGATATCCAAACCGTCAAAGAAGGCTTTGAAGATTTTGAAGCATTGATGGAAAACGATATAGCGAACCTCAATGTTAAATCTGTCTACGAGAAGTTTATCGGCAAAGCGGATGATACTAACTTTGAAACAATTGACGCAGAAATTGCTCGTCTGAATCGCATCCGAAATGAAGACCCTCAGCTGTTTGATGACATGGACGGACGAGACCGACTCAATCAGTTAATGAATGAAGCTGAAGGTGGACAGTTCCAACCAAGTGAGTTTTTTGAAGCACTACAACGCTTAGAACGTCACATCACCAATCCAAACAAACGTCGTGGTGACCGTGAACTTTTCGCAGAAGGTATTGCTGACTACTTCGGCGACAGACGATTGATCGAACGCGATGCGGCAGCCATTGAACGTGACCTTTTCCTCAACACGGATCCTGATGTTCAACGTCGTCTTGCCGGTGGTCGTCAAGATAATCCCGGAAGAGTCACAATGGGGGCTCTTCTCAGAAATAATGCCAGTGAGTTGGTGCAAGATTATCTTGCGTATCAGTCCAATCCAAGCGGCATCAATGAAGTGTTCCCAGGCTACGCCTACAACGCTGCTGAAACACAGAAGAAGCAGGTCAAGGGTGCGATTTTGGATGCGATTCGTACAGATGACGCGCAGGCAATCAGTTCTCCAGCTGTTCAAAGAATCGAGAACCCTGCTTGGAATCCAGATGGTCCAACCGATGAAGCAATCAATCCGCGTTACAGATACATTTCACCAGACGCTTCTGGCCAAGGTGGTGCAGGCAGAGAACAGTTGAAGCCTGACGCCTACCGTCAAATGCACGAAATCCATAAATCAGTTGTTAAAGAGCTAAATAAAGACCTTAAAAAGGCCGGAATCAAAGGTCAGTTCTACGCGGACATCGCTGCCACTGGTCGGGTGGACATGCGAACCGCGGGCCGTGATCCTCGGAACATCGGCGCTGCTCCAAGAGAAGAAGCACCTGTTAAACTTCGCGTTCGTCCCGTCATCCGGTGGGACAGAGAGGCGGCAGACTTCTACAAAGACAAGCCTCTACCATTCCGGGTGGGTGGACTTGTCACCGTCCCCGGCAAACAATACGAGCCCGGTATTGAGGCCCTAATCAAAAAATACCGTCGTGACGGCGTAATGACCGATTGGGTCTAGCCGTCATACCCTTCGTGAATTGATGCCATGATGTTGAGTCGTTCAACCTCGGACACCGCTTCTCGGAGCTTGACGTTTTCTTCGATCTGTTTAATCACTTGATGTGTGATGCGGTGCATAAAGAACTGCATCTCCTCAAGTGCTTCAAGGTCACTTGTGTCACGATAGCGTTGTAACGCTTCCAGTGCGCGTCCCTGAAGATAATCGTTGTACATACTCTCCGGCATAAACTTCGTCAGCTTATCCAGACGTGCATGCTCTTCACTCATCACCGGACAGACCGGGCTCATCGCGTTCTGCATACTTCCTCCTCTCACTTTCACGGGCAACTTTGCCCACTAACCGCGCAAACTCAGTTAACTCTGTGAGGTTTGCGATATATCCACGGCCCCCGATGCTCTCCATCCTGACCGTAAAATCCTCGTTCTTCACAATGCCCGCCTTGTATGCCAAATCGTGCACCAGGCTCATTGTGCGTAATTTCTCCAATCCCTGGTGTAGTCGTAACGCAACTCATCTCTTACCTTGGGATCTTTCTTTTCTTCCTTCTTCCGGTCGATGTAAGTCGCCGGTCGATTGAATCTTTCGCTGTACTTGTGCGTCAAATTTCTCTGTTTCATTCCATTTCGTCCATATATAACTGAAATATATGACATTCAAAGACAAAATGACGACACCTGACCAGAAAAGATAAGGGGACAACCCCTTATCCTCTGGTTCCATTCTTCATGAATTGCTGCGCTAAATGCACCGCTTCATAATCATGCGGAAACAAATCAAAATGACGCTGTTGAATCATTTGTGCGACTTGCCGAGCAATCGAGCGATTCTCTTTATCCGCAATTTCACGCAACAAAATATATTCATCCATCGGTACTGCGACATTCCGATACTGTCCGACTCTCGCCATGTTGTTCTCCTATTGTCTGCTTATTGGGTACTATACCCAAAAATTCGTCATAAATGTACAAGTATGTGGTGCCATGCTTCGCGGCCCACGAACCTCGGTCCAGATAAATGCAATCTTCTTGCATTTCAATGACCCAATCGCCCATCTTACTCATCGTCTTCTCCTGCTTCGGCTGCGACTTGTTCAAGATAGAGGTCAAACTTGACACATTCGAGAACTCCCATCGCTTCGATCAACGAACAGTGGTGTTCTTCCGCGTAGTCCATGATCGCTTGACGGATCTTCAATGCGACTTCGCGGTATTTGTTTTGTTTGAAATTTCCAACTTCAACATTCATCAACTAACTCCTCAATGCTGTACCCTTCTAAAACCAGTTCAACACGCAACTCGGACAATGACTTCTTGCCAAAGTTTGGAAGCTCCAATAGCTTTTCACGGGTTGCAACCTGCACAAAATCTTCCAACGGCATTTCAGCGTATGGATACAACGCATTGGTTGCACGAACAGACAACATCAAATGACGCACCAGTTTCTTCTTCGATTTGGTTTCTGCCTCGATTTGTGCCTTGTGTAGCTCTTTGTATTTTTGCTTGACGTAAACTTGTCGCGCTCTGCAAGGGGAAATGCCCCAGAACTCACCGATCTCTCGGTAGGTCGCGCCAAGCTTTCGTGACTCAAAAATGATTTCATCGCGGTGTTGTAAGCAATCTGCTTCCAAGCCTTCTAGAATCACTTCATTCATCTTCGATCCCTTCGTAGTCGGTTGAAATCACAACTGTGCAAACGGATGCACTGTACACAACCGTCGTCAGCAATCTTTCATAGCTTTGAGCAGCGTCCTCATAGGTTTCATACGCAATCCAATGAT